>OGCL01001708.1_pt1 | contig 17574 bp, 13 predicted proteins | sample 1570041 | NCBI WGS metagenome assembly OGCL01 (sample SAMN06266162, study PRJEB24511) | hot springs metagenome | isolation source: Hot spring water | place: South Africa: Limpopo | collected 2015-06-22
CACGATGCAGTTCCGCTCGGCGGTGACCCTCAACCTCACCCTGCCCAAGGTCGAGACCGCCGGGAAAAGCGAACTCAAGGACTCGATCACCATCAGCATCACGAAGGAGGGCGAGTTCACCCTGAAGATCGGGCCCCAAGAGGCCAAGGTGGAGATGGAGGAGCTGGAGCAGGTGCTGACCCGGGCCGGCGACATCACGCTCTACGACCTGATGACGCACGCCTCGGGCTATCCCGATTACTATCCGCTCGATTTCGTCGATCGGCGGATGAAGAAGCCGATCGCGGCCGCCAACTGGTCGCCAGCGTCCTTCTTGTAGCGATCCTGTACGTCGAGGGCGACCCCGACGACCGGCTCGAACAGCAGCTGCTTGTAGCCGAACGCCTCCAGGCCGTTCGAGCGGTTGGGCGGGTCGGCGATGCGCATGAGCAGCACGCCGGCCACGACCACCACGAACACGGTTTCCACCGTGAATTGCGTGAAAGCCAGATCGGGTGCACCGCTGAACAGAAAGAACACGGCGCTGCCGTAGCCCACAAGCCCGCTGGTCAGCAGCAGCACGAGTCGGTTGCGCAGCGCGCATGCGAACAGTCCGCCCAGGCAGATCATGACCAACGCGGCGGCGCCGCCCAGGTGCACGGCGTCCCAGGCCGGCCAGGACAGCTCGCCAGCCACGGCGCCCACGACGCCCAGCAACAGCACCGTACTGAAGCCGATCACCGTGGCCAGGTAGGCCGGCTGTTCACCATGCTGCAGCCCGCGCGTCAGGGCGGCCGCGCCCGCGGGAATGGCCTTGAGCATGCGCTCGTACTGCGCCGGCATGCCAAAGGTGTCCAGCGGCCGGGCAAAGCGGCCCATGAAGCGGTGCAGCGGATCCCAGAACCAGAAGATCAGGGCGCCAACCACCAGGGCCACGCCCATGGCGCTGAGTGCGTGCCCCCAGTTGGGTGCCAGGCCAGGCTCGGGCGCCATGGCTGCGCCGGTCATGGCCTGAGCGGCCTGAGCGACGAGCGTGTCTGCATAGGCGGGCATCAGGCCCAGGAAGATGCCGATGGCGGCCAGTGTCAGCGGGGGCAGGACCATGGCGGGGTTGCCCTCATGCGCGTCGGGCGGCGTGACGTTGATGCCCGGGTGGCGCCAGAACACCCGGATCGCCGCCACCCCCGCCACCGCCAGGGCGATGGCGCCAAACAGGGTATTGGCTGCCCGAGCGAATGCCAGCACGTCTTCGGCGTTTTTCACTTCTGAGATGACATCCTTGACCACGTAGCCGAAGGACAGCGGCATGCCCGCCATCGACATGCCTGCCAGCACCGCGGCCAGCGCCGTCCAGGGCATGGCGTGGCGCAGGCCGCCGAGCTTGTCGATGATGCGGGTGCCGGTGCCATGGTCGATGTTGCCCGCCACGAAGAACAGAGGGGCCTTGTACAGTGCGTGAGCCAATAGGAGGGCGGCCACCGCCACGGTGGCCGCGGAGCCCTTGATTCCGATCAGCATGGTCAGCGTGCCCAGTGTGGCCACGGTAGACCACGCCAGGATGCGCTTGAGGTCGCGCTCGCGCAGGGCCAGCGTCATGCCCCAGGCCGCCGTGACGGAGCCGGCGCCCATCAGCAAGGTGGCCCACAGGTCGTCGTGACCGAAGGCGGGATCCAGCCTGGCCATCAGATAGATGCCCAGCTTCACCATGGTGGCCGAGTGCAGGTAGGCGGACACCGGGGTGGGCGCGGCCATTGCATTGGGCAGCCAGAAGTGGAAGGGGAACTGCGCGCTCTTGGTAAAGCAGCCGATGACGATCAGCAGCATGGCGGTGGTGAGCGCCGGGCTGGCGGGCAAGTCGGGCACGGTTCGCACGAGCTGCGAGATCTCGTAGGTGCCCGCAACATGCCCGAGCGTGAGGAAACCGGCCAGCAGAACCAGCCCGCCGGAGCCCGTGACCAACAAAGCCTGTTGGGCCGATTTACGGCTTTTCTCTTCCTCGTGGTTGAAGCCGACCAGCAGGAAAGAGGTCAGGCTGGTCAGTTCCCAGAAGACGAACAGGAAGATCAGGTTGTCGGCCGTGACGCAACCGATCATGGCCAGCATGAACAGCGTCAGCAGCGTATACAACCGCTGCTGATACCGGTGGCCCGCCAGGTAGCCGCCGGCATACACGAACACGGCTGTACCCACCCCGGTGATCATCAGCAGAAACAGCGCCGACAACCCATCGATGCGCCAGGCCGCCGCGACGCCGGCGCCTTCCATCCATGGAAGGCTGCCAGTCAGCGGAAGATCATGTTGCCACAGCAGCCAGCATAGCCCGCTCAGGGCGGCCAGTGGCAGCAGGGTGAACGCGACACAAGCCAGAGCGCCCATGCCGGCATGCGAATCGTGGTCAGGGTGAGATGGCGACATAGCCCGCAAGCATAACGCAGGCTGCCTTCATTCCCGGCGCGTGGGGCCGGCCGCCTCAGGCGTGTGGGGTCTGGCCGTGGTGCGGCTTCCAGAAGAAGTGAACCAGCGCGTAGCCCAGCACGGACATCACCACCGCCAGGATCACGAGCCCGAGGGCCAGGGGCGCGCCCGCCGACTGCAGCGTCATCCACAGTCCTTCCAGCCAGCCGTGCTGAGCGGCAAGCGTCTCGCGTTGTTGCGCCACCATTTCGGCGGTCACCGGGTCCAGCCCCTGTCCCAGAATGCCGGAACCAATCTGGTAGGCAAGCCAGTAGATCGGCGGAAAGGTAAAGGGATTGGTGATCAGCGTACAAGCGGCACAGATCGCGACATGACCCCGTAGCGCCACGGCCACAAGGACGGCAAACAGAATCTGCGCCACGGGCAACAGCAGCCCGAAAAACAGGCCAATGGCCACCGCCTTCGCGACGCTGTGGCGGTTCAGGTGCCAGAGTCGGTCGTCACGCAGATACGGCCACAGCGGACGCAGCCATGGCTTGGACAGCAACTCTTCCCGGGAGGGAATCCATTTTTTGGTGTGGTGCAGCATGACGGGCGAGCGGGTCGCGGCTCACTGGCGAACTTCCTCTGGTTGGATGTTGCTGTGAAGACATCGGTCTGTCAAGACGGTCGCCGGCGCGAACCATGGGAAAGCGGGACGAATCACCATCCGTGTCCTTCGCACCGCGCCTGACGGCGGCTCGACGGTGACAGGCGGTCGGTTGGACAAGCATGTGTCAAAAAGGAACAGGGATACTACGAAGCAACAAATTGTGGGGACGGGCGCAAGGTCTCGCCTGTGCTGGGACACCGCATCACGGGTGCTCCGGCCGATCGCTACAAGGCGCCACAAGCGCAAGACCACGGAACCTGCAACATGAATGCCATTCTCCAGAGCGACGTTGCTGTCGCCACCCCCCTCGTGCCTGTCCCGGAAGCGTTCGAGCGTGCTGCGCACGTGAGTGGTCGAGCGGCGTACGACCGGCTGTGCGCGGAGGCGCAGTCTGACTACGAGGGGTATTGGGCGCGTCACGCGCGAGAGCTGCTGAGCTGGAAGCGGCCGTTCACGAAGGTGCTCGACGAGAGCCAGGCGCCGTTTTACAAGTGGTTTGACGACGGGCTGCTGAACGTGTCGTACAACTGCCTGGACCGGCATGTGGAAGCCGGGCTGGGCGAGCGCACGGCCATCATCTTCGAAGCCGATGATGGGGCCGTGAGCAAAGTGAGCTACGGCGAGTTGCTCAAGCGGGTGTGCCGGCTGGCCAATGCGCTGAAGGCGCAGGGCGTGAACAAGGGCGACCGGGTTGTCATCTACATGCCGATGTCGGTCGAGGGCGTGGTGGCGATGCAGGCGTGTGCCCGCATCGGGGCCACCCACTCGGTCGTGTTCGGCGGCTTCTCGGCACAAAGTCTGCGCGACCGCGTGGAAGACGCCGGCGCCGTGATGATTCTGACGGCCGACGAGCAGGTGCGCGGCGGCAAGACGCTGCCGCTCAAGCAGATCGTGGATGAGGCGCTGGCGCTGGGCGGCTGCGAGTCAATCAAGCGTGTGCTGGTCAACCAGCGCACGGGCGGCAAGGTGGCGATGACCGAAGGCCGCGACCTGTGGCTGCATGAGGCGCTGGCGGGCCAGGCCGAGACGTGCGAGCCGGAGTGGGTCGAAGCCGAACACCCGCTGTTTTTGCTGTACACGTCGGGCTCGACCGGCAAGCCCAAGGGCGTGCAGCACAGCACGGGCGGCTACCTGCTGCATGCGGCGCTGACCATGCGCTGGACGTTCGACATCCAGCCCAGCGACGTCTTCTGGTGCACGGCCGACATCGGCTGGGTCACCGGTCACACATATGTGGCGTATGGCCCGCTGGCCAACGCTGCGACCCAGGTTGTGTTTGAAGGTGTGCCCACCTATCCGGATGCGGCACGGTTCTGGCGCATGATCGAGGCCCACAAGGTCTCGATCTTCTACACCGCACCGACGGCCATCCGGGCGCTGATCAAGGCGGCCGAGACACAGGCCGAGGTGCATCCCCGCAAGTTCGACCTGTCCAGCCTGAGGCTGCTGGGCACGGTGGGCGAGCCGATCAACCCGGCGGCCTGGCAGTGGTACCACAAGGAAATCGGCGGCGGCCGCTGCCCGATCGTGGACACCTTCTGGCAGACCGAAACCGGCGGCCACATGATCACCCCGCTGCCGGGCGCACATGCGCTGACGCCGGGCTCGTGCACGCTGCCGTTCCCGGGCATTGATGCGGCGGTGGTGGATGAGACGGGCAAGGAAGTGCCGTGGGGGCAGGGCGGCGTGCTGGTGGTGCGCAAGCCCTGGCCGTCGATGATCCGCACGATCTGGGGCGATGCCGAGCGGTTCAAGAAGAGCTACTACCCGGCGGACTTTGGCGGGACGTACTACCTGGCCGGTGACGGGGCGATCCGCGATGCCGAGACGGGGTACTTCACGATCACCGGTCGCATCGATGACGTGCTGAACGTGTCGGGCCACCGGATGGGGACGATGGAGATCGAGTCGGCGCTGGTGTCGCACCCGCTGGTGGCCGAGGCGGCCGTGGTGGGTCGCCCCGACGATGTGACGGGCGAGGCGATCTGTGCCTTTGTGGTGCTCAAGCGTCCGCGTCCGGAAGGCGAAGAGGCCAAGGCACTTGCCAAGACGTTGCGCGACCATGTTGCACAAGAGATTGGCCCGATTGCCAAGCCCAAGGACATCCGGTTTGGGGATAACCTGCCCAAAACCCGGTCGGGGAAAATCATGCGGCGTTTGCTGCGGGTGATTGCCAAGGGTGAAACGGTCACCCAGGACACCAGCACGCTGGAAAACCCAGCCATCCTCGATCAGCTGGCTCAGAGTAACTGAGCACCGCCTGAATCACATTTCTGCAAATTCTTTTCCCGGCCATCGAATATGGCCGGGATTGTTTTGACGCGCACCAATTCATTGGTAGCAAAGTATCTTTCGGAGGTGCGTGTGAAGATCACGGATAAACCCTCGCACCGAGTATTTGCCCTCATCACAAATTGACTGGATCCCCCCAGGATAAGGGGGTGAATACGCCACAAGCGTCGTCGCACCTGTCTCGCACGAGGAGCATCGCATGGTCAGAAAGGTTAAACGGCACGGTCGTCAGGCCGTTGGAGGGCGGCGCCCACTGATTTGCCTTTCTGCCTCAGCCGGTGACGCGACGTGGGTCAGCCCGGGCGGGCCAATCCATTCTCATACCCGACCATTCAGTTTCGAGTCGTGGCGCCAAAAGCGCTCGTTTCGGCTGGATGAAACCCATGGCGAACGTCAACGCCAGCTCTTGCACATGACACTTCGAGGAGAATGTCCATGACGACTGACGACAACGCAAAGGCCTATTGGTCTGCAACGCTGAAGCTATTGACCAAAGTATTGGTCATCTGGGCCGTTGTGTCCTACGGCGCCGGCATTTTGTTTGCTTCCGCGCTCAACAGCATCAAGCTCGGCGGGTATCCGCTCGGGTTCTGGTTCGCCCAGCAGGGCTCCATCTACGTGTTCATTGCGCTGATCTTCTGGTACGCCAAGAAGATGGGTGACATCGACCGCCAGTTCGGCATGCAGGAAGACTGATCGCGAGGCACACGAAATGGATCTTCAGACCCTTACCTATCTGATCGTGGGCGCCACGTTCGCGCTCTACATCGGCATTGCCGTGTGGGCCCGGGCGGGCAGCACCAAGGACTTCTATGTTGCCGGCGGCGGGGTGCACCCTGTGACCAACGGCATGGCCACAGCGGCTGACTGGATGTCGGCCGCTTCGTTCATCTCGATGGCGGGCCTCATTTCCAACATGGGCTACGGCGGCGCCGTGTTCCTGATGGGCTGGACGGGCGGCTATGTGCTGCTGGCCTGCCTGCTGGCACCGTATCTGCGCAAGTTCGGCAAGTTCACCGTGCCTGAGTTCATCGGCGATCGGTACTACTCGCAACTGGCGCGCAACGTGGCCGTCGTCTGCCTGCTGGTGGCCTCGATCACCTACATCATCGGGCAGATGACCGGCGTGGGTGTGACCTTCGCACGCTTCCTCGGTGTGTCGAGCGACCAGGGCATCTACATCGGCATGGCCATTGTGTTCGCCTACGCGGTGTTCGGTGGCATGAAGGGCATCACCTATACCCAGGTGGCTCAGTACATCGTGCTGATCCTGGCCTACCTGGTGCCGGCGTTCTTCATCTCGCTGAACCTGACGGGGACGTTCCTGCCGCAGCTGGGTCTGGGTGCCAACCTGGCTGGTACGGACGTGTCCCTGCTGACCAAGCTGGATCAGGTGGTGAGCGACCTCGGCTTCGGCCAGTACACCACGACGGCTGCGGGCAGCACCATCAACATGGTGTTCTACACCATCTCGCTGATGATCGGCACCGCCGGCTTGCCTCACGTGATCGTGCGCTTCTTCACCGTTCCCAAGGTGGCGGATGCACGTTACTCGGCAGGTTGGGCGCTGATCTTCATCGCGTTGCTGTACACCACGGCGCCTGCCGTGGGCGGCATGGCCCGTCTGAACCTGTTCGGCACGACCAACTCGGCCGTGGGGATCACGCAGGACGAAACCGGTCAGCTGGTGGTGAACCCGGAGGTGGTCAAGGCCAAGCCTGACATGTTCGCTCCCGAGGCCAGCCTGGTCTATGAACAGCGTCCGGACTGGATGAAGCGCTGGGAAAAGACCGGCCTGCTGAAGTGGGAAGACAAGAACGGCGACGGTCGCATCCAGTACTACAAGGATGACACCAAGAACGAAGCTGTGCTGGCCAAGGCCGAAGCCGCAGGCTGGAAGGGCAACGAGCTGACCGTGAACGCCGACATCATCGTGCTGGCCAACCCGGAAATCGCACAGCTGCCCAACTGGGTGATTGCGCTGGTGGCAGCGGGTGGTCTGGCAGCGGCGCTGTCGACCGCAGCCGGTCTGTTGCTGGCCATCTCGTCTGCGATCTCGCACGACCTGATCAAGGGCGCCATCAACCCCAACATCAGCGAGAAGAACGAGCTGCTGGCTGGCAAGATCGCCATGGCAGGCGCCATCTTCGTGGCGGGTTACCTGGGTCTGAACCCGCCGGGCTTCGCGGCCGGGACGGTGGCACTGGCCTTCGGGATCGCTGCTTCGACGATCTTCCCGGCCTTGATGATGGGCATCTTCAGCAAGACCATCACCGACAAGGGTGCATCGGCCGGCATGATCGCAGGCTTGGCTGTGACGCTGTTCTACGTGTTCGCGCACAAGGGCATCTTCTTCGTGAAGGGCACCGAGTACCTGGACCTGATCGGCGGTGCCAACAGCTTCTTCACCGTGACGCCGGAAGCCTTCGGCACGGTGGGGGCGCTGGTGAACTTCGCGGTGGCCTTCCTGGTCAGCAAGATGTCCGCACCTGTGCCCTCGCACATCGCTGCGATGGTGGATTCGGTGCGCGCACCGAAGGGTGCTGGTCAGGCAGTGTCACACTGACGGTGTGAGTATCCCGCACGCACGCCGGTGACCCCGGCGGGCGTGCGGCAGGGGTCGGTCACCCGTGGCCGGCCCCATGGTTCTGGTTCACAATGGCTTCGGGCTGTCGCAGCGCCACATCATGGCGCTGTGTGATTCAGGTGGCTGACATGAGCATCTTCATCTTCAACTGGCTTTTCCTGCTGGCCCTCTTCCCTGTGGCCTTTTTCTGGCTGCGACGTGCGTGGCGCATCCTGGTTCGACGAGACTTTTCCGAAGTGGCGCTGAAGAAGGGGGTCGCCCCGGCTGACGCCGAGCGCTACGCGCCTTATGAGATGGCCATCAACCTCGTCGGTGGCTTGGTTCTGGTCGGCGTGTTGGTGTCCGTGCTCGGCTTTCAGGCGTTGGCCCAGGAGGACTGGGTGGCGCTGGCCGGGTCGACGTTGTGGGTCAAGCTGTTGGCGTCGTTTGCGCTAAGCCGTCACGCCCACGGACTGGGGCTGGGCAAGCGCGCGTCGGCGATGACCAAGGCCGCGGCCAAGTAAGCGCCAGAAGCAACAAACCCCGCCTGGGGCGGGGTTGATGACAAGACGGGAGACGCGGGCCCATGGCCCGCCGCCTTCATTTCAGTGACAGCACCCACTGGGCCAACTGGAGTGCTTCGGCTTCCTTGACCTGGGCCTGCGGGGGCATGGCGCCCATGGGCATGTTCCAGACACCGCCACCGCCCTTGACGATCTTCTGAGCCAGCTTGGCGTCCGCGCCTTTCTGGCCGCGGTACTTGTCAGCCACCGCCTTGAAGGAGGGGCCCAGCATGGGCTTGTCAACAGCGTGGCACGCCAGACAAGCCTTCTGTTGGGCCAGTTGCTGGCTGGCCAGAGCCGGGGTCACCGAGGCGGCCGTCAGCGCGGCAACCGCCAGGATGGAGGACAGGAATTTCATGGGGAATCCTTCCAGTGGGTCCGTTACAGTTCAGGGGTACTTTATAAACGTTTTCGTGGCGTCCTCGGTTGACCCGCCCCAAACAATGCCGAGGCGTCCGCGAGATGAAGAGGTGAGCGATGTGGTTCGTGGGATTGGGCGTGGCCCTGCTGGTGATGAACCTGGCGGGCATCGGTCCGGTCGGGGAGTGGACATGGCGGGAGCACTGGTGGTTGATGCTGGCGCCGTTTGCCCTGGCCGTGGCTTGGTGGTCTTGGGCCGATGCGACCGGATGGAACAAGCGCAAGGCCATGCAGAAGATGGCCGATAAGCGCGAGGCGCGCCGACGGCAACACCTCGACGCGCTCGGCTTGCAGGAAAAGCAGGATAAGAAACGCGGAAAGTGAGCCGATCGGCCCCGCTGCGCGTGGGGCTGCCTCGCTGTTGACGCAGGTCGGGGGCTAAACTTCAGGGCTTTGGTTGTCCCCACGGAGTTGACTCCATGCCCCAATACCGTTCCCGTACCACGACTGCCGGCCGCAACATGGCGGGTGCGCGCGCGCTGTGGCGTGCCACCGGCATGAAGGATGCCGATTTCGAGAAGCCCATCATCGCAGTGGCCAACAGCTTCACGCAGTTTGTGCCGGGCCACGTCCACCTGAAGGACCTGGGCCAGCTGGTGGCGCGTGAAATCGAAGCGGCTGGCGGCGTGGCCAAAGAGTTCAACACGATTGCTGTGGACGATGGCATTGCCATGGGGCACGGCGGCATGCTCTATTCGCTGCCCTCGCGCGACCTGATTGCAGACAGCGTCGAGTACATGGTCAACGCCCACTGCGCCGATGCGCTGGTGTGCATCTCGAACTGCGACAAGATCACGCCGGGCATGCTGATGGCGGCCATGCGGCTGAACATCCCGGTGGTGTTCGTCTCCGGCGGTCCGATGGAGGCCGGCAAGGCCAAGATCGAAGGCAAGGTGATCGCGCTCGATCTGGTCGACGCCATGGTCAAGGCGGCTGACAAGAGCTGCTCGGATGAAGAAGTGGCCGAAGTCGAACGCTCGGCTTGCCCGACCTGCGGCTCGTGCTCGGGCATGTTCACGGCCAACTCGATGAACTGCCTGACCGAGGCGCTGGGCCTCTCGCTGCCGGGCAATGGCACCATCGTCGCCACCCACGCTGATCGCGAGAAGCTGTTCCGCCAGGCTGGTCGCACCGTGGTGGCGCTGGCCAAGCGTTACTACGAGCAGGATGACGAGAGCGTGTTGCCGCGCAACATCGGCAGCTTCAAGGCCTTCGAGAATGCCGTGGCGCTCGACGTGGCCATGGGGGGCTCCACCAACACCGTGCTGCACCTGCTGGCCGCAGCGAAAGAGGCCCAGGTCGACTTCACGATGAAGGACATCGACCGCATCTCGCGCAAGGTACCCTGCCTGAGCAAGGTGGCGCCGGCCGTGCCGGACGTGCACATCGAAGACGTGCACCGCGCGGGCGGCATCATGTCCATCCTGGGCGAGCTGGCCCGTGGTGGCCTGCTGCACACCGACGTGCCGACCGTGCACAGCCCCACGATGGGCGAAGCCATTGCCAAGTGGGATGTCACGCAGACGCAGGACGAGGCCGTGCATACCTTCTACAAGGCTGCGCCGGGAGGCATCCCCACCCAGGTCGCGTTCTCGCAGGACAGCCGGTGGAAGAAGCTGGATCTCGACCGCGAGAAGGGCGTGATCCGCAGCACCACCCACGCATTCACGCAAGACGGTGGCCTGGCCGTGCTGTACGGCAACATCGCCGAGAAGGGCTGCATTGTGAAGACAGCCGGCGTCGACGAGTCGATCTGGGTGTTTTCGGGCAAGGCCCGGGTCTACGAAAGCCAGGACGATGCGGTCGATGGCATCCTGGGTGAAGAGGTGCAGGCGGGCGAGGTGGTGGTGATTCGCTACGAAGGCCCCAAGGGCGGCCCTGGTATGCAGGAGATGCTCTATCCCACCTCTTATCTCAAGAGCCGTGGTCTGGGCAAGGCCTGCGCGCTGCTGACCGATGGCCGCTTCTCCGGCGGCACGTCCGGCCTGTCCATTGGTCACGCTTCGCCTGAGGCGGCCATGGGCGGCGCCATTGCGCTGGTCGAGAACGGCGACACCATCGAGATCGACATCCCCAACCGCCGCATCCATCTCGCCATCAGCGACGAGGAAATGGCCCGTCGTCGTGCGGCGATGGAAGCCAAGGGCCCCAACGCCTGGAAGCCGGCCAACCGCGAGCGTTACGTGTCGGCCGCGCTGCAGGCTTATGCGCTGCTGACGACCTCGGCCGACACGGGCGCGGTCCGCGACCTCAGCCAGGTTCAGCGCTGAGCGCCGGGCGGCGCGGCGGTGGATGCCGCCGCGCCCGCCAGGGCCTGGGCCAAGCCCAGGCCAACCATGTCGGCCTTGGGCACGACGGTCACGTGCGGGAACGGGATCTCGATGCCCTTGGCGTCGAAGGCCTCCTTGAGTCGTTTCAGGTAGGCGCGTCGTACCGTCCATTGCTGCAGCGGCGCCACCTTGAAGCGGGCACGGATCACGATGGCCGAGTTGGCCCACTGGTCGACGCCTGCGATCTCGAAGTCGCCTGCGATGCGCGGCGCATGCTCCGGATCGGCGATCAGTTGTGTGGCCACGGCCTGCATGGTCTGGATCGCGTCGTCCAGGTTCACCCCATAGGCCACACCGATGTCGACCACGGCAAAGGCGAAATGGCGGCCCATGCTGACCACACTGTCGATCGAGCCGTTGGGCACGAAGTGCACATGGCCGTCGTAGTCCCGCAGGCGGACGTAGCGCAGCGTGACTTCTTCCACCACGCCGGCGTGCTGACCGAGCCGTACCACGTCGCCCTGACGCACCTGATCTTCCAGCAAGAGCGACAGGCCGGCGAAGTAGTCCTTCACCAGGCTTTGTGCTCCAAAGCCGATGGCCACGCCGGCCACGCCTGCTGCGCCCAGCAGCGGCGCCACGGAGACGCCCAGCTCCGCCAGGATCAACATGCCTGCCAGCGCACACACGACCACCGTGGTGGCATAGCGCAGGGCGCGGGCCAGCGTTTCGGCGCGCTGGATGGCTTCGCGGTCTTCCATGCGCGCCGTCAGGCGCCCATGGAAGCCGCGGATCAGGCGGCGCGTCACGCTCACAGCCAGCCAGGCCATCAGCACGATGGCGGTGATGCGCAGCGTTGCGGCAGCCGCGCCGTCCAGCAGGCCCGCGAGGGCGGTCAACTGCTCATGCGGATTCATTCACACTCCTTTTTGTGGTGATCAGATGACGGTTTCCCATGGGCGCGACAGGCGTGTGGCCCCGTGGATGATGCCGACCATGGAATAGGTCTGAGGCAGGTTGCCCCACAGTTCGCCGGTCTGCGGGTGAAGGTCTTCCGACAGCAGGCCGACGTGGTTGCGCGCGGCCAGCAGGGTGGAGAACAGCTCGCGTGCTTCGTCCACGCGACCAATGCGGGCCAGGGCGTCCACGCGCCAGAACGAGCACACATTGAAGGCCGTTTCAGGCTTGCCGAAATCGTCGGGGGCTTCGTAACGCCGCATGTACGGGCCTTCACACAGGTGGGTTTCCAGCGCCTGCACCGTGCTCAGAAAGCGCGGGTCGCACGGGTCGATGAAGCCGACCTCGGCCATCAGCAACACGCTGGCGTCCAGGTGCTCGCCGCCAAAGCTCTCGACAAAGGCCTGCCGGCCCGGGTGCCATGCGCAGGTGAGGATGGTGTTGCGGATGGTTTCCGCGCGCTTGGCCCACATCAGCGCGTCATCGGGGCAGCCGAGCGCGTGGGCCACCTTGGCAAGTCGGTCGCACGCCGCCCAGCACATCAGGCTTGATGAGGTGTGCACGCGGGCGCGCGTACGCAGCTCCCACATGCCGGCATCCGGCTGGTCATGTACGCGCCAGGCCTGCTCCCCTACGCGCTCAAGGCGCCGAAAATCTTCCAGGCCGGCAGGTTGCAGCAGGCGGTGGTCATGGAAGGCCTGGGCTGCGCCCAGCACGATGTTGCCGTACACGTCGTGCTGGATGTGCTCATAAGCCTGGTTGCCGGTGCGCACAGGCCCCATGCCGCGGTAGCCGGGCAGGTGGTTCACGATGTGTTCGGTGAGCTGGTGCTCAAGACCGACGCCATACAGCGGCTGAATGTGGCCGTCCGGGCTGTCGCTGACCACGTCGTGCAGCCAGTGCAGGTAGCGCTCCATCGTGCCGACTTCGGACAGCGAGTTCAACGCCCGCACCACGAAGAAGGCATCGCGCAACCAGCAGAAGCGGTAATCCCAGTTGCGGCCGCTGTGGGGCGCTTCGGGCAGGCTGGTGGTCATCGCCGCCACGATGGCCCCGGTTTCCTCGTACTGACACAGCTTGAGCGTGATCGCCGAGCGAATCACAGCCTCCTGCCAGTCGAGCGGAATGGCCAGGCGCCGGGTCCATTCGCGCCAGTGGTCATGGGTCTGCTCCTCAAACTGTCTGGCGGTTTCTTCAATCGCACCGGAAAAAGTTTCATCCGGGCCGAGTAAAAAGCTCAGCGTCCCGTGCAGCGCGAACCACGTCGACTGCGCCACATAGGTGATGGGTGCGTTGGTGTTGAGCCGCCAGGTCTGGTCCGGCAGCACGTAGCGCAGGTGGTTGCTTCCGCGGGTGATGGCGGGCACCTCGGCGCCCCATCCACCGCGCGGGGTCAGGCCGATCCGGATGCGTGGGCGGCCTTGCAGCACGTGCACGCGACGCACCAGCTGGCTGGGACGGAACATGCGATCGCGGCGCTGGAAGCGGGGCGCGAAGTCGTGGATCTCGATGCCTTCGCCCAGCGTGTTGTGCAGACGTGTGACGAGGATGGCCGTGCCGGGAAGGTAGTGCTGCTCGGATGACACCTGGTTTTCCAGCTCGATCCACCACTGTCCGGGGCGCCCTGGTGCGCCGTCGCCGCCGAGCAGGCCGTGGAAGAGCGGATCGCTGTCGAAGCGGGGCAGGCACGCCCATTGCACCGTGCCGTGCCGGTCGATGAGGGCGCTGACGGCGCCATTGCCGATCAGACCCAGGTCCATGGAGACCGTGTGCGCAGCGGGGTGGTTCATCGTGTGCCTCCTGAAAGTCTGTGTCACATGTATATTTGCACAAATACAAATTGCCGGCCAGTCCAGTGCGTATCAAGACCCTCCGCCTGCAACTTCGATTCCTGGCCCCCCTGGCGCTGGTGTTTGCCGCCGTGGCCTATGTGTCGTTGCCTTTGATTGACAACCTGATGCTGCGTTGGGCCGCCCGTGACCTCGCGTTGCGCGGGACGCTGGTGGCCAATGCCATGTCGGATTCGGTGGCGCGCTCGCTGAGCGAAGGCGATCTCGCCGGCCTGACTGCCTTGTTCGAGCGCACCGCCACCGACGAGCGGCTGCTCGGCATGGCCTTGTGCGGCACAGATGGGGCGCTGCTCAGCCAGACCGCCCGATTGCCTGAATCCGTCGACTGTGCCCTGGTGCAGACGCCCGCGGAGACGCCCGGGCTGTTGTCGCTGCACAGCGGGGCTGTCCAGGTGGGGCGCCATCCGATTGTGGTGGAGGGGGTGCCACTGGCCGATCTGCTCGTGGTCCACGACATGAGCATTCTCCAGCGGCGCAGCGCTGACACGCAGGGTTACCTGTTGCTGCTGCTGGTGGGGCTGGGGGCCCTGATGTCGCTGATCACGATGGTGGTGGCGCAACTCAGCTGGCGAGGCTGGGTGGCAGGGGCCCGGGCCATTCTTCGGGGCGAGGGTCTGATCCGGCCGTTCGACCGTCCGGTGCCCGAGTTGGCGCCCCTGGCCGAGGAACTGCGCGAGCGCCTGCGTGAACTGGAAGACGGTTACCGTCGTCTGCAGGTGGCCGATGCCCCGTGGGATCCTGCCCGCCTGCGCGCGCTGCTGAACACGCAACTGCGTGGCGATCAGGTCATCGTCGTGGCCAACCGTGAGCCGTACATCCATGAGCGCACCGACGCGGGCGTGCGGGTGCGGCGGCCAGCCAGTGGTCTGGTGACCGCCGTCGAGCCTGTGATGCGGGCCTGCTCGGGCACTTGGATCGCTCACGGCAGCGGTTCGGCCGACCGTGACGCAGTGGACGCCCATGACCGCGTCCGCGTCCCGCCTGGGCAACCCGAGTACACGCTGCGGCGCGTTTGGCTGACGCCGGAGGAAGAGCAGGGCTACTACTACGGCTTTGCCAACGAGGGACTGTGGCCGCTATGTCATGTCGCCCACGTGCGCCCGGTGTTCCGCGAGAGCGACTGGCGCGCTTACTGTGAGGTCAACGCGCGCTTTGCCGATGCGGTGGTGGCCGAGGCCAAGAGCGACGATCCCATCGTTCTGGTGCAGGACTACCACTTCGCGCTGCTGCCGGCCATGGTGCGCGAGCGCCTGCCGCGGGCCACCATCATCACCTTCTGGCACATTCCCTGGCCCAACCCCGAATCGTTCGGCATCTGCCCCTGGCGCGAGGCTCTCGTCGAAGGTCTGTTGGGCAGCACCATTCTCGGCTTCCACACGCCCACGCACGGGCGCAATTTCATCGAGACGGTCGATCGTTTCGTGGAGGCGCGCATCGAGCACGAACACGGCATCGTCCGCCATGCCGGACACGACACCCTCGTGGCGAACTATCCGATCTCGATTCGCTGGCCCGCGCAGCAGGAGACTGCGGGGTGGACGCCCGTGGCCGAGGCGCGGGCGAACGTGCGTCAGGCGCATGGGCTGTCAGCGCAGCACCGCATCCTTCTCGGGGTGGACCGATTCGATTACACGAAGGGCATTCTGGAGCGCCTGCATGCCTTCGAACGCCTGTTGGCCAAGTATCCAGAGTGGGTCGGCGAGGTCAGTCTGCTTCAGGTGGCGGCGCCCACGCGAAGCGAGCTTGACGAGTACCAGGACTTCCAGCACCGTATCCATCGCGTCACCGCGCGCATCAACGCCCGGCATGGCCGGCCTGGCTATGTGCCGGTAATCCTGCTGGCGCAGCACCATGAGCCCCATCAGCTCCTGGATTTGTATCGCGCAGCCGACGTGTGCCTCGTCACCAGCCTTCACGATGGCATGAACCTGGTGTGCAAGGAGTTCGTGGCCGCACGTGATGACGAGCAGGGCGTGCTTGTGCTGAGCCGCTTTGCTGGCGCGGCGCGCGAGTTGGCCGAGGCCCTGATCGTCAACCCCTATCACGTCGAGGAGTGCGCGGATGCGCTGCACCAGGCACTGGGCATGTCGCCCGATGCCCAGCGCGAACGCATGGCCAGCCTGCGCATGGTCGTGCGTGAACACAACGTCTACCGGTGGGCCGGTCGCATGCTGTCCGACACCGCCCGCCTGCGTCTGCGCAGCCGAATCGAAGCCCGCTTGAAGGAGTCCTGACCATTGAATACGCACGCCGCTGCCCGACTTGCCGCGCTCAGCCCTCAGGGGCGCCAGCACCTGCAGGCTGTTTTGCACCCGCCGCCCGCCTTGTTGGTGTTCGACTTCGACGGCACGCTGGCGCCCATCGTGGCACAGCCCGATGCCGCACGTGCCCCGCTGGCAGTGGCCCGCGCGCTGGAGGCGCTCATGCAGCACCATGTGGTGGCCATCGTCACGGGCCGCGCGGTGGACGACGTGGCGGGGCGGCTCGGGTTTGTGCCTCACCATGTGCTGGGCAGCCACGGCGCAGAAGACCCGGCCGATGTCCAGTCGGCGGAGCGCATTGCCCATCATCGCAGCGCGCTGGATGAACTGCGCGCGGCGTGTGACGGGTCCTGGGCAGCTTCGCTCGGCGATGCGGGCGTGCAGGTCGAGGACAAGGGCTTGTCGCTGGCCTTTCACTATCGGCTCTCGCGGGACCGGCAGCACGCGCTGTCTGTGGTGCGTGGCCTGCTCGCCGAGCATGGAGGAGGGCTGAGGACGTTCGACGGCAAGTGTGTGGTCAACGCCATGGCCGACGAAGCGCCCGACAAGGCCGATGCGGTGGAGACACTGGTGGCCCGGACCGGCATCTCGCGGGTGGTCTTTGCGGGCGACGATGTCAACGATGAGCCGGTCTTCGAGCGCCGCAGGCCCGGCTGGTTCACGGTGAAAGTGGGCGGTGATCCCCGACAGTCTGCGGCGGAGTTCCATCTGGGGGGCACGGCCGAGATGGCGTTGTTTCTGGCGGCCTGTCTGCGCTGCAGTCGTTAGCGGGCTGCGAGCAGCGCTGTAGCTGGGCCTGAGCCAGCGCGGCGTACATCGGTGCGCTCACCAGGCGAGACACGGCACTGGCGACCATGGCGCAGGCCATCAGGCTGAGCACGAGGGCGTGCCCTTCGACCATTTCCATGACGATGATGAACGCCGTGATCGGGGCCTGGGTGGCCGCGGCCAGAAAGCCCACCATGCCCAGCGCAATGAAGGCGGGCTCCCGCAGGTGCCCCAACCATTGGGCAACGTCGCTGCCGATGCCGGCCCCGATGGCCAGGGACGGGGCGAACACGCCGCCCGGCGCACCCGACCAGGCCGACAGCCAGGTGGCCAGAAAGCGCAGGGGCGCGTACAGCGCGTGGGTGTCGTCCTGCCCCGTGAGCAGCGTATGCGTGGTGGCGTAGCCGCTGCCAAAGGTTGCGCCCCCGCTGACCACGCCAATGACGGCCACCGCCAGCCCGCACGCAGCCGCGAAGGCCACGGGCCGTCGCTCACGCCAGCGGCTCAGGCGGTCATGCCCCCCGACCAGCGATTGCACCACCAGGCGAGAAAACACGCCGCCGGCCAGCCCAGTCGCCAGG
>OGCL01001709.1_pt1 | contig 17571 bp, 12 predicted proteins | sample 1570041 | NCBI WGS metagenome assembly OGCL01 (sample SAMN06266162, study PRJEB24511) | hot springs metagenome | isolation source: Hot spring water | place: South Africa: Limpopo | collected 2015-06-22
CCAGGCGCACAGGGCGGCGGAGACCATGGTCAGGAGCAGGCGCTGGTACACCCCCACCTTTTTGGTGATGTCTTCCACTAGACCGCCGAGAAAGGCTGGCACACCGGCCAGCAGGAGCAGGCCATACTCGGGCGGAGCGAGCCCCAAGACAGGCAGGGACAGCAAGCCGGAGGCCGCCAGCAACCCGGCGTAGACGGCGACGCCGCCGATGCGCGGGGTGGGCTGGGCGTGAAACTTCTGCGGGCCGGCGTCGACGTGGTCGTGGGTATAGTGGGCGTGCAGGTCCTCGAGGCGGATGATGAGATAGCCAATCATCCAGGCGATGGCAGCGGCGGCGAGCAGAGCCCACAGCCCGGCGCCGGCCGAAGTCGCGTCCAGGTGATGGACGGGGCGCGCCAGGGGACGGGGCGTGTGCGGCAGGTGGCAGACGACCCGATAAGGCTGACCGGCGGACTGGCGCTCGCTTTCCAGGCATGACGCGCGGGCGAGTTCCGGGTCACGGGACTCATACAGGGCGACGCCGGCGGGCAGGCGCGCGGAAGGGATGTCTAGCGGTGAGTCAGACAGCCAGCGCCTTTGTTCGGCATCGAGCCGCGGCAGACAGGCGCTTGCCGTGATGCGGCAGACCGGACACGCGGTCTTCATGACGGTGACGATGTTGTCCCGTGCGCGCGCGCACTCGGCAGCACTTGCGCTGCTGTCGTTCAGATACGTGATTCGCAATCCGCCCGGGACATCCATCACCATATAGGGGTGATGTTCGCCGTTGCGCTTGAGCAGGGTGAGGGCGAGAAAAAGGATCAGCAGGCCGCTGCTCAGCGCGAGGAGGAGGGCATTTCGCGGTGTATGGGGCACGGGGCGGGGGCAGAAGGCGGTCGTTGGTTTGTCCTGCTTGATCAGGACGTCCATAGGGCCTCGGCTCGACAGGGATCAGCGGCCGATCCGGTTTTTATTGAATTATAATCGATCCGGAGCGTAGCCGGCTTACCCGATGGCGAAGATCACGCTGCCAAGCGACTGATCGTTGTTGATCCGAAACGATCCAACTAGACCCTCTTCCTCGGGGAGAGGGTGGCGAAGCCGGGAGAGTGCGAAGCGGCTTCCCGCTCCGACGGGACTTCCCTCTCCCCTGCCCCTCCCCCCGAGGGGGAGGGGTTACATGTGCCCGTGTTTCGGGTGAATAACGCGGCGTTTTTTCAGGATCGTTCGTTTCGGATCAATAAACTACGCCGGGCGTAGCGACGCGCAGTTCCCGTGTATCGCGAAGCGACTCATGACGCTGCCCTCCCCCGCGGGGGAGGGGCTTGAGGAGAGGGACCGTTCATGGCCGCCAACGACGTCTTTCATAGTCAGGGGTGGCCAAGCGGCCATGAACGGTTAGCTTGCTTAAGCGTACCCCGTGCCTACCATCGTCTCCAATTCAAGATCGTCCCGGGCTTGACGATGTCTATACTGTATCTACTTGCTGACCATTGCCACAACATCCTGCCATGACCCACAAGCTGATCATTTGGCTCCTGCTCATCTTGACGATGGCCTCCCCTGCCGCCCGCGCCGAGAAGGCGGCGCTCGAGGTCGGCATCTTGCCCATCCTGAGCACGCATGCCCTGATGAAGACCTTTCAGCCCCTGCGTGAACATCTGGAGGTGAGCCTCAACCAACCCGTGCGGATCCATACCGCGCGCGATTTCCGAAGTTATTATGACGACCTGCGCGGCGGCCGCCTCCTCCTGGCGCTGGCGCCGGCCCACATGGCCCGGCTGTTGCAAAAAGAGGCAGGGCTGATTCCTCTGGCCAGCCATCTCAATGTCAACCGACCGCTGTTGGTGGTGGCCCGCCAGCATCCCCTGCCGGATTTAAGCATCCTGGCGGGCAAGTCGCTGGCCATTTTCGACCCCCTGGCGCTGAACGTCATCGAGGCGCAAGCTTGGCTGGCCAGGCAAGGCTTGCAGGCGGGGCGGGACTATCAGGTGCTGGCGGCCAGCGGTCACAATGGCGTACTGCACGCGGTGGCAAGCGGCACGGCGGCGATGGGCGTGGTCGCGCCCATAGGCATCGAACGCGCACCAGCGCCGCTACGCGACAAGCTCGTCGTCTGGCGTGAGCTGCCGCCTACCCACCCCCTCGTATGGGTAGCCCACCCACGTCTTGAGGAGGAGACGGAACGCGTCCTGCGTGCCCTGCTCGCCATGCAGGATACCCCTGCCGGCCAGGCCTATTTGAGGGAGACTGGCTACAAAGGCGTGCGCCGCCTCGGCCCCGAGGACCTGCACCCGCTCGACGAAGCGGCAGACAGACTGGCCAAGCTGCTCAGGCAGGCGCAAGGCGGCTCCTGATGCGGCTGAGGTCCAAGCTGGTTTTGGCCAGCGTGGCAGTACAACTGGTCATGCTGGCGCTGCTTGTGGTCAACAGCCTGCGCATCAGCCAGGAGGGTCTGTTCGAGCTGACCCGGCAACGGGTGCAGGAGCTCAACCAGCTCTTCAACGCCGCCCTGGGGCCGCCTCTGGTGGAGCGGGATTACGCCGTACTGCACGACCTGCTGGAAGAAAGCCTGCATAGCCAGGATTTGCGCTATCTCATCGTGCAAGCGCCAGATGGTCGGGTCCTGGCCCGGGCGGGCTGGACGAACGGCCGCCCGCCGCCACCTGGCGGTACGGAGCCGAGCTGGCAGCACGTCATGGAGGGTGCATTCGTAGTGAGCACACCCATCCGCCTCATGGGGCAGGACTATGGGCGACTCACTTATGGCCTATCGACGCGGCCTCTGGAGCAAACCCAGACCCATCTGCTGCACCAGAGCCTGGCCATCGCCCTGCTGACCGTGCTGGCATCCATACTGTTGCTCACCGCCCTGGACGCATGGCTCACCCGCCACCTGGCCAAGCTTACACGGGCCAGCCAGGCGGTCACACGAGGTGAGTATGACAAACGCGTGCCGGTCCGCTCCCGGGATGAGGTAGGCAACCTGGCGGCCGCCTTCAACCACATGCTCGATGCCATCGCCAGCCGTGTGCAAGCGCTCATCGCCACCGAGGAGGAGTTGCGCCAGGCCCTGGCCAGCCTCAGGCAATCTGAGTCGGAGCAGCAGCGTCTCACTCAGCAGGCGCAGACCGAGCACGCGCGGCTGTGGGCGCTGCTCTCGGCCATGAATTTGGGCATCCTGTTCGTGGGTTCGGACGGCCGTGTCGTCTATCACAACCCGGCCTTCCGCCGCATCTGGATGATCGACGAGCGCGCGCCGATCACCGGCGAGCCGGCAACAGCAGTCTTGTCCCGCTCCACGAGCCAACTGTCCCGCCCCGACCATTTCTCACGCCACGTCCTGGGTGTGTTGGCCGCCCGCGAGGTCTCCGACAGCCTGGAGATCCCCTTGACCGACGGGCGCTTCATCACCCAGCTCAACTACCCCGTGCGCGATGCGGAAGGGCAGTTCATCGGCCACCTGTGGATCTACGAGGACATTACCAACGAGCGCCAGACCGCGGCGCAGCTCGCCTACCTGGCCGAGCGCGACTCGCTCACGGGGCTCTACAACCGGCACCGTTTCCAGCAGGAACTGGAGCGCATGCTGGCCGAATGCGAACGCAATGCAAGCCAAGGCGCGCTGCTGTTCTTCGACTTGGACGAATTCAAGGCCATCAACGACAACTTCGGCCACCGGGCAGGGGACGCCCTGCTCATCCGCGTCGCCAGCGAGGTGGGGGCACTGGTGCGACGCAACGAGTCGCTGGCACGCCTGGGTGGCGACGAGTTCGCCCTCCTGGCGCCAAACACCACGCGCGAGGAGATGGCGCGCTTGGCCGAGCGCATCGTGCGCGCCATCGGCGCCATCCCTTTCCGTTTCGAAGGCCAGAATTTGCGCCTGACCAGCAGCCTGGGCATCGCCTTCTACCCAGAACACGGTCTGGACGCCGACACCCTGGTGGCGCATGCCGACGCCGCCATGTATCAAGCCAAACGGGCCGGCAAGAACACCTGGCGTATCTACGATGCCCGGCTCGACGCCTCACCGGTGCTGGTAAGTCACCTGACCTGGAACGAGCGCATCGATCATGCCCTGCAGCGTGGGCTGCTGCGCCTGCACTTCCAGGGCATCTACCGCGCCGCCGACGGCACGTTGTCGCATCTCGAGGCCTTGGTGCGCATGGTCGACGAGGATCAGCCCAACAGCCGGATCCTGCCCGGCCGCTTCATCCCGGTCGCGGAAAAGAGCGGACGCATCCTGGAGATCGACCGCTGGGTCTTGGCCGAGAGCGTGCGGCTGCTGGCGGATAAGCCCACCATGCCGCCGGTGGCGGTCAACATCTCCGGCCGCTCCTTCGACGACCCCAGCCTGCCGCAGTACATCGCCGACCTGCTGCGGGAGCACGGCGTCGCCCCGCGCCGGTTGATCGTCGAGCTGACCGAGACCAGCGCCGTGACCGACCTCGCGGATGCACAGCGCTTCATCGAGGCGCTGCGCACCACCGGCTGCGGCATCTGCCTGGACGATTTCGGCAGCGGCTTTTCCTCCTTTGCCTACCTCAAGCACCTGCCCGTAGACACGGTGAAGATCGACGGCATGTTCATCCGCAACCTGCCCGCCGACCGCGACAACCAGGTCTTCGTCAAGGCCATCACCGATGTGGCCCGCGGCATGGGGCGCACCACCGTGGCCGAGTTCGTGGAAGACGCCAAGACCCTGGAGCTGCTCAAGGCCTTTGGCGTCGACCTGGTGCAGGGCTATCACCTGGACGTCCCGCGGGCCGACCACCCGGGCCTGGACACGGGCAATCCGCCGTGCTGATCGGCGATCAGCACGGCGGGGCACGCGGCCCCCTGTGTACTACTCGATATTGATGCTCTGACGCCTGGCCGCCTCTTTCTTGGGCAGGACGAGTTCAAGTACGCCGTCCTTGAAGGTGGCCTTGGCCTGGGTGGCGTCCACATCGGCCGGTAGGGTGAGTGTCCGCGCGAAGCTGCCGCGTGAGATCTCGCAACGGTAGTAGTCGCCCTTCTCTTCCCTCTCTTCCCGACCGGTCTGGCCCTTGATGGTCACCGTATTGCCGGTGACCGAGACATCCAGGTCCTTCTTCTCGACGCCGGGAATTTCGGCCCTGACCACCACCTCGGCGTCACGGTCGAGGATGTCGACCTTGGGCAGGCGCAGCTCCATGCGACGCGAGAATTCGGGAAATGCGGGCCATTCCCAGCGGCGCAGCCAACCGCGCGGGAAGTACTCATCCATCAAGCGCTCCATCTCCTCGATGGGGCTCATCCAGCGGAAGGGGGCCGCCGGTTGCACCCCGCCCTCGGCCTTCCTGACTTCCACGGCCTGGCCTTGCTCGGGTTTGCGGGCTTCTTCGTTCATGGTCACCTCCATGGTGTTGTTGGGGAATTCAATCTCTATATAGTCTGAGCGAGTTCGATTTCAAGCCCGGAGCGGCCGAGATAAGCACATTGTTTCAACGGGTTACCGAGAAAGTCGCGCAGCCGACTCACGCCGCTCCCTTCCCCCGCGGGGCTGGGGGAGGGGGCACACCACCCCTCCCCCTCGGGGGGAGGGGCTGGGGAGAGGGACCGTTCATGGCCGCCCCCTGCGTCTTTCATGGGCAGGGGCGGCCATGCGACCATGAACGGTTAGCCGCGTTCGGCGGACAAGGCGCGGGCGGTCTCCGCCAGTCTGGCGTCGGCCGCCCAGTCTTCCAGGTTGAGGGAGAGCTTGCGCTGCCAGTTCGGGTGACCGCTCACCGTGCCGGGCAGGTTGGCCTGCTCGGTCTCGCCCAGCATGTCCTCCGCCTGCACCAGGAGCACCCGTGACGGGCTCCGCGCCAGATAGCGCTGGATGGCCAGGGCCAGGGCCGGTGTCATCTCCGGCACGCCGGCGGGATCCGCCGTCATGCCGGCGGGCAGCAGGCCCTCGCGTTCGAGGGCCAGCAGCAGACGCGCCCTGTCCTCGGCCCGCCCGACGATCTGGGCCTCGCGCAGGCCTTCGCTGGGAAAGAGCTGCATGTGGCTGCGCAGTGTGATGTCGCTGCCGCGCCAGAAGCCGGCCAGGGTGGGCAGATCGTGGGTGGTGGCCGCCACCAGGGCATCCCGGTCGATCTCCCAGGGGGACTTGAAGCCGTGATCGCCCTGCCAGTGCTTCTCGAAATAGAACAGCCGGTAGGCCAGGATGCCCTTCTCGCGCATGGCCTGACGCATGGCGTCGGGGACCGTGCCCAGGTCCTCGCCGATCACCAGGCAGCGGTTGCGCTGGCTCTCCAGGGCCAGGATGCCCATCAGATCGCGCATCGGGTAGGTGACATAGACCCCCTGGTCGGCGCGCTGCCCCGGCGGCACCCAGTACAGGCGCATCAGGCCCATGACGTGATCGATGCGCAGGGCCCCGGCGGTGCGCATATTGGCCCGCAGCATGCGGATGAAGGGGCGGTAGGCCGCCTCGCGCAGCCTATGCGGGATGAGCGGGGGCAGGCCCCAGTCCTGGCCGTGCAGGTTGAAGTCGTCCGGCGGTGCGCCGACGCTGGCCTCGAAGGCATAGAGCTCCCGGTGCATCCAGGTCTCCGCCCCGCCGCGGTCCACCCCCACCGCCAGGTCCTGGTAGAGCCCCACCCCCAGGCCGCCCTGCCGGGCACGCTCGGCGGCGGCGGCGAGCTGGGTGGCAGCCAGCCAGTGCAGGTAGAGCTGGTATTCGACCCGATCCCTATGCTGGGCCGACCATTGCCGGACCGCCGGATTGTGCGGGCTGCGCAAGGCCTCCGGCCAGACCGGCCAGCCCCAGCAGGCCGGGTCGCGGGCATGCAAGTGGGCCTGCAGGGCCTCGTACAGGGCCTGCAGGTGGAGATCCTCGCCCTGCTCGTCGCAATAGGCGCGGAAGGCGCGCGCGCGGTCGCTGTCCACGGCCAGGTGGTGGCTGCGGAAGTGGGCATAGAGCCGTTCCAGGATGGCGGACTTGGCCTGCGCCACCCCGGCGTAATCGACCAGGGGGGCGGCGCGCAACGCGCCGAGCCGGGCCTGGAAGGCGGGCTCGGCCACGGCGGCGCGGCAGTCCGCGCACTCCGCGTAGTCGGGGACCGCCTCGACGTCGATGTACAGGAGGTTGAGGAACTGCCGGCTGCTGGGGCTGTAGGGGCTGCAGTGCAGGGGATTGTGCAGATAGAGCGCATGCAGGGGGTTCACGCCGACCAGGGCCGCGCCCGCGCCAGCGGCCCAGTCCACGAGCTTGGCGAGGTCGGTGAAGTCGCCCATGCCCCAGTTGCGCGCCGAGCGCACGCCATAGAGCTGCACGCTCACCCCCCAAGCCCTGCGCTCGCCCGACACCGCTGGCGGCTGGTAGCAGGTTGCCGGACAGACGATGAGCGACATCCCGGCGCTGGCCTGCCCGTCCAGGTCGACCTCCAGTCGGTGATAGCCGGGGGTCGCGCAACAGGACGGGGGCAGGTCCAAGGCCAGGGCCAGGTACTCGCCGTCGGGCAGCCCGGCCCGTTCGAGCCGTGCCAGCGTCTCGGGGCGGAATGCCTCCGCGTGGCTGCCGCCGCCTTCCAGGGTAAGGCGCCAGCGGGCATTGCGGCCCAGGTCACGTGCTGGCAGGCGCAAGGTCACGCGCAGCGGTGACTCGCCCACGGTGTGCACCGAGACGGCAGGCAGCAGCCGCTGCCAGGGGGCCTGCCACCAGCGCTCGAGGCTCTCCCGAGCCTGTGTCTCGTCGCCGCAGGCGATGCCCATGGCGGCGAGCAGGGCCTGCTTGGTCTCGACACAGGCGTGGTGGGTGTGACCCCAGATGTCCTGATAAAGCGGCTGGATGCCCGCCAGCTCGGCCAGGCGTTCGATGAGTTCGTTCATGGCGAGGATCCGGAGTCGGTTCAGGAGGCGAGTCCGGCCGCCGGGCTGGCCGGCCTCAGGCGGGGGCGCAGCAGCAGCACCAGCGTGCGGCCCTGCAGCGGGTATGCCTTGCCGGCGGCATGGCGTCCGTCGCTGCCCAAGCCGCGCTCGAAGGCGGTGTCCAGCAGGCAGATCCAACTGTCCTGTCGACCGTAGGCGGGCAAGCTGAAGGGAATGGCGTCGTGGTGGGCGTTGATCAGCAACAGGAAGTCGTCGTCGCGCACCGGACGGCCGCGCTCGTCGGTCTCGTCCAGCTCGGCGCCGGACAGGTAGACACCCAGGCAGCGGGCGAAGTGCTGGTCCCATTCGAGGTCGGTCATCTCGCGGCCATCCGGGTTGAGCCAGGCGATGTCCTTGATGCCCTCGCCATGGATGGGGCGACCCTGGAAGAAGCGGCGGCGGCGAAAGATGGGATGTTCACGGCGCAGCGCGAGCATGCGGCGGACGAAGTCCAGAAAGGCCTGAGCCTCGGCGTTCGGTTTCCAGTCCAGCCAGGACAGGGCGTTGTCCTGGCAATAGGCGTTGTTGTTGCCGCCCTGGGAATGCGAGAGCTCGTCACCTGCGCGCAGCATCGGCACGCCCTGCGACAGCAGCAGGGTGGCGAGCAGATTGCGTTTCTGCCGCGCCCGCAGGGCAAGGATCTCCGGCTCATCGGTGGGGCCCTCGACGCCGCAGTTCCAGCTGCGGTTGTGGTTCTCGCCGTCCCGGTTGCCCTCCCCGTTGGCCTCATTGTGCTTGCCGTTGTAGGACACCAGGTCCTGCAAGGTGAAGCCGTCGTGACAGGTGACGAAGTTGATGCTGGCATAGGGCCGGCGACCGTTGTGGGCGTAGAGGTCGGAGGACCCCGTCAGACGGCTCGCGAGTTCGCCGATCAACCCGCCCTCGCCCTGCCAGAAGGCGCGCACGGCGTCGCGGTATTTGCCATTCCATTCGGTCCAGCCGACCGGGAAATTGCCGACCTGATAACCGCCCTCGCCCAGGTCCCAGGGCTCGGCGATGAGTTTCACCCGCGAGATGACCGGGTCCTGATGGATGATGTCCAGGAAGGCGCCCAGCTTGTCCACGGCATGCAGTTCGCGCGCGAGCGCGCTGGCCAGATCGAAGCGGAAGCCGTCGACATGCATCTCCTGCACCCAGTAGCGCAGGGAGTCCATGATCAGCTGCAGCACCCTCGGGTGCATCATGTTCAGGGTGTTGCCGCAGCCGGTATAGTCCATGTAGTAGCGTGGATCGGTGGGTACCAGGCGGTAGTAGCTGGCATTGTCTATACCGCGGAAGGACAGGGTCGGGCCCAGGTGGTTGCCCTCGGCGGTGTGGTTGTAGACCACGTCCAGGATGACCTCCATGCCGTGGCTGTGGAAGGTCTTGACCATGGTCTTGAACTCCTTGATAGAGCCGGTCGAGCTGTAGCGCATCTCCGGCGCGAAGAAGCCGATGGAGTTGTAGCCCCAGTAGTTCCTGAGTCCCATTTCGACCAGGCGCCGGTCGTCGACGAAGGCGTGCACGGGCATCAGCTCCACGGCCGTCACCCCCAGCGACTTCAAGTGCGCCACCACCGGTTCGCTGGCCAGGCCGGCGTAGGTGCCGCGCAGCGGGGCGGGGATGAGGGGGTGTAGCCGGGTCATCCCTCTCACGTGCAGCTCATAGATCACCGTCTCGTGCCAGGGGACCTCGGGCCGGCGGTCGTCCCCCCAGGTGAAGGCGGGGTCGACCACGCGGCACTTGGGCATGCCCGAGGCATTGTCGCGCCGGTCGAAGGCGAGGTCCTCGCGCTTGTGGCCGATGCGGTAGGCGAAATGGGCATCGGACCACTTGATCTGACCCACCAGGGCCTTGGCGTATGGGTCGATGAGCAGCTTGTTGGGGTTGAAGCGATGCCCCGCCTCCGGCCGGTAGGGCCCGAATACGCGGTAGCCGTAGAGCTGGCCCGGTCGCAGCTCGGGCAGGTATCCATGGAAGACCTGGTCCGTGCGCTCGCGCAGCAAGACACGTTCCACCTCCCGGCGACCCTTGGGATCGAACAGGCAGAGCTGCACTTCCTCGGCATGCTCGGAGAAGAGGGCGAAATTCACCCCCTCGCCGTCCCAGGTCGCCCCCAGGGGATAGGGTCGGCCCGGCCAGACCGCCAGCGGCATCAGGCGTCCTCGCTGAACGAGGTGCGCGCCGTCTCGTAGGGTTGGGCCTCCGGCACCACGACGATGCCGGAGGGGGTGAGCTTGTAGCGTTTTGCATCGGCCTCGGGGTCATGGCCGATCACCGCGCCTGCCTCGACGACGTTGTAGCGGTCGACGATCGCGCGCCGGAGCTTGGCGCCGCTGTGGATGATGACGTTATCCATGATGATGCAGCCTTCGAGCTCCACGCCCGGCTCCAGCACCACCTCGCGGCGCAGAACGGAGTCCTTGACTCGCGCGCCATGGATCAGGCAGCCGGCGCTGACGATGCTGTTGTCGATCTGCGCGTCCTGGAACTTGGCCACCGGACCCTGATAGTTGCTGGAGAAGATGGGCCACTGGGCGTTGAACACATCGAAGCGGGGGGTGAGCCCGAGCACGTCCATGTGGGCCTCGTAGTAGGCGTCCAGCGTCCCCACATCACGCCAGTAGCCCTGCTCCTCGTAATCGCGCACGCCCGGCACCCGATTCAGGCCATAGTCGTAGGCGTACAGCCGCCCGCCGTCCACCATCCGCGGCAGGACGTGGTTGCCGAAATCGTTCTCGCCGCGCTCGTGCGCCTCGGTCAGGGCCTGCATCAGGACCTCGGCGTCGAACAGATAGTTGCCCATGGAGGCGAAGGCGCGCTTCGGGTCGCTGGCCATGGGCGGCGGGTTCTTGGGCTTTTCCAGGAAGCCGCGGATGCGGCCGCGGGCGTCGGCATCGATGATGCCGAAGGCGGAGGCCTGGGCCAGGGGCACGGGCAGCGCGGCCACCGTGCACTGGGCCTCGCGCTCCAGGTGGAATTGCACCATCTGCCGCACATCCATGCGGTAGATGTGGTCCGCCCCGAATACCGCCACCAGATCGGGCTTGTGCTGGCGGATCAGGTTCATGTTCTGATGCACCGCGTCAGCGGTGCCCTGGAACCACTGCTGTCCGCGCCGCATCTGCGGCGGCACCACGGTGATGAAGTGCTGCGGCAGGATGGGCGGCAGCACCCAGGCCTTGCGCACGTGCTCGATGAGCGACTGGGATTTGTACTGCACCAACAGGTAGATGGCGTGGATGCCGGAATTCATCAGATTGGACAACACGAAATCCACGATGCGGTAGCGCGCCCCGAAAGGCACGGAAGGCTTGCAGCGCTCCGCGGTGAGGGGGTGGAGCCGGCTGCCTTCGCCGCCGGCCATGACTATGGCCAGTATGCTGGGCTTTTTCATGATCGAGTCTCCTTGCTGACAGGATGACGAACCCGACAGGGCGAGCGGCGATCAGCCGCCAGCCTTCTCCTCCACCACCAGCCTCAAGGGCGGGGCGCTGCCGTCCTTGGCGCGGCCGGGGTAGAGGGTGAGATGGGGATAGGGGATCTCGATGCCGCGCGCGTCGAAGGCCTGCTTCAGGCGGCGCAGGCATTCCCGCCGCACCCGCCACTGTTCCAGCGGCTGCACCTTGATGCGCGAGCGGATGACCACGGAGGAGTCGGCCCAGTTCTCCACCCCAAAGAGTTCAAGGTCATCGAGGATGAGGGGGCCGAAGGCCGGGTCCTCGCGCAGCCCGGCGCCGGTTGCACGGATCACGGCGAACACCTCGTCCAGATCCTCGCGGTAGGCCACACCGATGTCGATGACGGCATAGGAGAACTCCAGGCTCATGTTGGTGACCTTGTCGATCATGCCGGTGGGGATGAAGTGGACGTTGCCGTCGAAGCCGCGCAGGCGCACGTGGCGTAGCGTCAGCTCTTCCACCAGGCCGCGCTCGCCGGCGATGGCGACGAAGTCGCCGACGCGGATCTGGTTCTCCAGCAGCAGGAAGAAGCCGGTGAAATAGTCCTTGACCAGGCTTTGGGCGCCGAAGCCCACCGCCACGCCCACCACCCCGGCGGCGCCGAGCAGGGGCGCGATGGAGATGCCGAGCAGGTAGAGGATCTCCATCGCCACCGCGATCATCAGGATCACCGTGGCGACGTAGCGGATCACGCGCGAGAGGGTCTCCACCCGGCGCACCGCCTCGGGGTCATCGGCGCGCTTGAGGGCGAAGCGCTTGAAGGCGGCGATCATGCGCCGGATGAGGCGCATGAGCACCCAGGCGGCGATGAGTACCAGCAGGATCTTGAGGCCGGACTCCAGATAGGGAATCAGGTCCTCGTGCACGATGAAGCCGAGTTGGGCGAGCAGTTGTTTCATGGCTCAGAGTGAATCTGACGGCCGGGGCGATGGCCGGCTCGGGGTAAAATGGCAGGCCTCTATCTTACGCCCGCCGCATCATGCTCGTCGCCAACGGTGTCACCATGCAGTTCGGGGCCAAGCCCCTGTTCGAGAACGTCAACGTCAAGTTCGGCGACGGCAACCGCTACGGCCTGATCGGCGCCAACGGCTGCGGCAAGTCCACCTTCATGAAGATCCTGGCCGGCACCCTGGAGCCGACGGCCGGCAATGTCGCCCTCGACCCGGGCGAGCGCATGGCCTACCTGCGGCAGGACCAATTCGCATTCGAGGACATGCGCGTGCTGGACGTGGTGCTGATGGGCCACGAGGCCATGTGGGCCTGCATGCAGGAGAAGGACGCCATCTATGCCAACCCGGAGGCCACCGAGGCCGACTACATGCACGCCGCCGAGCTCGAGGCCAAGTTCGGCGAGATGGGCGGCTATGATGCCGAGGCGCGCGCCGGCGAGCTGCTGCTGGGGCTGGACATCCCCAGGGAAAAACACGACGGCCCGATGCGCGAGGTGGCGCCGGGATGGAAGTTGCGCGTGCTGCTCGCCCAGGCCCTGTTCGCCGACCCGGACATCCTGCTTTTGGACGAGCCGACCAACAACCTGGACATCAACACCATCCGCTGGCTGGAGAACGTGCTCAACGAGCGCGACTCCACGATGATCATCATCTCGCACGACCGGCACTTCCTGAATCAGGTCTGCACCCACATGGCCGACCTCGACTACGGCACCATCACAGTCTATCCGGGCAACTACGACGACTACATGGAGGCCAGCACCGCTGCCCGCGCCCGGCTCGCCGCCGCCCAGGCCCGAAGCCGCGAGCGCATCGCCGAGCTGGAGGAGTTCGTGCGCCGCTTCGCCGCGCACAAGGCCAAGGCGCGCCAGGCCACCAGCCGCAGAAAACAGATCGAGAAACTCAGGATCGAGGACGTCAAGCCCTCCTCGCGCCAGTACCCCTTCATCCGCTTCGAATACGACGTCAGGGAAAAGCTGCACCGCGCCGCCTGCGAGGTGGAGGGCTTGCGCTTCGGCTACACCCCGGGTGAACCCGTCATCCGCGACCTGTCCGTGCACATCGCCGCCGGCGACAAGGTGGCGGTGATCGGCGAGAACGGGGTCGGCAAGACCACCCTCATGCGCCTGCTCATGGGCGAGCTCAGCCCCCAGACCGGCCGCATACAATGGGCGGAAAAGGCCCGGCCGGGCTACTTCGCCCAGGACCACGGCGCCGACTTCGACTCCGACGCCTCGCTGGTGGACTGGATCGCCGAATGGGTGCGCGCCGGCGGTTACGAGGGCGAGGACGTCACCACCCTGATCCGCGGCACCCTGGGCCGGCTGCTGTTCTCCGGCGACGAGGTCAGGAAACCGGTGCGCGTCATCTCCGGCGGCGAGCAGGGGCGCATGCTGTTCGGCAAGCTCATGCTGCTGCGGCCCAACGTGCTCGTCATGGACGAGCCGACCAACCACATGGACATGGAGTCCATCGAGTCGCTCAACACCGCGCTCGAGAAGTATGATGGCACCCTGATCTTTGTCTCGCACGACCGCGAGTTCGTATCATCGCTCGCCAACAAGATCATCGAACTCAAACTGGACGGCAGTCATGTGGTCTACGAGGGCAGCTATGACGAATACCTGCACAGCCAGGGCATCGAGTAAAGCAACACTGTGGGCGGGCCTGCTGTCGCTGCTGCTCGCCGGCTGCGTCGACGACACCGCCTCCTACCTCATCGACGGCAGCAAGGAACACACCATCATGCTGCGCCGCGTGCAGGACTGGTTCTGGCAGGACACGGTGGCGCTCACCATCGCCGCCAGCCGCCTGCCCGACTGCCACGGCGGCATCGACATCGAGGACGTACCCCGCAGCGCCCCCCCCAGAGCTCTACCAGGCACCGCCCGAATACGCAGAGCCCATCTACATCCTCAAGATCGAGGATCGCCACTACGCCATCAGCACGCAAAGCTGCCGGGTGCAGGCCTTCGGGGAGCCGCCGCTTGACCTGGGCGCCCTGCTCGGCGTCTTCAAAGAGGCGGATGGCAAGTTTCGGTTCGAACCCAAGACGGGTTAAAGACGCCCGCTTCGGTCCCCCACTTCAAACCCCAGCAGAGGCGCCGCCACACCCCGCCCCAAGGCGATCGCCTTGACGAGCTCCCCCATCTCCGAAGGCTGCAGCAGCTTGTGCACGGCGGCGGCGGCGCGGTAATACTCCGGCGTGCCGGGCTCCTGCGCCTGCAGCAGCTCCAGCAGGCCGCAGTTGACCAGGAAACGCGCCTGGTCGGTGTAACCCAGCAGGCTCAGACCGGCGGCATGCCCCGCCTCGGCCACGGCGGTGAAATCGACATGGGCGGTGAGATCGGTCAGCCCCGGCAGACGGAAGGGATCGTCGTGGGCGCGGTGGCGGTGGTGGCACATGAGGGTGCCGCCCTGGCGCTGCGGATGGTAGTACTCGTGCCGGGGAAAGCCGTAATCGAGAAACAGCAGCACGCCACGCGTGAGGCGCTCGGCCAGGCTGGCGACGAGCGCCGTCACGGCGAGGCCGATCTCGCTCACATAGCCCGTCGGCACGTCGAGCGAGCGGGCGGCATCGAGCAGGGGGCCGGGCGGCAGCGGATGATCCCGCCAGACGAAACCGCCCGCGTCGTCGACGGCCACGCCCTGCTCGACCGGGCCGTCCGTGCGCCAATGGATGCGATGCACGGGCAGGGCGTCCAGGACCTCGTTGCCGAGGACGAGACCGGTGTGCCCTGCCGGCAGGGCGTCAAGCCAGCTCAGGCGGGGGAGCAGTTGCGGGGCCTGCTGCCTGAAAAGTTCCGCCTGACGTGCGCGCAAGTCAGCGCTTACTTCCAGCATGAAGTAGTGCTCAGGCAGGCAGTCCAGCGCCTCGAGGGCGGTGAGCAGGTCGAGCGCGAGCCGGCCGCTGCCCGGTCCCAGCTCCAGGATGTCTCCCCCGGCAGCCCGCAGCACCTGGGCCGCCTGGCGTGCGAGCGCCCGGCCGAAGAGCGGCGTCAACTCCGGGGCGGTGACGAAGTCGCCGCCGGCGCCGAACTTGCGCGTCCCGGCGCTGTAATAGCCCAGGCCGGGGGCATAGAGGGCAAGCTCCATGTAACGGGCAAACGTGATCCAGCCGCCGGAGGAGGTGATCTCGTTGCGGATGAGCGCCATCAGCCTGCGGCTGTGGGCCGGGGCTGCGGGGCCGGGGTCGTCTGGAGGGGGCATGCAGGCTGTGCTAAGGTGCGGCATCATAACCGAGTCTTCCTATGCACGTCGCCATCCTCGGCGCCGGACCGGCCGGCATGTCCTGCGCCAACGCCTGCCTGTCCTTCGGGCTCGAGCCCGTGGTCATCGAGGCCTCCGACCATGTCGGCGGCACCCAGCGCAGCAACTTCCATCCCAATCTGTGGATGCTGGGCTTCCCGGGGGAATCGGGGGAGGCGATGACGCAGCGCCTGGCGGCCCACTTTCTGGAACTAAAGCTCACCCTGCACCGGGGCGCAGAGATTCTTGCGGTGGCGCGCACAGGCGGCGGTTTCGTCCTGGACCTGCGCACGCCTGATGGGGAGCGTGACCTGACCGCACAGGCCATCGTGCTCGCCACCGGCATGCGGCCGCGCGCCACCGCGGCCCTGGAGGCCATGGCCAGGCAGTCGCGCCGGGTGATCATCGGCCCGCTGTCCGGGACGATCCGCGACGAGGTGCGCACGGCCCGCGTCCTCATCCTGGGCGGCGGCGACAACGCCCTCGACCACGCCCTGTTCCTGGCCGAGCGGGGCAACCAGGTGCGGGTGTGCACCCGCGCCCGCTTCTCCGCCCGCAAGCCTTTCCTGGAGGCCTGCGCGGCGCGGGCGGAAATCGAACTGCGCGACCATTGCATCCCCAGCGCCCTCGCGCTGGAGGGCGACGCCATCCTGGCCGAGTGGGGTCGCATCCGGGTGCGCTACGACTGGCTGCTGGTCATGTACGGCTACCGGCCCAACACCGAGGTCCTGAGCGCCTTCGCCGACGAGATCCGGCCTGCCGTCACGGTGGGCGGCCACATCCATGTCGATGCCTGGCAGCGCACCAGTGTGCCGGGCATCTACGCCGCCGGCGACGTCACCGAAAGCGTGCAGCCCAGTGTCCCCACCGCCATCGCCCAGGGGCTGGCGGCGGCGAGGGCGATCGAGCGGGACCTGGCCAGCCGCGGCTGAGCAGCCTGGATCAGCCGGTGTAGGCGCGGTACCACGCCACCCAGCGGGCGATGCCCTCGGCCAGCGGCGTCTTCGGCTCGAAGCCGACGTCGCGCTTGAGGTCCTCGACGTCGGCATAGGTGGCCACGACGTCGCCGGGCTGCATGGGCAGGTAGTTCTTCTGCGCCTCGCGGCCCAGGGCATCCTCTAGGGTGCGAATGAAGCTCATCAGCTCGACCGGCTGATGGTTGCCGATGTTGTAGACGCGGTAGGGGGCGTAGCTGGAGCCGGGGTCGGGGGCGTCGGTGCGGAAGTCCGGGTTGGGCTTGGGGATGCGGTCGAGCACGCGCACCGTGCCCTCGGCGATGTCGTCGACATAGGTGAAGTCGCGCTGCATCCTGCCGTGGTTGAACACGTCGATCGGGCGGCCCTCCAGGATCGCCGAGGTGAACAGCCAGGGTGACATGTCCGGCCGGCCCCAGGGGCCGTAGACGGTGAAATAGCGCAGCCCCGTCGTCGGCAGTCCATAGAGGTGGCTGTAGGTGTGGGCCATCAGTTCATTGGCCTTCTTGCTGGCGGCGTAGAGGCTCACCGGGTGGTCGACGTTGTCGTGCACCGAGAAGGGCATGCGCGTGTTGGCGCCGTAGACGCTGGAGGAGCTGGCGTAGACCAGGTGTTCGACGCCGTTGTGGCGGCAGCCCTCCAGCAGGTTGCCGAAACCGACCAGGTTGGTCTGGATGTAGGCGTGCGGGTTCTTGAGCGAATAGCGCACGCCGGGCTGGGCGGCCAGGTTGATGACGCGCTGGAAGCGCTCGCGGGCGAACAGGTCCTCCATGGCGACGCGATCGGAGATGTCCGTCTGCACGAAGCGGAAGCCGGGCAGGGACTTGATCTGCGCTAGGCGTGCGAGCTTGAGGCGCGGGTCGTAGTAGTCGTTGAGGTTGTCCACACCGACGACCTCGTCGCCGCGGGCGAGCAGCAGCTTGGCGACGTGCATGCCGATGAAACCGGCGACGCCGGTGAGCAGGATCTTCATGACCGAAATCCCTGGGAAAACAGAGGGATATTAGCACGCAAGGGCTAGGGAAACGCTGAATAAATTGCTGCGCGGGTGAATCGCTGCGTTGCGCGGTGCTCGCTCCCTCGCCTAACTCATTGTTA
>OGCL01001710.1_pt1 | contig 17571 bp, 14 predicted proteins | sample 1570041 | NCBI WGS metagenome assembly OGCL01 (sample SAMN06266162, study PRJEB24511) | hot springs metagenome | isolation source: Hot spring water | place: South Africa: Limpopo | collected 2015-06-22
TTGAAACAATTTTTCTTATTAGTTCTCCAGGATTGTCTAATATAAATTCTTCAATTGTTCGAGATATTCACCGTAATGGTGGATCTATTCGCGCTTTTGTACCAGAATCGTTGCACGAATTCTTCGATTGAATCTCAGTAATATTTAATTATACAATATTTTGTTACATTTCTTCGTGTCTTGAATATGACAGCCCGAATGATGGTCTGCTTTTTTTTCTTCATTATTTTTATTACAAAGCTCAATTGTCAAAATTCAACATCCAGGTTGACTATCGAAGGTTGCCATTTATGTCCAGGCGGATTGAAGCTCGAATTTATAGGGGAGTTTCTGGCTTTTAGTATTGATTCTACCACAGTATTATATCAGAATAGAGAAGAAATAACAGTTGGTAATCTAAAATCGGTCATCCCAGTACGTTTTCGTTGCGGGGCTGTTTACAAAACAATTCTTCTGACGCCCAAATCGGAGCTAATGATAGAATTTGCCAGTCCAGAAAAAGGTTTTATGATTCTAAAATCTGATGATTTGAATCAAAAAATTCAAAATTTTGCCATGAGTTTGGATTCTCTTTTTGAGAATTCTACTGTTCGAATGCTTTCGTCTCAAGCCATTCACCTCTTGGATAAATTAATCATAGAAAAAAAATTAAGCATTCCTGGTGACACTTTCTTGAATCAATTCATCGAATATTCTAAGGCGCAATTGCTTTTGGTCACTGATGGAAAGTCGAAGACTGTATTATATCAAAGCTATTTGGCTCAAAAGCCTATCCAATGGAGGAATGAAGCATACGCTCAGTTTTTTCGCGATTTTTATGAAGATTTTCTGCTCGAAATGCAACCACGAAAATCTTTTTCAATAGTTTTAGATTGGATTAAGACAGGTGGTTCCTGGCGTGCTGTAGATTCAGCATTACAAACACTACCATTAATGGACGACAGCCTTAAACGTCACGTCGCATTTTGTCTTGGGTTAATGAAAATATCAGGTCAGAAAGATTTTAAAACGGCTCCTCTTTTCGAATATCCAAAATTACTCAGTCAGGTTTATCGAAATACTCCTGAGGCTTCACAGTTTTTTCAAACCTGTACCAAACGACTCAGTTTTAAAAATTATGGCTCTTTCGAGAGTTTAGCCCGTATGCGGCTGCGGGATGCCTCGGATAAAATTTTTACACCGATAGACATTGCCGTAGGTAAAGCTTTCCTGATTTATTTTTTTGATCCCTTTTCTAAACCAGATGTGGAGAATTTATCCCTTATTTCAGGGTTTGAAAAGAGTTTCAAAGGAAAACTAAAAGTTGTGCCCGTCTTAATTACTGCCAATCCGGAGAAATTTGGTAGCCAGATTGATCTCCATAAATGGAAAATTCCTGTTTATGTGGCAATGGATCCAGCCTTGATTAGAGAAGTTGCCAGAGGACGACCGGCCTTTGTTTGTTTATTTAGCGAGTCTTCTTCCTTTATTTCTGATGAGTTGTCTCTATTTAGAGGATCTCTAGAAGATGACGTTCGTAGATTGCTGAAATGGTGAGAATTGATGCATACGCAAGAAAAATTTTTGTTGACTTTACGTTTAGGTTTTTAGAATTTTGCCCTCCGTGATTGACAGTTTTAAAGACACCTCTATTGCTTTATCTCACCTTTCTGATGCAGATTTGAAAAGAGCCATTTGGATGTTTAGGCTCATTGGAGCCCCCTACTTGGTAAATATCGGCGAAAAGCTCATAAATTGCGGATTAAGAATAGGATTACCTGTTAAGCCTTTAATTCGGGCTACCTTATTTAAACAATTTGCCGGTGGTGAAAGTGCTGAGGAATGTTTTCCAGTCATTGAAAAACTTTGGAAGTATAAAATCGGAACAATTCTGGATTATTCAGTTGAGGGGCAGAAAGTAGAGGCTGAATTTGACCAAACTATTCAAGAGATTTCTAAAACAATTGAAATTGCTGCTTCACGCTCCGAAATCCCTTTTTGTGTTTTTAAAACTTCAGGTCTTGCGCCTCATGAAGTATTAGAAAAAGGTACGTCGCACCCTCATTTTGAGCTGGCTCGCAATAGGGTTCAGAAAATTCTTAAACTGGCGTCTGAGAAAAATGTTCCTGTCATGATAGATGCGGAAGAAAGCTGGATCCAAAATTCCATAGACCTTATAACTGAGGAAATGATGCGCTCATTTAATAGAAATTCCTGCATCGTTTTTACAACAATTCAGCTTTACAGAAAAGATCGTCTGAATTTTTTAAAGAAACTGATTGACCAGGCAAAATCAGAAAATTTTCGGATTGGTGTCAAGCTCGTCAGAGGAGCATATATGGAAAAAGAAGCCATAAGGGCCCTAGAGAATGGATATCCGAATCCTATACAGGAAAACAAACTCGACACGGATCATGATTTTAATGCCGCACTAGAATTGTGTGTTCAAAATATTGAGATAGTTTCTTTAGTGGCAGGTACTCATAATGAGGAATCTACCATCATCTTGACGAAACTATTAGATAAATATCATTTGGATAGAGGAGATAAACGTGTGTGGTTTAGCCAACTTCTTGGGATGGGTGATTATCTGACCTTTCCCTTAGCTCAGGCCGGCTATAATGTAGCCAAATATGTTCCCTATGCTCCGATTCAGTCATTAATACCCTATCTTGTAAGACGCGCTCGGGAAAACACTTCCGTCAGAGGGCAGACTGGTCGAGAACTATTCCTGCTTCGCACTGAATTACAAAGAAGACGTAAAGCAAAGCTAGCCTAATTTAGGCTACTCTTTATTAGTATTATATTAAATTTCTTCCCTATCTTGGGCAAGTGCTTAAGGAGTGCCGCTATTCATTATGGATAAATTTTTTAACTTTATCCGCATTCCTTATTCCGTTTAATTTTAAATGGTTAGGTTGGCTTGGCTCAGCTACTTTCATATTGACCATATCTTCGGGAAAAATTCGTTTGCCGTGCCGAAAATCACATCTGGTGCTTCTTCTTCTTGGTTTTAGCTGGCTTTGCTGGTTGTTCATCCTTTATCTGGGAATTCTGAATGATACTTCCGGTTGTATAAAAACATTAGAAACAAGGGCTGGATTTTGGCTGGGTTTAGTCCTGATAATAGCTTCAAATATTAATAAAATGGAAGCAATTCGAATCTTAAAAGCTTTTCATGTTGGTTTAATCATTTCTTTAATCATTTGCCTCCTGGTAGCTTTATATCGTTCCTTGCTCCTATGGAATGTGAAGTGGATGGTTCATTCTGATTTTTCACTTTTTATGCATCCTGGTTATTATTCTGTGATGACTTTTTTCGCTTTGTATTCTGAAGTTTTTGTGAAAAATAAAACTAACAGGCTCAAAATATTATTTTATTCTGTTTGTACTATCCTGTTAAGTAGCAAAGCCATTTGGCTAGCACTAATATTTTTCTTGTTTCTCCTATGGTTTTATTCCCCAATAATTAGAGGGAAGTTAAATTCATTTTTATCCAGGAATCTATTATTGTTTAGCATTGTTAGCATTATTTCATTAGTTCTGAATTATCAACGTATCACGGAGGCCTTTCAGGAATTGAGGGGGCAATGGCCTGAAAAGAATTATAGAAGCTCAGTTTTAGTGAGACAACAAACACTAAATGCCGGATTGCACCTTTTTCCTGAGGCAGTTCCATGGGGCTTAGGTGAAAATAATCTTCGCGCTCAACTATCGAATTATTACCAGCAAAAAGGTTATACAATACCTTTTAAGAACAACTATAATATTCACAATCAGTTTGTTGAGGAGTTTCTCTTACATGGAATTCCAGGTGTCATTTTTTTAGTGAGCATCGCAATTATTTTTATTATCATGTTGGGCTCATCATCTCGTACATTGGTTCTAGCATTTGTTTTCATTTTCATAATATGGGGAAATACTGAAAGCTTTCTACAGCGTAACATGGGCTGTTTGTTTTTAGGTTTTTTGCTGCCGTTATTAACAAGGGTTTATGAAAAAGAATGTGAGATGGAAAGATAATTTTTAAACTTTTAAACGTTACTTTATTGTGTGCTTAGGCGTATTTTACAATTGATTCTGGTGATCTTAATTCATGAGGCAAGCTCTTTGGCTCAAAATTATCCACAAGACTACTTTAGGGCTCCATTAGATGGAACAATTCAGCTGACAGGAAATTTCGGAGAACTTAGATCCTCTCATTTTCATTCGGGGTTAGATTTTCGGACCAATAAATCCATAGGACTTCCAGTTTTTTCTTCTGCTGATGGTTATATTTCCCGAATCCGTGTTCACGTACATGGTTACGGAAAAGCTCTTCATATAACACATCATAATGGTTTTACAACTGTTTATGCTCATTTACATGGATTTGCAACGCCTATAGATTCTCTTGTTCGTTCCATTCAATATCAAAATAAATTTTATGAGATTGATATAAGCTTCCCCGAGCATCATGGGCTAAAGATTCGAAAAGGCCAGGTTATAGGCTATTCTGGCAATACGGGCAGCAGTACGGGACCGCATCTCCATTTTGAAATAAGAGATACTAAAACTGATGAGGCTATTAATCCTTTATTATTTGGATTTAATGTTCCTGATAATAAAAAACCTATCTTCTCTTTACTAAAAATTAATCCTGAGAGCCCCTCTTCTCTTATAAGTGGAAAGCCTACAGCGGCTATTTTTCATCTGGAAAGCCAAATGCCGGGAGAATGGAGAATTAAACGCCAAATTATTCCTGAGGTTGCTGGACCAGTGAGTTTTTCTGTGTCAACCTATGACATGGAAAAACTTCAAATTTCAAAAAATGCAATTTTCCAGTTAAAGCTTTCTGTTGATGATTCATTATTATTTTCAATGCGTTTTGAACGATTTAGTTTTGAAGAAGGATCAAGGGTGAATGCCCACTGCGACAAGGAAGCGCGTACTAACGGCCACCTGTTTCACCAGTGTCGGGTTTTACCAAATGACGACACACAATTTTATTCCTATGGGAATTCTAGAGGGATATTTCAGCCCATCCCAGGTAAAGAGCACATAGTAAAAGTGGAAGCTTCCGACATAAGAGGAAATACCTCTACATTAACGTTTAAAATTCGTGGCAGAGAAACTAATGGTTCATTAGCCCCGCATATTCCTCCGGGAACATTAAAGATTATTGATTGGCGTAAGGCTTCAGAATTTACAGCGGAGTCCATAAAATTATTCTTCCCAGAGAATTCCCTCTTCGATACGCTGTATTTGTACGTGTCTAAAAGTGACCGATTAAACCTGTTTGGTTATTCTAATTATTTTATTGGACCTCAGAACACTCCATTAAAAAAGAAATATTCCATCTCTATTAGATTTAATGACTCACCAATACCAAAAGAACGTTTTTGCATTGTACACGGAAGTAAATTTCTTAAAACTAAATTTGATAAAGGATTTTTAACAGCACAAACTGACAGGTTTGGTGAATTTACAGTAAAAGCTGATACGACCAAACCAGATATACGTTTCTTGTTCAATTCTTGCCAAGACCTATCTGGCATAGGATTTATTCAGGCTCGTGTGCGCGATAAGGAGAGCGGTATCCGATATTGGTATGCTGAACTGGATGGTCAATTTTTGATATTTGAGTATGAATATAAAGATAACTTAATGTATGCCGAAATTCCTTTTTTAGGCCATGGGGAGCATGTTGTAGACTTGTGGGTGCAGGATAATTCAGGCAATACTTCCTATGCACGCGAATATTTTCGAACCGGTAGCTATTTCTCAAACAATTGATAGATAAAATTAAAAAGGATTAATATTTGTTTTTGTAGTTATCTAAATATTCTTGAAGCATAATTACAGCACTAATTGTATCAATTAAATTTTTATTTTTCTTATCTTTCTTCTTAGCTCCTCCTGCGTGAATATACCAACTTGCCATTTTTGAGGTGAATCTTTCATCTAGTCTTCCTACGGATATTTCAGGATAATTGTGATTAATCCATTTTACAAGCTTCGTTATTTTTTTTTCATGCGGCATCGGGGTGCCGTCTTTATGACATGAATATCCAATAATAACGAGGCATACTTCATTATTTTTAATAAAATATTCAAGAAAATTGCAAATCTGTGGAGTTTCCAATGTTTTTAAGGGCCCAGCTATCAAACAACTTGGGTCAGAGATAGCAATTCCACATCTTTTTTCGCCATAATCAATTGCAATAATCCTGCCCTCACAAGATTGATTTCCTTGATAGGTTAATTTGTAAAAACTCATTGCAGAAATGAGGGTTTACATTCTTATTATTTTAATTATATTATTATTCATAAGCTGAACTAATTCTGATTTACTATCATTAATTTTTGATTCAAACAAATAATTTATGATACTTCCCCAGGAACAAGAATATTTGGAGTTGGTGTTATTAAAAATTAAAGCAAGACGTAGCTGAGCCCTGGTACAGGCCACATATAAGAGGTTTAATTCTTCAGAGAAACGTTTGATTTGATTTTTGAAAAATTCAGATTCTGTTAAATTTCCGAAATGATTTCCTCTGGAGTTATTCAAATAAAAAAAACCGAGGTTATTTAAACTTTGATCTTCTACATAATACCATGATTTTTCTTGAAGACTGTTTCTTAAGATATCTTTTTTCAAAAGCCCCACAATGACACAAGGAAATTCTAGTCCTTTCACACTGTGAATTGTGGCTACTTTAAAGATTTCTTTCTTGTCTGGTTGTATATTTTTTCGATAGTGAATAGCCACAGTATTCCACCAATCTAAGAAACCTCTAATTGAAGAAGGAAATTTGGACTCGTATTCAATCACATAATCCATAAACTGGTTTAAATAAAATTTATGCTTTTCGTAAATTATCGTCGATTCTTTTAATGATTCAATAAGTTGCTCAACAATGGTACTGAGCCTTCCTCTAAAATTTTTTATTTTGTCAGCTACCCATTTCTTTATTTTTTCATCATTCAGAAGATCTTCAAATAGGTTAGAATTCTTCTCGTTTATCATTTTATGATAAGAATAATATATATAGGATAATATATACTTTTCCTTAGGAAAAACAAAATATAATAAACAAGCAATTAAGTAATCTACAGCGTCTGATCTGGAAGGATGTATTTGATCAATACCGATGGCAAAAGCATTTTGATATTGAATTCGTTGTGCTTTACAAAGTTGATTTAAAATGTCAACTAGCTCGCTCACTTCCTTATTAGTTCTCACCAAAATGGCTATTTGTCCAGGATTAAAACCTTCCTTAAGATACTTATTTATTTGGCTTTCTAAAATATAGGAAAAACTATCCACAATGCCAGCTTCTGTAGTTTCTGTGTTTCCCAATTCCTTTAAAGTTTTGGATGAAATTTCTTTAACCTCTAATTGATTTTTATGGTTGTAGGTTCCCTCGTCAGTTTGAATCTCGAGCATTTCTTGATTTAGGCCAGGAAACGGACTTTCAGAACCAATCAAGCACGATTTTTCTTCAAAGAATATAAGGTCTATCTTACCTTTATCATAATAATCTTTCTTGGAGGGATTTTGTTGTAAGTTGAAGTAGGAGCTTTCTATCAACTGAATATATTCAATTAAATTTTTATTTTGAATATCAAGCTTTAAGAATTTAAGGATTTCGGATATATTATTTGTTATTATATTAAAAATACAATTATTAAAAATCACAATATTAGGTGCAGAGCGGAAATTTGTAGTAAGCCAGTTCTCTATTGGTTTTATTCCTTTTTTATTGGCCAGGGCAGGAAGCTCATTTTGCATAATCGAAACCTCGGCTCCACGCCAAGCGTAAATAGACTGCTTTGGATCTCCAACCGCATATACTGTACAGGCGTTGTCTAAGATTTCTTCCATGAGTGGAGCGAGAGTTCTCCATTGGGCATAGCTTGTATCCTGAAATTCGTCTATAAGTATATGTTTTATTTTTTGACTTGTTTTTTCAAAAATGAAACTGTTATCTCCAGATTGGAGCATTTCCCCGAGAATATAGGGTGCGTCTTGAATCAAAAGTGTATGTTGCTGCTGACGCCATTTATTCAACAAGTCATGAAAAGTATGCAATAAACCAAACTGGTAAATTTCATTTTTTATTAAGTTGAGAGTGAGAAATCTGGGAAGATTTTTTCTAACGCATAAATAAAAACGCGCAAGTTTTTCCCCTGTGGAGCATTTTTCTATTTTTTTGCTGAAATTCTTTTTTACTGATGATAGATAATCTTCATATAAAATTGAATTTATTTGTTTTTCATTTAAAACTAGTTTTTTATTATTGGATTTACTATTAAGTATAAATTCAGTAATTTTGTATATAGCCGTTTTTTTATTAATATATTCTTCAAAATTGGGCGTCGTATTGGTTTCTGTATCTATAATACCATGATATAAAGATAACCACTCTTGATTTATTTTAATTATTTCCCTGTCAATTATTTTTTTTAATTGACGTGTATAATCTACATCTGGCCACCGATTTCTAAATAATTCGCGTGCGGTTTCGCTAAACAGCGTATTTAAATATGGTTCTAAAGAGCGCGAAAAATCCCAGGATTTTTCTTGTTGTTGTTCCTGGTCCATTAATTCTTCAGTCCATTCCAATAAAGAAAAATCCCGATCTATGATTTCATAAAATTTGCCTTTTAACCAATCTTTTACGATATCTGTGTTCGTTTCCAGATTATAGTGTCCTGCAATTCCAATTTCTCTAGTGAGTCCTCTTAAAATACTTTGAAGTAATGAGTCTATAGTTTTTATTTGAATCTTATATGAATTATGTATTACGTTGTTGTAAAGTATAGAGATTCTTCTGGATATTTCTTCAGGGTCTTTATCTAAGGATTGCTCCAAAATATTTGCATATGGAGAATCTTGGTATGATGCGTGTAAATTACATATTTCATTGATAATTTTTCTTTTCATTTCTCCGGCCGCCTTATTCGTAAATGTTATGGCCAATATAGAATCAAAATCTGTTGGATCCCCTACTGCTAATTCTAGATATTTTCCTACCAGAGTATATGTTTTCCCTGAACCAGCGGAGGCCTTTGTGATTTGCAGACCGTTTTTCATTGTTTATGTCAAAATTAAAAAGTAGAAATAGTTTTTATATTTTAAACTTTAGAAATAGTAGAATCTTTCACGTAAAAATTTATTATTTTGGCAAATCTTTAAGTTCGTTTATTTAAAGCTCAGATTTTTTGAGTATATTGATATCAAGAGCTTTTTCGAATCATTATTGTTTTTTGATAATCAAATATTATTCATTTATGACAAAACGCGCTATTCTGCTGTCTCTTTGCTCCATGTATGGTTTTTGATTATCTAGAATATTTTGCATTAGGGCTGGACTGTAATTAATTATGGTGACGAGTTGTATATTTTTTTTCTCAGTTATTAAAAATTTTTTCGATAGTTTAATCAAGGCGTTATTACTTCTGATTTTATCAAAATCCATACATAATTTAAGTTCCAAGGCTGTTTCCTGAAGAGCATTTATCTTAATCTTGTTTTCAGAGATTACTTTGAGGATTTCAGCCAAAAGTTTCTCATTTACAAATTGTCCATCTGTGAGATTAATAGTCCAGAGAATTTGATTTTTTTTGTAGATTAAAGCCGGAACAAGACCGGAGGTGGGCTTGTTGTCAATTTGTGTTCCAGGAGTTTCCGGAGATAAAAAAGATTTTACAAATAGCGGAACTCCCTCATTTTTTAGGGGGAAAAGTGTTTTGGGATGAATAATGGTGGCTCCATACCAAGCTAGTTCAATCGCATTCTCATAAGAAAGCCTCGTAAACATCACCGCATCGCTAAAAATTTTTGGATCTGCATTAAAAACACCTGGAACATCTTTCCAAATAGTTAAACTTTCAGCTTTTAAAGCTGCAGCTAGAAGTGCAGCTGAATAATCGGAGCCTTCTCGTCCTAGAGTTACACTTTCCCTGTTAGGACCGCCTCCGATGAATCCTTGCGTGAAAAATAAAGCGCCTGGCCTGGAGGTCCATACGTTTTCAGTGAATCTTTGAATGGCTTCTTTGGTTGATTTCCAGTTTACTTCGCCTTCGCGCCAGGAAAGATTGGTTTTGATAATATTCCGCGCATCCTCTAGGTGGAAGTCCACATTTTTTTCTATGAAATATTCAGATAAAATCAGGGTGGACAATCTTTCCCCTTCACTTATGACTGTATCGTACAATTTGTCATATAATTCAGGGAGAGGATTCTGCAGATTTTCCTTGATTCTATTGATAATAAATTGAATTTCTGAAATAGCTGATTGAGGTTTTGTAAGAAGCTGGCTGGCAATATGAATATGATTATCAGCAATCTCTTCAAGTGTGGGAATTATCTGCCCTTTATTTTCAATAGCTTCGGATAAAGCCTTTTCCAATGCATTTGTTGTTTTACCAGTTGCGGAAACGACAAAGGCAATACGTTTTCCCTCATTTTTAAATTTTAAGATGATATCGGTTATATTTCTGAATCCATCAGCGTCTTTTACTGATGCCCCACCGAATTTAAATACCTTGATTTTCATTTTTATGAAATAGTCTGAAAAAATTTAAGGTGTTATCTGATTTTTAACCCTCTCTGTGGCCGATTCATATATTTCGTCTAATGTTGGCCGGTTATATGAAAATTCAGGGCCTTTCAAATGAATTAAAATAATATGTATCCAAAGTGGTGAATCGAAAGTCACTATTTCAATCCTTTCTTTCTTGAGCAATTCCTGAGATTGGGCAGCTATAATAAGATAAAAAGGCATATGGCCGGAATATCTGTTCACAGGTTTACTGACATACTTGAAATTATTTTCGAAAATCAAAGAATCTAAAATCTGATTGGTGGCGTCCTCTGCGCTAAGCTGTGTGCCAGAACTGTCTTTTTTGGAAAAATGATATAAGTATATTTTGGTTTTCCCGTCGGGTGTTTTAAAACTACTGTCTTCAGTTATCAGGGTTAAATCACTTGGAAGTGTTAATTGAAAAATCCCACGGCTTGAATGAACGGTTTTTTCTTCACCCCTATCACAACTGAATAAAAAATTAATATAGATTATAAAGAAAAGAAAATGTCTTATAATCAAGTTACAATTCTTGGGTTATCTTTGATTTAATTGAGATATATGGCATCAGGCATATTTGCCCAAATTGCATATTCCGGGTCATCCATGATTATATTTCTCCACAATTGATTAGGTTCATCAAGCATTACTAATTCAGTAGTAGCCGGTTTTAAAAGCCAGGAAAATTCTTCCATCTCTGTATCTAATTGACCCTGATTCCATCCTGAATATCCTGCAAAAAATTTGATATCATTTTTTTTAATATGTGATTCTTTCAGAAGAATTTTTTTTAATAATTCAAAAGATCCGCCCCACCAGATATTATCTACAATATGTCGTGCCCCTTCAAGTTTTGAACCTAATGTATGAAAGTAAAAAAGGCTGTCATTTCCTACAGGACCTCCATAGTAAATAGGCCAATTACCAGAAATCTCCGGTAATATCTGATTTAAAAATAGATTGGTTTTTTGATTAACGATGAAACCTATGGACCCGTCTATGTTATGGTCTGCAAGAAGAATCACAGATTTGCGAAAATATTTATCATTAATAAAAGGAGAAGCTATTAAAAAAACTCCCTGGCCAATGCTTAAGCGTGAAAATGTTTTTTTTGCCATGTGTAATTAAGATCTATTGTTGAAAAGAATAAATATGTAAAGCTCTCACACTGACACAAAAAAAATCAATTTTACGTTTTGTTCAATAAATGACGAAATTTTATATCAAACGTTGTTTTTCCCTGAATAGCTTTCTGATTTGGGTTTGTATTACATCTTTTAGCCAAACACAGGTATTGGAAAAAGTATATGATGAAAGAAACAGGTTGATAGCTGAGGGCCCCACATTCAACGGTAAAAAGGTATTCATATGGAAATATTATTCTTCCGATGGCCGTTTGGCCGCAGAATCGGATTATGTAAAAAATATTAGAAAACTTTTTCATGAGGATGGGTCACTTCTGATGACAGGCCCAATTAAAAATGACAAAAATCATGGGATCTGGCTTGAATTCAGGTTGGATGGAAGCCTAAAAGCCAAACGCAGATTTAATGATGGGCTGTTACATGGCCCCGTTGAGACTTTTTTGAAGAATGGGAAAAAGGAAAGTCATTTTAATTTTTTCAAGGGTTTGCTACATGGGAGGTTTACTATATGGTATGAAACCGGGCAGAAATTCTCTGAAGGGAAATATTTTCATGGTAGAAAATGTGGCATTTGGATGGAGTATTACTCAAACGGCACTATCCGAAAAATTGATAATTATAAGAAAGGATTCAAACAAATATTTTATGCGGATGGAAAAATTCAAATCGAGGCTGAAATAGATTCAAGTGGTCAATATCATGGTTTATTTACTGAAGTTTCACAAAGTGGAAAAATACTTACTAAAGGAAGATTCTTTCATGGATTAGAAGAAGGGGAATGGTTAAAATATTATCCGAGCGGTAAAAAAATGGAGATCTGTAACTACAATAAAGGAAGACCCTGTGCCGGTTCATGCCTCCAATATTTTCAAAACGGGAAAGTCAAATCGCAATGTTATTATGATGAACATTGCAAGTTAAAAGGCGTTTGTCAAACCTTTTTTGATGATGGCAAACTCCAATCAGAAATAAATGGAGCTACCGGAGCTTATAAAGAATATTATCCGCAAGGGACTACCATGATGGAAGGTAAGCTGAAAGATTCCATTAAAGTGGGCTTATGGAGGTCTTTTAGCCCAGAGGGATTATTGGTAGAAGAAGTAATTTATGATGAAGAAGGTAAAAAACATGGAATTGCAAGAGCTTGGTATAAGAATGGACAGCTTGAATTAGAAAGTCAATATGAACATGGCCTTAAACACGGACATACTCAGACCTGGTACGATTCTGGCCAACTCCGATCCCAGGAAGTTTTTAATCATGATAAGCCTGAAAAAACATGGATTTATTATTTTGAAAATGGAAAATTAAGATCCATTATCAATCATGAAAATGACAGCACAATTGTTTGGTATGAGAATGGCCTCGTAAAGTTGCGTGGTAAAAGAATTCAGGGTCAAAAGGAATCTTACTGGCACACTTACCATGATAATGGCGTTATTGCTGAGGTAGCTTTTTATAAGGCTGGTAAACCTGAAGGAACCTGGCGTACTTATTTCTCAGATGGTAAACCATACGGAATTTTTAATTATCGGGATAGTCTGCGTCACGGGAAATGGATTTGGTATTTTCAGAATGGACTTGTGGACTTAGAGGGAGATTTTGTTAATGATAAACGCGAAGGTCTCTGGAAACAATATTATCCTTGGGGACAATTACAAAGCATGGGTTATTACAAAAAAGATAAGAAGGATTCTCTTTGGACTTATTTCGATTCAACAGGTGCTATCTGGAAAAAAGGATTTTTTAAAGATGATAAAAAAGAAAGTCTGTGGATACATTATTTCGAAAATGGAACTGAGGAACACCGCGGCCAATTCTTAAATGGCCAAGAACATGGACCCTTTATATCATTCTACCCGAATGGCCAGATTGAAGACCTCGGTAGTTTTGAACATGGTGAAATGACTGGTGAGTGGAAAGGGTATTATTCAGATGGTAGGCTACGCTATCATGTTCACTATAAAAAAGGTGTTCCGGATAGCAGATGGACCCATTGGTATGAAAATGGAAATATAAAAAGCGAAGTACATTACAAAAATGGTCTCCTAGATGGCTTATCTATTGAGTATTATGAAAATGGCCAAATGAGTAATCGCGGTGTTTATAGAAATGGAAAAAAAATTGGAACTTGGGACGCATGGTATATGCATGGAAGTCCGGCCTCAAGGATTCAATATCAAGGAGATGTGATGCACGGTGAAATGATTCGCTTCCATCCCAATGGCCAGATTCAAGTTAAAGGGAATTACAACTTTGGACTTAAGGCAGGAAAATGGATTTTTTATGATAAAAACGGAAAAATCAAAACCGAAAAAAGGATGGATAGTCCTTAAACTCTCACTTATTCAGGTGAATTTCTGAATTAACATATTATTAAGATTTGATGGAAATATTTTTGCTTAATTGAATTTCATCAAAGTAATATGTGACCATGAAAATCAATAATGTAATTTTTTACTTTGGAGAAGAGCTAACCTCAGAGCAAGTTGGTTTTTTTGAAAAGTATGGGTTTCTCCAATTTCGTAGTTTTATAAGTAAGGAAAAGGTTCTGGAGATATTAGACGATCTTAAGAAGGTTCAATATTATGTGATCTCAAATGGAATTCAAAGAGTGCGGGGCGTTCCCCTCAAGTTTGGAAAAGATATAGACGGAATTCCTTTACTTCAAAGAATGGCCTTTACTTCACTTTTTAGTGATAAAGTGGCTGAGGTCCTGAAGGATCCACGTTTGAAATCGCTCTTTCAACTTTTAAAAAGAGATGTGGATTATTGCAGAATTGGTGAAGTTGAAAAAGATGGCGCGGTTTTTAACCATTATGTGAATTGCGACAATAGCGGCTACAGCCGATTAGGATGGCACACAGATGCCTTGCGAGATTTATTTTATTTTAAAAAATTGATGCCTATGCTCAATGTTGGCCTGCATTTTGATGATTATCCAGCTGAGCGAGGAGGCCTGAGGGTAATACCGGGAACACATAATCAATCAGCCTGGAATACTTTATTTAGGAAAAAATATTTTATCAATCATGATCCGGACCCAGACGAGGTTGGATTAGATATTCTGGCTGGAGATCTTACAGTTCATGATGGACGACTTTGGCATAGGGTTGAGAAATCAAATATTTACGGTGAAAAAAGCCGCAGGCGTGTGATTTACATTCCCTTTGTGACCGGGAAATTTAAACCTCGCAAAGAGAATGCTCGCCCTAAACTTTACCAATATCTGTATAAATTTGTGAAGTGAGTAGAAAAGTTGCACTGGTAACAGGTGCATCAAAAGGAATTGGAAAAGCGATTTCGAAAGAATTGGCCTCTAGAGATTTCGACTTAGTTCTAGTCGCCAGAAATCTTGACGAACTAGAAAACGTAGGTAAACAAATACAAGCTCATCACAACGTAAATGTTCACGTTCGGGCTATTGATTTATCTTCTGATGATGCTGTTTTAGAATTGTCGCATGAAATCAAAAAAACTTTTAATTATAATCTTCGAATTCTTGTAAATAATGCTGGTTACGGAATGTGGGGAGCTTTTCCAAAACTGGATTTAAAGGAGCAACAGGCTATGATGATTGTTAACATGATGGCCCCGGTGATTCTTACACATACTCTTTTGCCTGTTTTGGCGCAAAACGGTCCGTCGCATATTCTCAATGTCAGCAGCAGTACCGCATATCAAGCTTTGGCTACGATGAGTGTTTATGCTGCTACAAAATCATTCATTCTTCAATTTTCTCGCAGCCTTAGGCTGGAGTGTAAAAAATTAAAAATTCCAGTTCACGTCACTTGCGTTAGCCCTGGAGCGACTAAAACAAATTTCATTGCTAGGGCTGATATGGGTCCTTTGGAAAAATTATCAGAAAAGGTAGGTATGACTCCGGAAGCTGTTGCTCTATTCGCTGTGAATGCCATGTTTAGTCAAAAAGCCGAAGTAATTCCCGGTTTATTGAACAAAGCAGGTGCTTCATTTGCCAAATATTTACCTAAATCGGTGGCAGAAAGTGTGGCGAGTAATTTGTACATTAAAAAATTAAAAGAAAAGAATAATACTTTTTGAGATCCCTATCCAAAAAGAAGTTTTACGTCGTATGGAAAGGTAGAAATCCGGGCATATTCAGTGATTGGAAAGAAGCAGAAAATCAGGTATCCGGATTCCCAGGGGCTATATTTAAAAGTTTTTCGGATCTGCAAGAAGCTGAGAAAGCCTGGAAGACAGGTTTTTTACCTGAAACCAAGAAATCAAAATCTTTTAAAAAAGGTGAAAGTGAAAATTTTACCTTACCTCAAGAGGGGATTGCCGTAGACGCTGCATGTAATATGAAAACAGGTGATGCAGAATACAGGGGTGTTAATTTAAAAAATAATGAAGTACTTTTTAAGGGAGGACCTTTTAAAGATGCTACAAATAATATTGTTGAGTTTTTGGCTATAGTTCATGCTTTAGCGTATTGCAAAAAATACAATTTGGATTCAACACCCATCTATTCAGACAGTCAAACCGCTCTAAGCTGGGTTGCCAAAGGTAAATCTAATACAAAAAAAGAAAATACTAACCATAACTCTGATGTTTTTAATTTAATACTTCGTGCTGAAGATTGGCTGAAAAAAAATAAATATCATAATCCCCTTATTAAATGGGATACAAAAATTTGGGGTGAGATTCCAGCAGATTTTGGAAGAAAATGAGTTAAATAAAAATTTCAGCGGCATAGTTTAATTCAATGTAATCTAAAATCATAACTATAAATACAATTAATAGAAATACAATTATAAAATTAAAATTCATTCCGGTTTACTTGCATCCCCCATAACTGCATTTGCTTTAATACCCATTTTTGTCTTTCTTTAATGTACGGGCCCGGGTTTATAGCTGATAATTTGAGAGGAGCCGGCAGAATGGCAGCGATGAGTGCAGCTTCTTCAGGACTGAGTTTTGAGGCTGGTTTCCCGAAATACTTGCTGGAAGCAGCTTCCACACCATACAAACCTTTTCCCGTTTCTATCACGTTCAAGTAAACCTCTAATATTCTTTTCTTTGACCAAAAAGTTTCTATTAAAAAAGTAAACCAGACTTCGAGTCCTTTTCTGGCCCACGATCGTTGAGGCCATAAAAAAACATTTTTAGCTGTTTGTTGTGAAATGGTGCTTGCTCCGCGCTTAATTCGATTTTTTTTATTATTTTCTTCCCATGCCTTCTGGATTGCGTTAAAATCAAATCCTGTGTGGTCAAAAAAATTTTGATCTTCATGAACAATGACAGCTAATATCATATACTCTGAGATTTTATCCAAAGAAATCCATTCCTTTTGTATTTTTCCAATCTCTGGATTTAATAATCTAATGACCATTAAAGGTGTGATGGGAACCGGAATCCATTTATACAATAAGGTGAGCGATACACTTAGTAATACAAAAATTCCTAATATTTTTAATACGAATTTTATTATAAACCGAATAAGTTTAATCATTAATTTATCCCCACAAAATTTTGTGAATTGTGTGCACGGCTTCATCAGGAAAAGGATAACCTACAATAGGATAAAATCCTCTTAAGGCGTTTCCTAGAAAAACATTTTCTTTTACTTTGAGTATTTCTTGTGTGATTTGTGTTTCTAAAATTGAATATGGGAGTGATTTGGAAAAGGCAAACAAGGCTCGTCTCCAAACTCCGTTTACACAGCCCGAATTTAAAGGTGGAGTGAGAAAATTACCATCTCGGTAAACAAAAACGTTGGCATGTAATGTTTCAACAACTCCTGAATCATTATTTACCAAAATGATATCTTCTGAATAGGGTTCTTTGCAAGCGCTCAGTGAATGCACTGAATAATCATGTTGTCCAAGAAGTTTTAAATTATTTTCATGGACTTT
>OGCL01001711.1_pt1 | contig 17565 bp, 19 predicted proteins | sample 1570041 | NCBI WGS metagenome assembly OGCL01 (sample SAMN06266162, study PRJEB24511) | hot springs metagenome | isolation source: Hot spring water | place: South Africa: Limpopo | collected 2015-06-22
GTTTAATATTCGGCACCTACTATAAATCCCTATAGATAAAAGAAAAGAAGGCAATCATAATCATAGAATTAGCAGCCGTAGCCAACCTAAAAGGACAGTTATCAAAATACTCAGGAATCATTTCAAAGCACTGGTGTCTAAAATAATATTCAAGCAGGGATATGATGCGATTTCTTTGCCAAAGAAATCGCATCATATCTTTCGGATCCTAAAGTATATAAGAATTTATTTTGGACAGGTATTTGTTCCCAGTTTTTTTAACTATGCTATAGCGGATGGCATCTATAATTTGCTTTATCCTGACAAGACTGCATTAAAGGAAAACCCAAAAATGCACAAGATTTTCAACTATGTTTTGAGTTCAGCTAAAAACTCAGGAAACTCCAGCTTGATTTATTCCTTGACAAAATTTAATATATATGTTAATAATTGACTTGATATTAAATATTCAGGAGTTGTAGCTATTTTATTGTTCGGAAGGAGGTGAACAAATAGTGAAAAAGCTTTTAGCACTGCTTCTTTCTTTGATGTTACTGGTAGTTTTTGCAGTTGGCTGCAAGAAAGCAGAGCCACCGAAGCCGCCAGAGCCGCCGAAGCCTGCAGAGGCACCTAAACCTGCAGAGCCAGCAAAACCTGCAGAGCCAGCAAAACCAGGTGAGCCAGCAAAACCTGCAGAGGCACCTAAACCTGCAGAGCCAGCAAAACCTGCAGAGCCAGCAAAACCGGCAGCGCCGCCTAAAAAGTAGTTTTGATAAACACCACGAGGCTTTGGGTAAAACCGCTCGTGGTGTTGCTTTTTATATTTAAAAATCAGTATAATTTGATGGTATCTTATTTTTATGAAGAGTGGGCTATCCCACTCTTTTATTTTAGGAAACAATGAAGATAGATGTCTTAAAACAAAGAATTTATGAATTTGCCTCTGATATTGCTGCGCATGAAGGCTTTGAAATATATGATGTTCAGATTCATATCGGCAGGAAGTCTTTGTTGAAAATTATTATTGACAAAGATGGCGGTATAACTATTGATGACTGTGAAAGGATGAGTAAAAGCCTTGGAGCTTTGTTGGATGTTGAAGATTTATTTAAAACTCCATATACATTAGAGGTGTCTTCACCAGGTCTTGATAGACCTCTATTAATAAAGAGAGATTTCGAGAAAAATATAGGAAGGCTTGTCCGTATTGTAACCCTCGAGAAGTTCGGCAATCAAACCTTTTTCATCGGCAGGTTATCCGATGTTGGTGAAAACTGGATAAGACTGACCTTTGATAAAAAAGGCAAGAATGATGATTTGTTCATCCCGATTGACAAGATTTCAAAAGCTAATTTAGAAATAGAATTCTGATAATTTTATGAGACATTTAAAGTCTTTAAAAAAGAGAGGTATATTTTTAAGTGTCTAAGGAACTGTGTAATTTAATAGAGCAAATAAGCAAGGAAAAGGGTATAGCGAAAGATGCCCTTTTGAAATTGCTGGAGTCTGCCCTAACCACCGCTGCAAAAAAAAGATACAGCAGCACCCCTAATATTGTTTTGCGTATAGATTCCAAGACATGTGTCATAAGGGCTTTTGATATTAAGACAATCGTACAATCAGTTGTTAATAGGCAGGAAGAAGTTGCCTTTGAAGAAATTCAAGGTCTTTTCCCAGACAAAAAAATTGGGGATACAGTAGAGATACCCATTGACATCCATGATTTTGGCAGAATTGCAGCCCAAACCGCCAAGCAGGTTTTCTTCCAGAAGGTGCGCGAGGTTGAAAAGGATGTTATATTTGATGAGTTTAAAGACAAGATTGGCCAGATAGTTACTGTGATGGTTTCAAGGAAAGAAAAGGGAAATTACTATATTGATATTAAAAATACTGAGGCAGTTTTACCCCAAAGAGAGGCTTTAGTAAATGATAATTTCAAGAGAGGTGATGTGGTTAAGGCATATATTCTTGATGTCAGAAAAACACAGAAAACCCCCCTGATTCTTCTCTCTCGCGCCTGCCCAGAGTTTGTGGCAGGACTTTTAAAAATGGAGGTTCCGGAAATAAACGATGGCATAGTCGAGATAAAGGGCATCGCAAGAGAGCCGTCAGAAAGGACGAAAATTGCTGTCGTTTCACACGACCCTTCTATAGATCCTGTTGGTGCCTGTGTGGGCATGAAAGGCACCAGGATTCAGTCGATCGTAAGGGAGTTAAGAGGAGAAAGAATTGATATAATAGCATGGAGCAGCGATCCAAGGATTTTCATCGCTAGAGCCCTGACTCCTGCGTCTGTCAACATGGTTGGCGTTAATGAAGATGAAAAGACCGCAATGGTCATTGCAAATGATGAACAGCTTTCGCTCGCTATAGGAAAGCGGGGCCAGAACATTAAACTTGCTACTAAGCTTACAGGGTGGGAAATTGATATCCTGAGCGAAACTGAGTATTCCAATATGAAGGCTGAAGAACCAGAAAAATTGCAATTTAAAAGAGACAATAGTAGGACATTGGAATGATATTAAAATTTAATGGTTGATAACCTTCTGCCTTTTGCGCTGGGTATTTTTAAAATATGTAGTGTTGGGAATTCATTCTTTGATTAGTCCATGTAATCATACATAAGACACTAAAAGCAAACTGCAAGGATGTCTAAAGAAAAGGATCTATATGCCCCTGTTCAATATGTTAAAGGCGTTGGTCCTTTTCGTGCAGGTTTGTTAGCCCGTCTTGGAATTAGAACTGTCAGAGATGCCTTATTTAATCTTCCTTATAGATATGAAGACAGAAGCTCTATTCAAAAAATAGCTTACCTGAGACCCAATGAACTCAAAACTGTAATAGGCAGAGTCCTTAGAACGAGCATTTTAAATCCAAAACCAAGAGTCAAAATTCTTGAACTCATAATAAGTGACGGAAGCGGCATATTTACCGCTAAATGGTTCAACCAGCCCTATCTCGAAAAATTCTTCAACAGGAATAACCAGATAGTTTTATACGGTCTAATAAAGCTTAATTACAGAGGCACGGGGCTTGAAATGATAAATCCAGAATATGAAATTTTAGGAGTTGATGATAACGAATCCAACCAAGAAAATATCCATACAGGCAGGATAGTTCCTATATATAGACTGACAGAAGGGTTGAGCCAGAAGCAAATGAGAAATATAATGTATTCAATATTGAATGTCTGCCAAGGGTATATTTCTGACCCGATGCCACTGGATATAATACAAAAACATGGACTTCTGACTCTCAGAGAGTGCATAGTTAATATCCATTTCCCCCCTGCAGATATATCTCTGGAGGATTTAAACAAAGGGGTAACCCCATATCACAAGAGACTTGTTTTTGATGAATTGTTTACTTTTCAAATAGGGCTGGCTTTAATTAAACAAGGTGGACTGACAAACAAAGGTATATCCTTTACTACAAATGGTATTATGGTCAATAAGCTGTTAACCGGTCTTTCTTTTAAACTGACATCAGCTCAACAGAAAGTTCTTAAGGAGATATTACAAGATATGAAGTCGAGCACTCCTATGAACAGGCTCATTCAAGGAGATGTCGGCTCAGGAAAAACCATAATTGCCGTTGCGGCTATGCTCACAGCGGTAGAAAACGGCTATCAGGCTGCACTGATGGCGCCTACGGAGATCCTCGCTGTGCAACACTATATTAATATCTCCCAAATGCTGAAGCATATCGGCGTTAGGGTGCAGCTTATTACAGGCAGCAGCAAACTGCAAGGCAAAAAAAAGATTACTGAAACCATAAAAACTGATGATGCAGATATTTTAATAGGGACTCATGCCCTTATTCAGGAAAATATTAATTTTGAGAGACTTGGGTTCGTTGTTATAGATGAACAGCATAGATTTGGGGTGGTTCAAAGAGCCACTTTGAAAGAGAAAGGGCTGAATCCTGATACTATAGTAATGACTGCCACTCCCATTCCCCGCACCCTTGCCCTCACCCTTTATGGAGACCTCGACTGTTCAGTTATTGATGAACTGCCTCCTGGCAGGACGCCGATACAGACTATGCTTTTTGATGAAAGAACAAAAAGTGAGATTTACCGTCTAATTGATGCGGAGACAAAAAAGGGCAGGCAGGTATATTTCGTTTATCCGATTATTGATGAATCGGAAAAGATTGATTTAAAGTCAGCTATTGCAGGCGCTAAAGGGCTTCAGGAGAGATTCCCAAATCTGACGGTTGGTCTAATACATGGCAGGATGAACCCTGATGAGCGTGAAGAAGTCATGGAAAGGTTTAAGGAAGGCGCAATAAATATACTAGTATCTACGACCGTAATAGAGGTTGGCATAGATGTGCCAAATGCAACTTTAATGGTTATAATAAACGCTGAGAGATTTGGATTAGCGCAACTTCACCAGCTAAGGGGCAGGGTAGGGAGGGGCAGCAATAAGTCTTACTGTGCACTGCTCCAATATAAATCTACAGAGGATTCAAGGAAAAGACTTGGTGTGATGGTCAGGACGACCGATGGTTTTATAATCGCAGAAGAGGATTTAAAAATAAGGGGGCAGGGAGAATTCTTTGGAACTAAACAATCAGGCATGCCAGATTTTAGAATTACAAATCTTTTCAGAGACGTCAGGATCCTTGAGGATGCAAGAAGGGAAGCCTTCGCTTTCATTGATAACAATAAGACTATAGAGGGCTATCCTGATTTAAAGAAAACCTTCACGGATTTCTGGGGCGAGAGGATCCAGTTATCAAAAGTTGGCTAAGAAATCAAATTTATATGCCTTAAAGTAATAAAAGGCGAGTTATAACAAGGAAAATAAGGGGATTGCGTGGGACAGTTTGAGTTTTTGGCTTTTATATTTGGTCTTATTACAGGTTCTTTTCTTAATGTTTGTATATATCGATTGCCGAGAGAAATATCAATTGTCAGCCCTCCTTCTGCCTGTCCCGGCTGCAAAAACCCTATAAAACCATGGGACAATATACCCATCATAAGCTATCTGTTTTTAAGAGGGAAATGTCGAAATTGCGGGGAGAGGATTTCTATTCGTTACCCGCTTGTGGAACTTCTTAATGGGCTTCTATATTTGCTGATAGTATATTTTTTTGGTTTTGGCTGGCATCTCATACCTCTATTTGCTTTTGTTTCTGCGATGGTAGTAATTACCTTCATAGACCTTGAGTTTCAAATAATTCCTGATGTAATAACTCTGCCTGGCATTTTGATTGGGGTAATTTCGTCGGTGTTTTTTCTTTCCGACCCACTTTTTAATTTACATGCTTCAGATATGCTAACCGGTCTGATTAATTCTCTAATAGGCATATTGTTGGGCGGGGGGCTTTTTTTTCTTATTGCTGTTGTGAGCAAAGGGGGCATGGGTGGCGGTGATATTAAAATGATGGCAATGGTTGGAGCATTCATGGGCTGGAAGGCTGTTCTACTCGTTACATTTATTGGAAGCCTTACAGGTTCATTAGTAGGTGTTATGCTTATGCTTTTTAAGGGAAAGGATCGTAAGACGAAGGTGCCTTTTGGGCCCTTTCTCGCTTTGGGTTCTCTGATAAGTCTCTTTGTCGGTGGTAAAATTATTACCTGGTATTGGGGATAAATTTAAAATCCCAGGTTTAAAATTCAAGAATTAACGAGTTATGCATGATTATAGGTATCGGGACGGATATTGTAAGTATAGATAGGATTAAAAAAGCTATTCAAAGATGGGAAGGGAAATTTTTAGACAGGATTTACACCAAAGAAGAACTTTCCTTTTGTTTCCTGAAAAGAGACCCTTTCCCACATCTTGCTGGCAGGTTCGCTGCTAAAGAGGCGGCAATAAAGGCTTTATCAAGCATCACTGGTTCAAGCAAAACTTTGGCTCTTCAGGGACAAAAAATAAAAAACCTGAAGATGGGTGATATTGAGATAATAAAGAATAAAAAAGGAGCGCCTCGCATAGTTGTAAAAAATCCGTGTTTAATCCCTGAAAAAATGAACATTAAGATCCATGTAACCATATCTCACGAAAAAACTTACGCTATAGCAACTGTCGTGATTGAAAGAGTGGATAGTGGATAGTGGATGGTATAGGTGGTTGGCGTGGCAAAAGAAATTAAGAGGGCAAAAAATGCGAAACTCCGTAGAATGGAAAAATACTCGTCTGCCCTCGGCAATGGTGATAATAATGCATTAGATCTTCTCGAACTTGAGAGGGCCAAGAGGCTGAAGGAGTTTCTTGAATTACTTTATGAGATTAACAAAAGCACCCCTCTAATTGTTGAGGGCAAAAGAGACCTTTTAGCGCTCCGAAAACTCGGTTTTGTAGGGGAAATAATCACTGTGCATTCCGGTAAAGGGTTATACGATTTTTGCTACAACATACTGGACAGATTCAACAAGATAATTTTGTTAATGGATTGGGATGAAAACGGGGATATACTTCAAAAGAAACTCTCTGATAATCTGCGCGGGCTATGGGAAGAGTTTTCTCACTTTAGAGAGGTTCTCAAAATGCTCTGCCAGAAAGATATCAAGGCTATTGAGGATATTCCGATTTTGCTCAAGAGGCTTTCTGGAACAGATGTAAAGGTCGGAGAATCTGATGGACTTTTGGATAAAACAATATTGTGATTAATTTTTTGAAACACTTCCTACATCTCCACTGTATTCAGGTTTTTTCGATATAATATAAACATAATGAAATCCTTAGGTTCCGAAGGTGAAGATATCGCCGCTGCTTATCTTAAGAATAAGGGCTATAGTATTCTGTATAGGAATTATAAGACTCCTTATGGTGAAGCTGATATTGTAGCCAAAGATAAAGAGACGGTTGTCTTTGTTGAAGTAAAAACCCGCACTAATAAATCATTCGGGCTTCCCTTCGAGTCTGTAAATTTCAGGAAACAGGAGAAACTTAAAAGGATAGCGCTTTTTTATCTAAAAAATAGTAAAGCTCAGGTGAACCTTAGATTTGATGTTATAAGCATCACGAGTGAGGACGGGAGGCACGATATTAACCATATAAAAGAGGCTTTTTAACTCTACAGTTATCTGTAAAGGTGTGATTTATGTATGTTTATCTAAATAATGGTGTCGTAAAATCATCCGATGCAAAGATATCCATTTTTGACCATGGTTTCCTTTATGGTGACGGTATATTTGAGACCATGAGGGCATATGAAGGCGTCATCTTCATGTTTGAAAAGCACTTGAACCGCTTATACAGGTCAGCTTCTCTCATCGGGCTCGATATCCAAAGAAGCGTTTCTGATATTAAGATAGCAATCTATGAAACCCTGCACGCTAATTCTTTGACTAATGCCTATGTCAGAGTTAGCATTTCAAGAGGTTATGGGCCTGTTGGTATCGACCCTGATTTATGTAAGGAAAGCACTTTCGTAATAATAGCCAATGAGTTTAAAAATTATCCGAACACATATTTTGAAAATGGTATTAGCCTGATGGTCTCTTCTGTCAAAAGGAACCATCCTGAAGCCCTAAACCCACAGATTAAATCCATGAATTTCCTAAATAATATTTTAGCCAAGATAGAGTCCAAGAAAACAGGGGCTATGGAGGCTATTATGCTCAACTCTAAAGGCTTTGTTGCCGAATGCACCGTGAGCAACATATTTTTTGTGATTGACGAAGTACTCTGCACCCCTTCCATCAGTTGTGGCATTTTAGATGGGATAACAAGGGAAACGGTTATCGAAATCGCTTTGAGATACGGGTTAAGAGTATTGGAAGGCGAGTTCAAGATAGACGATTTGTTTAAAGCATCTGAGATCTTTATAACAAATACCTCGATGGAACTCATGCCGGTTAGCAAAATTGAATATAAAAAATTTTCTGTAGGAGATATCTATAAGCTGCTTCGCACAAAATTCAAAGAAGAAGTAGAAATATATGTAAGGGGAAAAAAGTCTGAAGGTCCATCTTTATGGAAATAGAGGAATAGAGTTTCAATATTTTTATCACAGGTGTCCAAAATAATGTTCAAGCAGGGATTTGACACGATTTCTTTGCTAAAGAACTACCTTAGTCTATGTCCTAAAATAGCGATAAACACCTAGTCATTGCGACTCTGAGCAAAGCGAAGGGGAAGCAATCTCGCCTTTTCTGACGAGATTACCACGAACCCTATGGGTTCTCGTAATGACCTGTAAGTCCATAGGTTTATGATCCTACGGCTATTTTAGGGGCATAGGTAAGCCTTTGGGAGACTTCATACTTAGCTTTGAAGTAGGGTAGTTAAGGCTTTCACCTCGTCTTCAGCTCCTGAGGTTACCTGTGGCTTTGGCAAAGAAATCGCATCATATTGCAAAGTGTGTAAGAATTTATTTTGGATGGTTATGATAATGGTTTTTTAAATACGAGTTTTCCTGAATCGATAAATTCTTTGTTATAAATATGGTTTAATACAAAGAAAGGAGGTTATTTTATGAAACGTATGCTTATTCTCTTATTCTGTCTGATTCTTGCATCCTGCGGTGGAGGTAGCGAAACTGATACGCCTACAATAACTATTGACATTGACGGCAACGACAACGGAGTTTTTAATGAACAGTCTGATTTTTATCTTTTAGAAAACAGCAATGACAAAGAGGCTATTCTTAAAATAACGTATAAAGACAAATATGGTAAGTCCATAGTTGGCAGTGTTGTAACTTTCACTACTGAAAGCAAGGAAGTGTTATTCCCCATGGGCAACAAGGTTACAACTGATGTGAATGGACAGGCGACGATACTTATAAGGGTGGAACCAACGATTCTAAGGTCGCTTACTACTACCGCGAGCATTCTCGCAACCGCAAGCGAAGCAAAGAACGCTATTCTGATATATCTGATGCCTGTTACGGTATCCCCCTCCTTTTCCTCAGTATCCGCCACACCAGACACTGTCAATACAGGCGGCACTGCTGCGATAACTGCTCTTGTAAAAACCAATCTGAACTCTATTGTTCCTAATGGCACTGTCGTCAACTTTGCTGCATCCTGCGGAACGGTTACAGCTTCTTCTACGACTACTAACGGCGTGGCAACTGCAACCTATACAGCTCCTCTTACAGCGCCGGCAGAAAGTTTTTGCATGGTCACAGTCTCTTCAAACAATGTAATATTGAAAGTCATCAACATAATTATCGGTATCATTGACCCGACCAAGTCTTCTATAACTGCAACCCCAAGCACAATAGTTGTTGAGGAGACTTCAGTTATAACTGTCATGGTTAAAAATAACTTGGGGCAGCTTGTTCCAAATGGGACAGTCGTGAATTTCACAACAACCTGCGGGGCGATCCCTGCTTCTGCTGCAACTACTAACGGCGCTGCAACAGCCAGTTTTAAAGCACCAGCCACACAACCAGCAAGCGGCAAATGCTCTATTACAGCATCCACAAGCAGTGTAGTTGTAGGAACAGTTGATGTAACTATTAATCCCCGATTAACTATCACCCCCGCATCTCAGACTATCAACAGGATATCCGGTGGCACAGCTGTTTTTACTATTACAGGAGGCGTTCCCGGATATACCGTTACTTCAGACAGGCCCTCTTTTCAGCCCAGTCCAGCTGCTGTTGCACAAAGCGGAGGGACATTCAGCGTAATTGTTCCTGCAGGCTCGGCGGCAGACACTGTAACTTATACTATCAAGGATTCTATGGAAAGGACTAAGACAGCAGTCCTTCAGATTCAGTAAATATAAAGAGGGGTAGCTTCACTGCCCCTCTTTATATACTTACATTTATCATGCTCTACTTCACTAAAATAAGAGGTGCAGGTTTGTGAGAAAAGAGATATTTTTTTATATTCTGCCTCTGCCTGTCGCCCTTTTTTCTATATTCTTGGGACCATCGGAGAGCATCAGCCCTGCCGATGTTTATAACTGGCTGCTTACCAAGATCACTTCCGATTCGAAGCCAACTATCTCGGATATCCAGACTATTGAGGCAGTGATACTGGACATCAGGCTTCCGCGAATAATCATGGCATTTTTGGTTGGCGCTGCCCTAACTACATCAGGAGCTTCCCTTCAGGCAATGATAAGAAATCCCCTTGTTGATCCTTATTTATTGGGGCTTTCATCAGGGGCGGCGTTTGGTGCTGCCTTGGCTATGACAGTCCTGCATTATATGCCCGTCCAACTATCTGCCTTTATCTTTGGGCTTATGGCGGTCTGCCTGACATATTTTTTAGCTTTTCGGAGGGGAGAGATCTCAATTATTTCGATGATTTTATCAGGAGTAATTGTTTCAGGGGTTTTTACGGCATTTCTCACAATAGTGCAGTTTATGACTGACCCTTTCAGGCTCCAGGGAATCGTTTACTGGATAATGGGAAACCTTCATAACGCATCATGGAGCGGGGTGGAGTCTATGATAATCCCTGTAATGACAGGCACTCTCTGGTTATTTATTATAAAATGGCGCTTGAATGTTATCTCCCTCGGCGATCTCGAGGCTAAAACTGTAGGGTATAACCCCACCACGCTCAAGCTAATGATACTTATCCCGGCTACGCTAATTGCCTCTGCTTCTGTTGCGGTTGCCGGCATAATAGGCATGGTGGGATTGGCAGTTCCTCACATGATAAGGATGATGATAGGGTATGACAACAAAAAGGTCATACCTGTCTCCTTTGCCTTTGGCGGCACATTTTTACTGCTCGTTGATAACCTTTCAAGGACTATAACCCAGTTCGAGATTCCTATAGGAATATTTACGACACTTATAGGTGGTCCTTTCTTTATTTACCTTTTGAAAAGGCTCAGGCACGGATACGGAGATTGAGTGTTATGAACGCTTTGCAGGCAAGGGGATTATCGTTTGGATATAACGGAAAAGCTTTGCTTAGAGAGATTGATTTTGAGATAAAAGACCAGTCCTTTGTAGTTTTATTAGGTAGAAACGGAAGCGGCAAGTCAACCCTTCTCAAGCTGATGGCAGGCATCTTAAAACCCCAGAGTGGCAGGATGGAAATATACGCGGAGGATATTAATAACATGTCTTATTCAAGGAGGGCAGAGTTTATCGGTTTTCTCTCGCAATCTCATAATACCGTTTTCCCATACTCCGTCGCTGAAGTCGTGATAACAGGGCGTGCCCCTTATATCTTCTATTCTCCTTCTAAAAAAGATGTCGAAAAAGCGGTTGAGTCTATGGAAAGGGTGGGCATCATACATCTCAGAGATAAGCCCTACAACCAGCTTTCTGGCGGAGAGCGCCAGCTCGTTATGATTGCAAGGGTTTTAGCGCAGGAGCCTCGCATAATACTTTTTGATGAACCATTGACATTTCTTGATATATATAACCAGATGCAGTTTTTTTCCTTAATTAAACAGCTGCTCTCAAACAAACTAACCATAATCATGGTGATACATGATTTAATGATAGCTTCAAGGCTTGAAGCAGACTACATGATGCTGTCGGAAGGAAAGATTGCAGCATACGGGGGGAAAGAGATATTTACAAGGGATAATATACGCAAGGTTTTTAATATAGAGTGTCAGCTGGATGAAAAAACTGGTGAAATAGACTTAATCCCTCTCAAGCCTCTTCGCCCATGATCTATAAGCAAGAATATGAATTTTAATCAGTTTTTGACATCCGTAACAGTTTTAATTAACTATGTTAGACCTTATTATGCCTCTCTAATGCAGCCACTTTTAACGCTTCTCGTAGGTCGAGCTTTCCAGAATATAAAGCCTTACCCGTTATAGCGCCCCAAAGCTTTTTTATGGTTAAAAGCCTTCTTATATCTTCGATAGATGATATCCCCCCAGAAGCTATGACGGGGATTTTCAAGCTTTCAGCCATCTGCCTCGTTGCATCAATATTGGGACCCGTAAGCATCCCGTCTCTTGAGATATCAGTATAAATTATCCCTGCTACACCATATTCCTGCAGATTTAAAGCGAGGTCAACCGCCTTGACTTTAGTAACTTCAACCCATCCTTTAACAGCCACGAAACCATCTTTAGCATCAATACCTGCTAATATGCACCCCGGATACTTGCTGGCAGCTTCTTTGAGGAGTTCCGGATTTTCAATCGCTGAAGTTCCGAGAATAACCCTATTAATGCCTTGAGAGATAAGCAAATTTATCCTTTCCATATCCCTTATTCCACCGCCCACTTCTATATCCATTTTCACAGCTTTTCTGATTTTAACGATGCCTTCGAGATTTTTCTGGCTTCCTGAAAAGGCACCGTCAAGGTCAACTATATGGAGCAGTTGAGCGCCGGCTGATTCCCATCTTAAAGCTGTTGAAACGGGGTCATCCGAATAGACCGTAACATCATCCTTTCTTCCCTGAAGTAGCCTCACACAAAAGCCATCTTTTAGATCTATAGCCGGAATTATAATCATCTCGCCCCCCAAGTTAAATAATAAACATACTGCAGGCTATTATCTCATTTTTTAATTATCTTAACCAAATTCCTATTTATAGAAGTAAAAGGAAGCGCTGCCCTGACTATCTCAAATTCCATTTCCGAGGGTATGTGCACTATTTCGTCAGTCACCCCAGGGCCTTTATTCAGTATGAAAATTCCGTTCTTTTTTACTAAATGCCATGCCTCTTTGATTAATCGCTCAATGCTGAATAAAGCCCTCGTTACCGCTATATCGAAGACAAATTCTCTAACATTATCTGCCCTTGACTCAAGGATTTTGATGTTTCTCAGTGAAAGTGATCTCGTGATATGTCTTAGAAAAGCTGCTTTCTTGTTGGAAGGTTCAATCAATGTCATGGTTAAGTCATTCCTGACAATTGCAATCGGCACTCCTGGGAAACCTGCGCCGCTTCCTATATCACAAACATCCCAACTGCCCGCTGGGATGAATTGCAGGTATAAAAGCGAGTCGAGGAAATGTTTGGTAATTATGTCTATGTTATTTGTTATAGAAGTAAGATTGTATGTGCGGTTCCACTTTTTTAGCTCTTTGAGAAATACAATAAATTTTTCGGTAGTTATGTCGGTAGTCACGATATTAAGCTCTGACATGCCTCCAGTAAGGATTTGAATTTCTTTTGGTGTTTTATTTGTGGGCATTATATGGGAGAAAAGGCATTTTTTAGCTAAATTTTATGGTTTGATAAGACTCATTGGGGTTATTTGAGGAGCTTTGCATATCCTTCAGCGATCAACTTCCCATCTTGTTTTCTTATGAGTTTTGATCGGGCTATAACGAGCCGTGCAGTGCTTTCTATGACTTCCGCCTCAATAATTGCCGTTTCGTCAGTCATAAGCGGTTTTTTAAACCTGATGGTTAACTCTGCGGTTACGGGGAATTCTCCGTCTTTCATTGCAGCGTATATCATAGCCTCATCAAGGACTGTTGATATTATACCGCCGTGAGTAATGCCAGTATATCCCTGATATACCTTTACAGGGGTGAACTCCGTTACTACTTTACCGTTTACATTAGTAAGAGTAAGTTTTAATCCGCAGGGATTATCCCTGCCGCAGACGAAGCAGAAGCTGTCATCTTCGAGTTTCAGAGAGCGTCCCATACTTTTTATTTATTCATCATCTCAAGGAATTCTTTATTGTTTTTTGTTGTTTTGAGCTTGCTCAATAAGAATTCCATACTTTCAACAGTGCTCAAGGGATTGAGCACCTTCCTCAGTATCCATGTCTTGTTAAGGGTTTCGGGATCAAGGAGCAACTCCTCTTTTCTTGTGCCAGAGGCATTGATATCAATGCTTGGGAAGATTCTCTTATCCACCAGCTTCCTGTCGAGATGAACTTCCATATTGCCAGTGCCTTTAAATTCTTCAAAGATTACATCGTCCATCCTGCTGCCTGTGTCAACAAGGGCGGTTGCAATTATGGTAAGGCTCCCCCCTTCTTCGATATTTCTCGCTGTACCGAAAAATCTCTTTGGTCTTTGCAGGGCGTTTGCGTCGAGTCCGCCCGAGAGAACCTTGCCGCTTGTAGGTGTCATTGCGTTATAAGCCCTTGCAAGCCTTGTAATACTATCGAGCAGTATTACTACATCCCTTTTGGTCTCGACCATTCTCTTTGCTCTCTCGATAACCATTTCAGAGACCTGACAGTGTCTCTGTGGATGCTCATCAAAGGTGGAGCTGATGATCTCTGCACTGCTAACCTGCCTTTTCCAGTCAGTCACTTCTTCAGGCCTTTCATCTATAAGCAAAATTATGAGGTGTAAATCCTTATGATTATGTTTTACTGCCTTAGCAATAGATTGCAAAAGCATTGTCTTTCCAGTTCTTGGTGCAGCTACGACAACGCCTCTCTGCCCCATGCCTATTGGTGTCATCAAATCCATCACCCGCATTGAAAAATCGTTGTGGTTATATTCGAGACTAATCTTTCTGGTTGGATAATAAGGCGTAAGATTATCGAAAAGGGGACGGCTGATATTATCTTCAGGAGGCTCATTATTTATACTTTCAACCTTCAGGAGCGCAAAATACCTCTCGTTCTCTTTAGGGGGTCTAATTTGCCCTGTAACATAGTCTCCAGTCCTTAATGTGAATCTTCTAATCTGGGATGGAGAGACATAAATATCATCGGGGGAAGGCAGATAGCTGTAATCAGGCGACCTGAGAAAACCAAAACCATCGGGCAGTGTTTCCAGAACACCGGAACCGATTACAGTTCCAGATTTTAATGACTGAGCTTGTAGAATAGCAAAAATCATTTCTTGTTTTCTCATCCCTATAGCGTTTTCAATGCTCAGGTCTTTGCCGATATTGATAAGTTCATCAATTGATTTTTGCTTTAATTCTGCAATTGAAATAAAATTTTCCATAAAATTTGTGCTCCTGCAAAAATTGAATAATATTAGAGATATAACCTATAAAAAGGAATTTTGCTTTTGGTGTTGCTAAAGGCAGTAGAACCTTAAAATAAAAACAGACTACTAAACCCCGGATTTATTAACATTTCATACCCGTCCAAAATAAATTCTTATATACTTGGCAATCCGAGGGATATGATGCGATTTCTGGAGCCAAAACCACGGGCAACCTCACGGAGGCTGAAAACGAAGCGGAAGCCTCGACTGCCAATACTTCAAAACTAAGTAAGTATGAAGTTTCACAAAGTCTTACACACGGACGAAAATAGTTCTTTGGCAAAGAAATCGTCTCATATCCCTACTTGAATATTATTGGGGACACCTGTGTTAACAGTTAATTTTTTATGCCCATATCCCTGATAAGTGTTGTTTAATTCCAAAGGCTGCATAAATACCCATACTCTGAAAATTAAAAGCAGTATTTAATAATCAATAAGAGGGCATCTAAACTGACCGGTTTTTGATTTTCTATGGCTTTCCTGATTTATTAATGATTTGAACTTTAAGCCCCAATGGGTGGGCATGGCGAAATCTATATTTAGCATACACAATGTTTTTATCTTTGTCAAGAATCCTGAACGCCTCCGCTTAGCAGATACATTACAGCCATTCTAACGGCAAGACCGTTTGTTACCTGTTCAAGTATTACAGATTGTGGAGAATCTGCGACGTCAGAGCTAATCTCAACCCCCCTGTTCATGGGACCCGGGTGCATTACGATAGCATCTTTTTTTGCGAGAGAAAGCCTTCTTTTATCTAAACCCCAGAATTTGAAATATTCCTGTATTGAGGGGAAAAAGGCGCTGCCCTGTCTTTCGAGTTGAATTCTGAGCATCATTACTATATCTGCGCCAGCGAGCCCCTCGTCCATGTCGCTGAATATCTCGACATCAAAGCCCTTAATATCTGGAATTAATGTGGGCGGGGCAATCAGTCTTATCCTGTTGTTGAATTTTGAGAGCAGGTAGATATTCGATTTTGCCACCCTGCTGTGGTAAATATCGCCTACTATCGTAATTGTTAAGCCTTCAAGAGAACCTTTATTTTCCTGGATGCTGAAGGCATCGAGCAATGCCTGCGTTGGATGCTCGTTGATGCCGTCACCGGCGTTTATAACAGATGCGTTTATATTATTAGCCACGAAATGTGGCACACCGCTTGAGGAATGTCTTATAACAATGAAATCGACTCCGTAAGCCTCGATCGTCTTTATCGTATCATAAAGGCTTTCTCCTTTGACCACGCTGCTTGCAGGGACTGAGAAATTGAGGACATCCATGCTCAATCTTTTTTCGGCTATCTCAAAGGATGTCTTGGTTCTTGTAGAAGGTTCAAAAAAAAGGTTAATAACCGTTTTACCCCTTAGTGCCGGAACTTTCTTAATGTCTCTCTTTAAAACATCCTTGAAGCCTTTTGCTGTTTCAATAAAACGCTCTATCTCGTTTCTCGATAAATCTCTGATGCCAAGGAGATGCCTCTTTTTCATGTCTTATTCTTTGTAAAGAACTACCCTGTCAGGTGTAGCTTCTTCGATAAGTTCCACTTCTATATTTTCCTTCTTTGAAGTGGGAATATTTTTGCCGACATAATCAGCCCTGATGGGCAATTCCCTGTGACCCCTGTCGATCAGGACGGCTAACTGAATCTGTGCAGGCCTGCCGAAATCCATAAGTGCATCCATAGCTGCCCTGATAGAGCGTCCTGTAAAAAGCACATCATCTACTAGCACAATCTTTTTGTCTGTAATATCCAAGGGCAATTCTGTCTTTCTTACCACAGGTTGTTCTTTCCTAATGGTGATATCATCTCTGTAAAGGGATATATCAAGCGACCCGACTGGTATATCGACCTGTTCAATAGTCTTTATCTCCAAAGCGAGCCTTCTTGCGAGATGAACGCCACCGCGCTGGATGCCAATCAGACAAAGATTTTCAACACCCTTGTTTTTTTCAGTTATTTCGTGGGCAATCCTCGAAATAATTCTCTTGATGTCTTTGCTTCCGAGAAGTTCTTTGGTTGATTTAGTTCTGGTTTTTTTTCTCATTATAATTCATCACTAGGAAAGCGCAACGGATATTTGCATAGCGAGGTCTTCATTTTGAAACGATTTAGATTAAACCATAAAGCTAATAAATTGTCAAATAAGAAAATTAAGGGTCATAAAGATGCCCTTGTCAAGAGTGTAACCCTGACCCTATTTTACTGCTGCTTCCAATTTGCCTGTTTTAGTAATATAATTTAATTAATTAATGTCTGTGTACAATTTTATATAAAGAAAGAAAAGGTGTGCTGAAATCGGAGCAATTGATATCTGCTTTGTGATTGCCAATATGGCGCTGAAATTCTGTTTAATTTATTAAGTAGAATAACTTTGAGGAGGTGATGAACGGAAAATTAGGGGATGAGGCTATTATTCAGTATTTACTCTGAAATCCGACAAAAAGGAGGTATTTTATGGGACCACTAATCAAAACATTATTGCCGGCAGCCGTTGAGTTGCTTCGAGAAATCGGGAAAACAGAATTTGGAAAGAATATCGTACATCAGGGGAAAAAGGTGATGGAGGTGGCAATCCCTGTAGTCAAGAAAGCATCGCAAATTACGATCAACTTCCTTGCAACCAGTATCGGAGGGGAATCGCCCAGTACCAATAAAATGATTCAACTCTCACGTCCATTGGATATTGTCGAAAATTGGTTAAGTCTGCCACTCAGCTATCAAGAAAATCAATATAAGACGATCAATCAAAAAATTACTGATGATTTG
>OGCL01001712.1_pt1 | contig 17552 bp, 14 predicted proteins | sample 1570041 | NCBI WGS metagenome assembly OGCL01 (sample SAMN06266162, study PRJEB24511) | hot springs metagenome | isolation source: Hot spring water | place: South Africa: Limpopo | collected 2015-06-22
CGGTGGCGAAGGCGTCCTGCTCTTCACGGGTCACCTGCCACTTCTCGGCCACCTTCTCGGCGGTCATGCCCATGCCGTAGGCGATGCCCACGTTCTCATCGACATTGACCACGTCGGGGTGGAAGGACGGCTTGTTACCGCCCATCGGCACCATGGACATCGACTCGACGCCACCAGCGATCATGACCTCGGCCTCGCCCACGCGGATGCGGTCGGCGGCCATGGACACGGCGGTGATGCCCGATGCGCAGAAGCGGTTGATCGTCACGCCTGCGACGGTCTTGGGCAGACCGGCCAGCAGGTTGGCAATCTTGGCCACGTTCATGCCCTGCTCGCCTTCCGGCATGGCGCAACCGATGATCGAGTCTTCGATGGCGGCCGGATCCAGCGTGGGAACCTGCTTCAGGGCGTTCTGGATGGTGGCCACCAGCAGGGTTTCGGGGCGGGTGTTCTTGAACACGCCGCGGCCCGACTTGCCGATCGGGGTGCGGGTGGCGGCGACGATGTAAACGTCACGAAGTTGCTTCGACATGTGTGTGTCTCCGATCGATCAGTTGCGGACAGGCTTGCCGGTCGACAGCATGCCCATGATGCGTTCTTGCGTCTTGGGGTTGTCCAGCAGCGTGCAGAAGTGTTTGCGCTCCAGGGCGTGCAGGTACTCCTCGCTCACCAGGGTGCCGTAATCGACGTCGCCGCCGGTCAGCACGTCGGCGATGCACGAGCTGATGTAGTAGTCGTGCTGCGAGATGAAGCCGCCATCACGCATGTTGATCAGCGAAGACTGCAGCGTGGCCTTGACGCTGCGGCCGGCCACCGGGAACAGCTTCTTGGCCGGGGCACGGTAGCCCGACTCGTACATGGCCTTGACCTGGGCGATGGCCACGTGCAGGACTTCGTCCTTGTGCGGCACGATCACGTCGCCGTCGATCAGGTAACCGAACTTGCGGGTCTCGATGGCCGAGGTGCCGACCTTGGCCATGGCAGCCGCCTGGAAGCCTTCCTTCAGGAAACCGATCAGGTCGCCACCGGCCTGGCCGGACACGCCCTTGGACGGCTCGAGCAGCTCGGCTGCACGGCGGGCCAGGTAAGCCAGGCCGCCACCGCCAGGGATCAGGCCCACGCCCACTTCCACCAGACCGACGTAGCTTTCCATGGCGGCCACGCGGCGTGCGCAGTGCACGGCCAGCTCACAGCCGCCACCCAGGGCCAAGCCGTGCATGCCGGCCACGGTGGGCACGTTGCTGTAGCGCAGGCTCAGCATGAAGTCCTGCAGCTGCTTCTCGAACGGGGCAATGGCCTTGCCGCCGCCGGCCATGAAGGCGGGCATCATCGACTGCAGGTCAGCACCGGCCGAGAACGGGCCGTCTTGCGACCAGATCACCAAGCCCTTGTAGCTTTCTTCGGCCAGTTGCAGACCCTTGGTGAGACCAGCGGTGACCTCGGCCGAGATGGTGTGCATCTTGGACTTGATCGAGGCGATGACCACTTCGTCATCCAGCGTCCACAGGCGGATCGCGGCGTCTTCGAACAGCGTCTTGCCGGCGTCGGCTGCCGTGGGGGCGTTCGAGCCCAGCACGTTTTCACGGAAGAACTGGCGCTTGTAGACGGGCAGGTCACGCACGGGCACATACTTGCCAGCCTTCGGGGCCCACGAGCCTTCGGCGGTGTGCACACCGTCGCGGCCGTCGAACACCCAGGCGGGCAGCGGGGCCTTCGACAGGGCCTTGCCCGCGTCGATGTCAGCCTTCACCCACTCGGCCACTTGCTTCCAGCCAGCTTCTTGCCACAGCTCGAAGGGGCCTTGCTTGGAACCGAAGCCCCAGCGCATCGCGAAGTCCACATCGCGCGCGGTCTCGGCGATCGACTCCAGCGTGACAGCCGCATAGTGGAACGCGTTGCGCAGGATGGCCCACACAAACTGGGCTTGCGGGTTGCTCGACTCACGCAGGGCCTTCAGGCGCTCGGCCGCGGGCTTCTTGAGGATGTCGGCGACTTCCTTGTCGGCCTTGCCGCCGGCAGCCACGTACTCGCCGGTTTCGGCGTTGAACTGCAGGATGGTCTTGCCTTCCTTCTTGAAGTAGCCAGCCTTGGTCTTCTGACCCAGGTTGCCCAGTTCCAGCAGCTTGGTCAGCGACGCGGGGGTGGCGAAAGCGTCAGCGAACGGGTCATCCTTGGCACCGTTCTGCAGGGTCTTCATGACGTGAGCCATGGTGTCCAGACCCACCACGTCGGCGGTGCGGAAGGTGGCCGACGAGGCGCGGCCCAGCTTCTTGCCGGTCAGGTCGTCGACGACGTCATAGCCCAGGCCCGAACGCTCGACTTCGCGGAAGGTCAGCAGCATGCCGGCCACACCCACGCGGTTGGCGATGAAGTTGGGGGTGTCGTACGCGCGCAGGACGTTCTTGCCGACAGCGCTGGTGCTGAAGGCTTCCAGCTGGTCGACCACGACCGGGTTGGTGTACTCCGTGGGGATCAGCTCCAGCAGCGTCATGTAACGCGGCGGGTTGAAGAAGTGGATACCCAGGAAGCGCGAGCGCAGCTGCTCGGGCAGCACGTTGGCCATCGCCGTGATCGACAGACCCGACGTGTTGGTGGCCAGGATGGCAGTGTCATTGACGAAGGGAGCGATCTTCTTGTAGAGATCTTCCTTCCAGTCCAGACGTTCAGCGATCGCTTCGATGATCAGATCGCAGCCACGCAGTTCCTCAAGGTGCTCTTCGTAGTTGGCCTGCTGGATCAGGGCGGCGTCTTCAGCCACGCCCAGCGGAGCGGGCTTGAGCTTCTTCAGGTTTTCAACGGCCTTGGTGACGATGCCGTTCTTGGGGCCTTCCTTGGCGGGCAGGTCGAACAGCACGACCGGCACTTTGCAGTTGACCATGTGGGCCGCGATCTGGGCGCCCATCACGCCGGCGCCGAGCACGGCCACCTTGCGCACATTGAATCGACTCATGTTCTCTCCTCGAGGAACTCAGTGGAATGGAGATGGCAAAAAAGTAGAAACGGGAGGCAGCCGGCAGCGACCGCCTCCCTTGACCTGTCTTTGTATCAGAACAGGGCTTCTTCCATTTCCATCAGCGGCTTCAGGCCAGCCTTGGCGGTGATCATCGCGGTCTCGACTTCGGGCAGCAGCTTGGCGAAGTAGAAGCGGGCCGTGGCCAGCTTGGCGGCGTAGAACTTGTCACCCGAGCCTTGCTTCTCGAGGGCGATCTTGGCCATGCGGGCGAAGAAGTATGCGTAGACCATGTGGCCAACCACGCGCAGGTAGTCGACAGCGGCAGCGCCCACTTCGTCAGGGTTCTGCATGCCCTTCATGCCGATCTCCATCGTGAAGGCCTGCACCTTCTGGCCGAGATCGGCCAGGGGCTTGGTGAACTCCTGCATGGCTTCGTTGTCGGCGTTTTCCTTGACGAAGCGGCTGATCTTCTTGCCAAAGGCCGTCAGCTTCGCGCCGGCATCGCCCAGCACCTTGCGGCCCAACAGGTCCAGCGACTGCACGGTGTTCGTGCCTTCGTAGATCATGTTGATGCGGGCGTCACGCACGAACTGCTCCATGCCCCACTCGTGGATGAAGCCGTGGCCGCCGAAGACTTGCTGGCAATGGCGGGTGGCTTCCCAGGCGTTGTCGGTGATGAAGGCCTTGACGATCGGGGTCAGCAGCGCCACGGTGTCGGCGGCTTCCTTGCGGACGGCCTCGTCGGGGTGGTTGTGCTCCTTGTCCAGCTCGATGGCGGTGTAGTACACCAGCGCACGGGCGCCTTCGGCATAGGCACGGGCGATCAGCAGCATCTTGCGCACATCGGGGTGCACGATGATGGGGTCAGCCGGCAGGTCAGTGCGCTTCGGGCCAGACAGCGCACGCATCTGCACGCGGTCCTTGGCGTAGTTCACGGCGTTTTCGTAAGCCACTTGGGTCAGGCCCAGCGACTGGTTGCCCACGCCCAGGCGAGCACCGTTCATCATCACGAACATGGCAGGCAGGCCGCGGTGGGGTTGGCCCACCAGCGTGCCGACGGCGTCTTCCAGCACCATCTGGCAGGTGGCATTGCCGTGGATGCCCATCTTGTGCTCGAGGCCGCCACAGTAGATGCCGTTGCGCTTGCCCAGCGAACCATCGGCGTTGACCAGGAACTTGGGCACGGCAAACAGCGAGATGCCCTTCGAACCAGCAGGGGCGTCCGGCAGGCGGGCCAGCACCAGGTGGACGATGTTGTCGGCCATGTCGTGCTCACCGGCCGAGATGAAGATCTTGGCGCCGGTGATCTTGTAGGTGCCGTCGCCCACGGGCTCGGCCTTGGTGCGCAGCAGGCCCAGGTCGGTGCCGCAATGCGGCTCGGTCAGACACATGGTGCCGGTCCATTCGCCCGAGGTCAGCTTGGGCAGGTACATGGCCTTTTGCTCGGGGGTGCCGTGCACTTCCAGACAGGCGTGAGCGCCGTGGCTCAGACCGGGGTACATGGTCCAGGCCTGGTTGGCCGAGTTCATCATTTCGTAGATGGCCTGGTTGACCAGCTGGGGCATGCCCTGACCGCCGTACTCGGGGTCGGCCGAGAGGCCAGACCAGCCGTTTTCGGTGTACTGCTTGTAGGCTTCCTTGAAGCCGTCGGGCGTCTTGACTTCGTGGGTTTCCTTGTTGAGCACGCAGCCTTGCACGTCGCCGACCAGGTTCAGGGGAGCGATGACCTTGGATGCGAACTTGCCACCTTCTTCCAGCACCGCGTTGACGGTGTCAGCGTCCAGATCGGCGTACTTCGGGATCTGCTTGAGTTCGTCAACGGCGCCCAGCAGTTCGTGCATCACGAATTGCATGTCGCGCAGCGGGGGGGTGTAAGAAGGCATCGTGAAGCTCCTCGGTCAAAAAGACACGTTTACAAGAAAAACCTGATCTCGTCGGCCAGGCGATGGGGGGTCAACAAGAGGCCAGGGGGGCAGAGACCCCCCCGAAGCCGGCCGCACCCGAAGGCGCAGCCGATCCAGTCGGCTTCGATGGCGCCCCCGCAGCATAAAACTGCAGGACACGCTCGAAGGCCGTACGCGCCCGTTCCACCGCGCCCGCCGAGCGCAAAAAGCGCGCGTCGTGGTGCAGCGACAGGATCAGGCCATGGATTTCGAACAACATTTGCATCGGATCGGTGTCGGGGCGAAGGTGCCCAAGGTCGACCGCCATGCGAATGGCGCGGCCCAGCGCGCCGTGCCACATCAGCACCATGCCGGCCAACGCGTCGCGCACCGGGCCCGGGCGATCATCGAACTCGACGGCGCCACTGATGTAGATGCAACCAGAATCGATTTCGGTGGCCACCTTGGCCACCCAGTTGTCAAACAGGGCGCGCAGCCGGGGCAGCCCACGGGGCTGGCGGATGGCCGGGCGGAACACCTCTTCTTCAAACCGCTCGTGGTATTCGCGGATCACCGAGATCTGCAACTCTTCGCGCGAGCCGAAGTGGGCGAATACGCCCGACTTGCTCATGCCCGTGACCTCGGCGAGCGCGCCGATCGACAGCCCTTCGATGCCCATCTGCGAGGCCAGGTTCAAGGCGGCCTCCAGAATGGTGGCACGGGTCTGCTGGCCCTTGTGCGGCCCGCCGCGGCCACGCTCGCGCACCACCTCGGCGGCGGGACGGGCATCGTGGGGCAGAAGATCAGACACAGGCTGGCCTCGAATAAAACGAACGGTCGTGCTATTTTGCAGAAAATGATGGCGTCTGTGTGACCGTCTGGCAAGTTTTTTTTGAGACTTTCTGCAGCGCGGCGCACCCACGACCCCAGCTTGCCGCAGGGCGCCCTGTGGTACGGACACCGCGTCCAGGTGGTCGACGGTTGAGTCTGTCACACAAGCTGCTCTATGCTGTGGCATCGCTTTGTCCTCCGAGGAGGGAGCATGGACGTGCTGCAGCTCGACGTGTCAGGCCGTCCGCAGGCTTGGCTGTCGGCCAAGGAAGCGGCGGTCCTGTATGCCACAGACAGTGTCGCGTGGACACTGGGAGACCCCTGCATGGTGTTGCGCGGCGGCGTACAGCGCCGCACAGGCCGGCCGTCGCGACTGGAATTGCACCCCATCATCGCGGTGCATGGCGCGATTCCCAGTCGAGCCTGGCGCACCCAGCCCAGCCTGTCGAATGCCAAGTTGTTCGCCCGCGACCGGCAGGTGTGCGCCTACTGTGGCGGTCACTTCGCGCTGGATGACCTCACCCGCGAGCACATCGTGCCGACCTCGCGCGGCGGCAACGACTCCTGGATGAACTGCATCACGGCCTGCCGCAGCTGCAACGGCCGCAAAGGCAACCGCCGGCTGGATGAACTGGGATGGTCGTTGTATTACCTGCCCTACGTGCCCAGCCTGCACGAGGACATGATCCTGCGGGGGCGGCGCATCCTGGCCGATCAGATGGAATTCCTGCTGGCCAGCGTACCGGCGCACAGTCGGCTGCGCAAGCGCCTGAACTGAGGCGCGCAACCCGCCGCTCAGCGGCGGCTCAGACCGTCAAAGGTGGTCGACAGCACCCAGTCGATGATCTGTTCGGTGCTGTGGCCGCCCGCTCTGAGCACGGGCAATACCGGGTCGCAAGCCCGCGCAAACAAGGTGTAGAGCACCACCTCGGGTGGCACGGCGTCGTTGAGCTGGCCGTCTGTCTGGGCCTGGGTGATCCAGGCGCCCAACCGTTCGCTCACCCCGATGAGCTGGGCCATGTAGTCTGCATCAGCCACCAGCGCCGCGCGCAGCGTCGAGTTCTGCGACGGCAGCGAAGGCATCTCGCCGGCCAGTTGCACCTCCATCGTCCAGCGCGCCACGGCACGCAGGCGACCCAGTGCGTCCGCCGGGCCCTGCTCGGCGATCCGGTCCAGTTCGGCCAGGGCCCGCGTGAGCAGGCGCTTCATGGCCGCTGCAGCGAGCGACTCCTTCGAATCGAAGTGCTTGTAGAGACTGGCCTTGGCAATGCCGACTTCGGCCGCCACCTCGTCGACGGTCATCAGGTCAAAGCCCTTTTCAGCCAGCAGGCGATTGACCGCGTCGACGATGGCGTCTTCGCGGGCCTTGAGAACCTGTTGCTTGAATGGAAGGCGAGGCATGGGGAGATTGTACGGACTGCGCCGGGTCGACACGACGGTCAGGCCTTGACAGGCCCCGGTCGGCCGCGCAACACCTCGTAGCGCGCCTGGACATGAAAACGAGCGTCCGCCCGAACCGGGTGCGGTGTGGCCCGGAACTCACACAGCAAGCGCTCGGGCGTGAGATCGAGCAGCGCATAGCCGCGCTGGTCGCTGCGGCAGTGCAACAGATCCGGCTGGTGGCGGCGGATGTGACTGGTGGCCCACTCGCTCAGGCCCCGGCTGGTGACGGAGCTGGTCACGAACTCGCTGGCCACGATGGGCGAGCCAGGGTCCAGCGGGTCGTGGCGCAGGTTCGCGGCCACGTGGCGGTGTACGTCACCCCCCAGAAACACCACATCCTGCACGCGCGGCTGCGCGATGGCCTCCATCAGCCGGCGCCGGGCTGCCGGAAAGGCATCCCAGCCGTCTGCGTACAGCAGTTCGCCCCATGGCCCGGGCATCGGGGAAGGTGACAGCTGCGTGGTCTGCAACACCAGCTTCCAGGCGGCCGCGCTGCCGGCCAGGCCCTCGGCCAGCCAGTACTCCTGCGGCAGCCCCATGGGACTGCGTGCCTCGTCTTGCGCGGCGTCACAGCGCCACAGCAGCTTGCGCCCGAAGGGGCTGAATGTGTCCTGGCATGGCGGCGTATCGCGGAACTGCCGGGTATCGAGCAGCCAGAGGTCAGCCAGTCGACCCCATGCGAAGCGGTCATACAGCGGCAGGGCGCCATCCACCGGCGCGCGGTGGGGCGAGACGGGCAGGTGCTCGAACCAGGCCTGGTAGGCGGCCGCGCGGATGGCCGTGAAGGCCTCCGCATCATCGATGTCCGGCGCCCAGTTGCCCGCGTAGTCGGAGATCACGTCGTGATCGTCCCAGACGAGCAGCCAGGGATGGGCGGCGTGGGCGGCGCGCAGATCGGGGTCGAGCTTGTAGCTGGCGTGGTGGACGCGGTAATCCGACAGCGCGCGCCGGTCGGGCATGTGCTGGCTGAGCGTGCGCACACGGGCATAGCCCGGCTGCCGGCTGGTGTAGATGTAGTCGCCCGCGAACAGCACAATATCGACATCCGCACGCGCGATGTCCCGATGCACGGTGAAGTGCCCTTGCTCGTAGTGCTGACAGGACGCCAGCGCCGCCCGCAGGCGCCGGGGGTGGCTAGCCGGATCCGGCGCCGTGCGGGTGCGGCCGACCGGGCTGCGCGCGCCGCCTGCCTCGAAGCGGTAGTGGTACTCGCGGCCGGCCGTCAGGCCATTGACGAGCACATGCACGCTGTGAGCGCTGTCGGGCACGGCCAGGCGCTCACCGCTGGCGACCACGTCGCGGAAGCCCGAATCGCGGGCCACTTCCCAGCGCACGAGCACCGGACGCGCGGGCATGCCGCCATCAGGCTGCATGGGGCGGGGCGCCAGGCGCGTCCACAACACCACCGAATCGTGGCGCGGCTCGCCACTGGCCACCCCCAGCGTGAACACCTCGGCCGGCGCGCGCCAAGGCGCGGCGGCCTGGCCTTGCGCGCCCACCTGGGCCGCCGACCAGCGGTGCCACGCGAGCAGGGCGGCCGCGCGGCTGAGTTGCCGTAAGAGTTCTCGTCGTTGCATGAAGGCGCCGATTATGCTGCGACCGCCACCCGCCGCCGGGTCTTGCGGGCCCGCGCTGGCCGGGACATGGCAGATGGCCGCACAATGCACCATCGAGCAGATGGGCCAGCGCCAGGCCCTGGCCAGGAAGGAGCCGACATGACAGACCGCCCCCACTCCACCGCCCCCAGCGCCGAAGCGCCGGATGCCTCGCAGGCGTTTGCCAACCTGGGCGCCGCCAGCATCGGCCTGTTTCAGGACTGGCTCAAGGCCGCTGGCAGCGCCATGCCCAATCTGCCGGGCGCCGCGGCAGGCGGCCCGGCGTCGCAGGCCATGGGCACCATGGGGGCATGGACGCTGCCCACACTCGACCCGCAAGAACTGGACAAGCGCATCCAGGACCTGCGCACCGTGCAGTTCTGGCTGGAGCAGAACGCGCGCATGATTGCGATGACCATTCAAGGGCTTGAAGTCCAGAAGATGACGCTGGATACGCTCAAGGGCATGAACGTGTCGATGGACCAATTGCGCGAGACACTCAAAGCGCAGGCCGACACCCTCCCTGCCTCGTCTGCGCCTGCGGGGGCCGAATCTGCGGAAGACACGGTCGGCGAACAAACGGGCGATGCACCCGCGCCAGCGGGCGCTGAGCTGATCAACCCCATGCGCTGGTGGGACACGCTCACCCAGCAGTTCACGCAGATGGCCGCACAGGCGGCGCAAGCCACTCAGCAGGCGACACAGCAGGCCGAGGCAGCGGCCACCCGCAGGCCCGAGGGCGTAGGCAACCCCTCCACATCGACCGCCCGCAGTGCGCGCCCCGCCTCAGGCAGCGCCGCCCGCAAGCGCGCCACCCCCACCTCCGCCTCGGCGCGCGCCCGCAAGCCGGGTAACGCGCGCTGATGCCTCACGGCCCCACCTGACCCATGGCCTCCCCTTCGCACGCCCTCGGCCTGCGCTTTCTTCAGGCGCACGCGACGCATCCCCAACCGGACCTGGCGCTGGAACTGGTCTGGGCCCAACTGGCCTCGCAAGGCGCCGAACGGATGGACGCCACCCTGGGCTGGGTCTATCTCAGCGACGAACTCGGCCACGGCGCCGAGCAAGTGCTTCAGGGCTTACGCAGCCGCCTGCCCGGCGTGGCCTGGGTGGGCGCGGTGGGCGCAGGGGTGCTGGCCACCGGCGTGGAGTACATCGACGAGCCCGCGCTGGCGGTCATGCTGTGCAACCTGCCCGCACGCGACTTCCGCCTGTTCCACGGGCGCCGACCTTTGCCGGCCTCAAGCCATGTCAGCGCGTTTGGGCTGGGCGTCATGCGGCCGACTGGCGCCGCCGCGGAGTTTGTTGCGCATGCGGCGCAGGTACATGCAGACGGACAGACGCCCGACATCCAGGAGTTGCTGCGCGAACTGGCCGACCGCACCGCGACGGGCTACCTGTTCGGCGGGCTCAGCGCCGGCGATCACAGTCGCCTGCACCTGGCCTACGACCCGTCAGAGACGCCACAGGAGGGTGCCGACCGGCGCCCCGGCAACACCGCTTCCGGGCTGTGGCAAGGCGGGCTGTCGGGCGTGGCGTTCCATGAGCGCGTGCGGCTCGTCTCGCGCGTGACGCAAGGTTGTACGCCGGTGGGTCCGCAGCGCGAGGTGACGGGCTGCGAGCGCAATGTGGTCTACGAACTCGACGGGCTGCCCGCCTTGACCTGCCTGCTGCGCGACCTGGGCGTCTCCACCGATGTCACCCATCCCCAATGGCAACGCGAGGCGCTGCCCCGCGTGCGCGCGACCCTGGCTGGCCTGACCGACTCTGGCAGCGACATGATGAGCCACGGTCGGCACTTCGGCGCCAGCACACGGGTCAGGCACTTGGTGGGACTGGACCCGCATCGCCTGGGTGTGGCTTTGAGCGACTGGGTCGAGCCGGGCATGCAACTGGCCTTCTGTCAGCGCCATGTTCAGGCTGCCCGACAAGACCTGGTGCGCATTTGCGCCGAGATCCGTGAAGAGTTCGACCCGGTGGAGCACCCGGGTAGCCGACCGGTCGGCGCCGTCTACATCAGCTGCGCCGGCCGCGGCGGCCCGCATTTCGGTTCGCCCAATGCCGAGATGGAGATCGTGGCCCACGCGCTGGGCGATGTGCCGCTGGTGGGGTTCTTTGCCGGCGGCGAGATCGCCCGGCAGCATCTGTATGGCTACACCGGCGTGCTGACGGTGTTCGGCGCCTGACCCGGCGTTGCTGGCGCCATTGGCTTCAGCCCTGACTTGCGGCGATGCGCTGGCGCGCCTGATAGAGCATGTCGAGCGTGATGTGACGCACCTCGAGCTTGCTTTGCTCGATGTGGGCGCGCAGCAGGCGCTGGGCCTCATCGGTGCGCCGCCGGGTGATGGCGCGCAGGATGCGGGCATGCTCGTCATACGTGGCCTCGACGCGGGCCACCTTGGTGAAATCGAGCCGACGGATGATGCGGATGCGCTCGGTGATGTCTTCGTGCACGCGCACCATCTCGTGGTTGCCCGTGGCCGAGACCAGCGCGGTATGAAAGGCTTCGTCGAGCCGGTCAACGGCCACGAAGGCCGTCTGGCGCTCGCCTGGCGGCACCAGCCACGTGTCGGCCAAGTCTTTCAGAGCCGGGCGGTCTTCCATCTCGCACAGGCGCGCCACCGCGTGCGCCTCCAGCAGCACGCGCAGATCGTAGAGCTGGTCGAAGGTGTCGAAATCCAGCGGCGCGACCTGCCAGCCGCTTTTCGGGAACACCAGCAGAAAGCCTTCGCGCTGCAGGCGCTGTAGCGCCTGGCGCAGCGGCGTGCGGCTGACCTGCACACGGTTGGCCAGGTCGCTCTCCGAGAAACGCTCGCCGGGCAGCAACTGAAAGTCGAAGATCAGCTGCTTGATCTGCGCGTACACCCGCTCGGCCAGCGTGATGGCGGGCAAGGCGGCAGATGGGGATGGCGAGACGAGTTCCATGCGCGATCAGGGGCTGCAAGAAGGAGGCCAGGGCAGCATGCTGACATGGGCCGAGACGATTTTCCATCCCTCATCCAGCCGAACCCAGGTCTGCGTCTGAAAACCGCGCAGCGGCGTGTCGCTGCGCGTGAACTCACACATGGCCACGGCCATGTCGACTCCGAAGGCCGTGATGCGCACATCGTGCAACTGGCGCGTGAACGTCGGCGCCGGCACACCGGCCCGATAGGCCACCAGCTCGGCATGCCCCCACTGGCGATCGGCAATCCCGTAGCGCGTCACCTGCGGGCTGCACCAGAAGAAGGCATTGAGCGCATCGATGTCGTTGCTCATCAGTGCGTGCTCATAGGCCAGGAACAGGGCGGTCACCTCGGCGACGACCTCGGGCTGCTGGATCTGTGGCGCGGCGATGCTCATGCAGTCTGCTCCTGGCGGTGGCGGATGTAGGCGCGCCAGCCGCCGAAGTGGCTGATGTCCTCGGCGCCGGCCAGCCCGGCCGGCTCGCAGATGAAGCCCTTGACCCAGCTGCCATCGGCCAGCTCGACCGACCCCAGCCCCAACGGGGGCGGGATCAACGCCAGAAACGAGCCGATGGCCGACTGCGGCACGGCATAGACCTCCAGCGCGATGGCATGGCCCAGCGCAGGGTCGTCGTCGGGCGACAGGCGTGCCAGCCCCGGCTTGGGCGGTACGGTGCCCGGCAGCGCGAACAGGCGGTAGTGGGGAGCGGTCTGCGTGGTGGCCAGCAGCCGCGCGTGGCGCTCGACGAGTTGACTGTGCAGCGGCATGCCGCTGAGGTGGGCGCCAACCACCGCGAGTGCCAGCGTGGGCTCAGCCCGAAGCGGTGGCGGCTCCGCCAGATCCGAAGGGGCCGGCGGTGGCAAGGCGCAACCCAGCGCGGCAGGCTGCCGCGCCTGCCAGTTACGCTGCCAAGCCAGGCCCAGATCCAGCAGGGCCGCATCGGCGCCGGGGGGGCCGATGAAGGTCACACCAAACGGCAGGCCTTCGGCCGTGAAGCCGGCCGGCATGGCCAGCGCGCTCCAGCCCAGCAGGTTGACGAAGTTGGTGTAGGTGCCCAGCAGCGCGTTGCGCGCCACCGGATCGGCCTCGACGCTGGCCACAGTCGGGTGCGTGGGCGCGGTGGGCACCATCAGCACGTCGATCTGCTGCCACAGCGGTGCGAGCTGGGTAGCCAACTCGCGCAGACGGTACAGACCGCGGAACGCGTCGACGGCCGAATGGCTCGACGCCGACGCGATGATCTCGCGCACCGTGGGGTGCAAGGCATCCGGCTGCGTGCGGATGAAGGCGTCGATGGCCGCATGCCGCTCGGCCACCCATGGACCGTCATACAACAAGCGCGCCACCTCGAACAAAGGCGCCATGTCGACCGGCACCATCTGCGTGGGCCATGCCCCGCCCTCGGTCGTGGCCAGCGTCTCGCAATGGCCGTGTGCAGCCTCGAAGGCCTTTGCATAAGCGGCGTCGCCATCGAACACTGGCGCGGCCGGGATGCCCACACGCAGGCTACGCGGCAAGCGGGCCGGCCCAGGTGTATGCGGGTTGAAGCAGGGCTCGCCGTGCCGCAGCCCGTCGATCTGCGCCAGCACGCGGGCCGCATCGGCCGCCGTCAGCGCGAACACGCTGACGCAATCCAGGCTGCGACAGGCCGGCAACACGCCGTGGGTGGAGACCCGGCCCGGCGTGGGCTTGAGCCCGACCAGGTTGTTGAAGCCGGCCGGCACACGGCCTGAGCCCGCGGTGTCGGTGCCCAGCGCGAACGGCACATCGCCCCGCGCCACCACCACGGCCGAGCCCGAGCTGGAGCCGCCGCTGACATGCGCCTCGCTGAAGGTGGAGCGCGGCGCGCCATAGGGTGAACGCACGCCCACCAGGCCGGTGGCGAACTGGTCCAGGTTGGTCTTGCCCACGAGGATGGCGCCTGCACGCTGCAGGCGCTGCACCACTTCGGCCGTCTCGCCGGGTGTGTAAGCAAACGCGGGACAAGCAGCCGTGGTCGGCCAGCCGGCCACATCGATGTTGTCCTTCACCGCGAACGGCACCCCATACAAAGGCAAGGTATCGGGCGACTGGCCAGCCAGGGCGTCGAGCTGCGTCTGTAACTGCGCGGCGGTCGCGCGTGCGATCCATGCGGCATCGCTGGCGGGCAGGGCCTGCCAGCGATGCCAGAGGTGGGCCAGCACAGCCGCGGGCGTTAGGCCCTCACGGTAAGCCGCCAGCAAGCCCGCAATGGTGTGCGGCACGGTGGCAGGGGAAGGCAGATCGAAAAAGGTCATGAGACGGCTCGTTGACGCGTCAGAAGGTAAGGAGAACAGACCGCGGCGTCAGGCATGCAGCGCATCCAGCAAGGCCTGGCTGGGCGCCGTCCAGCCCACGATGGCGCCTTGCGCGCGAATCATGGCCAGCGTGGCATCCTTGAAAGCGGGAAAGTAGCTCGCTGTGCCGTCTTCGACCAGCAGGCAGCTGTAGCCACGGTCATTGGCTTCGCGCATCGTGGTCTGCACGCAGACCTCGGTCGTCACGCCCATCACCACAAGGTGCGTGATGCCCTTGGCCTGCAAGGCCTCGTTGAGCGGCGTGGCATAGAAGGCGCCCTTGCCCGGCTTGTCGATGACCAGTTCGCCATCGATCGGCGCCAGTTCGGGCACGATGGCGTGGCCCGGCTCGCCGCGGATCAGCACCCGGCCCATGGGCCCCACATCCCCGATGCGCAAACTGGGCTGGCCGCGTTCGCGCTTGGCCGGCGGGCAGTCCGACAGGTCGGGCCGATGACCCTCGCGCGTGTGCACCACGAAGCCGCCCGCATCCCGCCAGGCCTGCAGCACGCGCTGCACCGTGGGGATGATGGCCTGAAGGGGCACGACATCGTTGCCCAGCGAAGCCCCGAAGCCGCCCGGTTCGACGAAATCGCGCTGCATGTCGATGATCAGCAGCGCCGTCGTCGCCAGATCGAAGGGGTAGCCGAAAGGTTGCGCAGCAACGGTGCGGGTCATGCGGCCTCCTGAGTGCGCGCGGCTCGCGCGCTGTCACGTGCACCCTCAGGGGCGGGAGCGTGATCGTTGACGTGATCGTGTGCGTGGCCTCCCATGAAGGTGCCCAGCACATGCCGGTCGGCCTGCTCGGCCGCACATTCATGGACGATGCGGCCTTCGCTCATCACCACGATGCGATCGGCCAGTTTCAGCAGCTCGTCGAGGTCTTCGCTGAGCAGCAACACCGCGCCACCCTGGTTGCGCACGGCCAGGATGCGGGCATGGATCTCAGCCACAGCGGCAAAGTCCAGCCCGAAGACCGGGTTGGATACCAGCAGCACGTCAACCTGGCCATCGAGCTCACGTGCCAGCACGGCGCGCTGCACATTGCCCCCTGACAGCGAGCGGATGGGCGCGTTCTCGCCCTGCGTCTTGACTTTGTATGCGGCGATCAGCGCCCGCGCCTGCTCGCGCAGCACGCCGCTGCGCAGCCAGCCTGCCCGGGCGGCAGGCGCCTGATCGAACCGCCGCAGGCCGATGTTCATGGCCACGCTCAGGTCGCCCACGCAGGCATTGCGCAGCGGCTCTTCCGGCAGGCTGCGCACGTTGAGGCGCTGGTTCTGGTCGCGCCGCGCAAGGTAGCGCTCATCGCCGATCCACACCGCGCCAGCGGCGCGCTCACGCTGGCCGACGAGCGCCTCCATCAGCTCGCGCTGACCGTTGCCCGAGACACCCGCCACGCCCACGATCTCACCTGGTCGAACGGCCAGCGACAAGCCCTGCACGGCCATCTCGCCGCGGTCGCCGGCCACGGTCAGCCCTTCGATGCGCAGGCGTGGGGCACCGTCCGGCACCGGCGGGCGAGCCAGGTGCGCGGCCGGCCGCGTGGCTTCTTCCGAAGCTGCATCAGCCTCAGCCGGGTCGGCTGGCTTGACTGGTTCTGCCTCCTCGGCCGAGGCGGGCTTGGTCTGCCCCATCATCTCGGCGCCCAGCAACGCAGGCGTGGTATCGGCCACGCGGTGGCTGCCCATCAGGGCCCCACGGCGCAACACGCTCACATCGTCGGCCACCTCCATGACCTCGCGGAACTTGTGCGAGATCATGATCACCGTGACCTCGCCTGCATGGGCGCGATCGCGCAAGGCGCCAAGCACCTCATCGGCTTCCTGTGGCGTCAGCACCGAGGTGGGCTCGTCCAGAATCAGCAGCCGCGGCTGCAGATAGAGCTGCTTGAGGATCTCGAGCTTCTGCTTCTCGCCGGCCGACAGGTCGGCCGGACGGGCATCGAGGTCGAGCCGGAAGGGGGTGGTGTCCAGAAAGGCCTGCAGCTCGCGCCGCACCTGCCGCCAGTTGACCACCGCCGGCAGCTCGCCCTTGGCCAGCAGCAGGTTCTCGGCCACAGTCATGCCGGGCACCACGGTGAAATGCTGGTAGACCATGCCGATGCCCAGTTGCCGTGCAACCACCGGCGAGCCAATGGCGTGCTCACGGCCATCGATCAGCACGGCGCCGTCATCGGGTAGGTGGTAGCCCACAATGGCCTTGACCAGCGTGCTCTTGCCCGCGCCGTTTTCGCCCAGCAGCGCGTGCACGGTGCCCGGGCGCACCTCGATCGACACGGCATCCAACGCGGTGAAGCTGCCAAAGCGCTTGGTGAGCCGGTAGGTCGACAGCGCGAGGGCGCCGGTCTTGCGGGCAACGGGGTCAAGCGGGGCGGTCATGGCGGGCTCCTTGTCGCGTGGCGCAGCAGGTCTCAGGCCTTCATCTCGCGCCGGAACACTTCCAGCGTGCGGCTCTTGACGCGGACAAACTCGGGATCGGCCATGGACTCGGGCACCCGGGGCCGCGGCAGCGTGAACGGCACGATCTCGGCGATGCTGGTGGGCCGCCGGGTCAGCAACAGGATCTCGTCGGCCAGAAAGACGGCGTCCTCCAGGTCATGCGAGACGATGACCATGGTGGTGCCGGTGGCCACATGCGCCTCTTGCAGCTTTTCGCGGATGAACAAGGTCATCTCGAAATCCAGCGCCGAGAAGGGTTCATCCAGAAACATGATCTCAGGACGCGGGGCCAGCGAACGCATGATGCACACGGTCTGCTGCTGGCCACCTGATAGCTCATACGGGTAACGGGCCAGATCGAAACGGATCTCGAACAGCGCGATCAACTCGTCCACCCGCGCCTGAACCTCGGCTTCCTTCATGCCCTGTCGGCGCAACGGGTAGGCGATGTTGTCGCGCGCCGTGATCCAGGGAAACAACGCGTCGCGGTAGTTCTGGAAGACGTAGCCGATCTTGGTTTCCTTCAGCGTCTTGCCGTCGAACAGGATCTCGCCTTTGTCCAGCGGGATGAGCCCGGCGATCATGTTCATCAGTGTGGACTTGCCGCAGCCATTGGGGCCGAAGATGGAGACGATCTTGCCGCGCGGCAGGTCGAGGTTGAAGTCGGTATAGAGCGGCGCACCGGCAAAGGATTTGTACAGACCTCGCACAGTGACATGGGGGCGCTTGTGGGCGCCGGGTGTGGGGGCGTCTGCGGGTGTGGGGGCGAGGACGGCGTTCATGGTGTGGTGTCTTTCGGTGTGTTCTGCGGCTGGTGCGCCTGGGGGCGGCTCCAGCGACTGGGGTACACGGCTGCGCTCATGTCCCCCGGCCCGCGCTGCGCGCGCGCCTCCTCCTTTACTTCGCTACGCCGTGCACCCCAGCCGCTGGATCCTCCGAAGGTGGCCCGCGCCGGTTCTTGAACACCCCCTACCCCCAGCTTCCAGAGTGCTGCAGGGTGGGTCGCGCGGGTGCCCAACTCAGCGAAGTAAAGGAGGAGGTCGGGCGCAGCCCGGCCGGGGGACATGAGCAGAGTTGGGCACCCGCGCGGCCCAGCACGCGCAACCAACTCGGAAGCAACCACATCCCTCATGCTTTGCCACTCCAGT
>OGCL01001716.1_pt1 | contig 17522 bp, 14 predicted proteins | sample 1570041 | NCBI WGS metagenome assembly OGCL01 (sample SAMN06266162, study PRJEB24511) | hot springs metagenome | isolation source: Hot spring water | place: South Africa: Limpopo | collected 2015-06-22
GCCGACCTCGGCAACTTTGCGGCGGCCGCGCAGGCGCTGCACCTGGCGCCGCCTACCGTCAGCCTGCACATCAAGGAGTTGGAATCGCGCCTACAGGCCGACCTGGTGGTGCGGGGCCGACGGCAGGCCGAGCTGACCCCGGCCGGCGAAGTGTTGGTGCAAGAGGGGCGCCAGCTACTGCTTGCCTGCGACGACCTGATGGAGCGCGTGCGCCGCCGCGCCTCGGGGCGCGAGGGCATCGTGCGTGTGGGGGTGTCGGCGGGCGTGAGCACGCGCCTGCTGCCGCGCATGCTGGAGGCGCTGGCGGTGCGCTGCCCCGGGGTGGAGATACGGCTGGAGGCCGTCGGATCGGCCGAGTCCATGCAGCGGCTCAAGGCAGGCACGCTGGACATTGGCATCATCGCCAGCCCCCAGCCGCCTTTGGCCGAGGTGCGCCAGACCCCTTGGCGCAACGACCCCATGGTGGCGCTGCTGCCCGCCGCCTGGGATGCGCCTGAACAGGTCGGCCCCGACTGGCTGGCCACCCGCCGCTGGGCCTCGTTTGCGCCCGCTACACAAATGCACGGGCTGATTGCCAACTGGTTTGGCCAGGCGGGCCACCACCCGCGCCCCTTTCTGGCGCTGAGCTACCCCGGCGCGCTCAAGAGCCTGGCCGTGGCCAGCCAGTGCGCGGCGCTGCTGCCGATGGAGGAAGTGGAGGACCTGCAGGGCACGCCCGATGTGCAAATCCGCCCTTTGCAGCCGCCGCTCATGCGCCCCATGGCTGTGGCGCACCGCCACCAGCCACCGCCCTCACCTGCGATGGAGGGCGTGCTGCAACTGCTGGCCGAATTTGCGGACTTTGGGGAGTAACAGCTGGGCTTGCCGCCTGCCATCACACGGGTGGTGAGACCGGAGCGCCTGGGGCACGCCGAGCCGCAGGCCGCCGCAAATAGGGCTGCACAAACAGGTACAGCCCCGTCAACAGCAGCAGCGCCGGCGGCGGCAGGGGTGCATAGGTCACCCAGTCGGGCGGGTTGCCCGGACCCATCCCCCGAGCCACGAAATTGGCGATGACAGTCAGCGTGAACGCCATCGACACCCAGCGGTGAAACCGCCGAATGCCCACACCGGCGCTCATTGCGCACCTCCGGCCGCGAGTTGGATCATCTTCCAGCCATTGCCCGCCGGGTCCCGAAAACCCGCATCCACATTGCCGTACCGGTCCACGGGCTCCTGCGTGAACTCCACACCCTGGTCGCGCAGCCGGGCATACGCAGCGCGGCAATCTGCCACATGCAACACCAGCGGCGGCATGGCGCCCTTGGCCACCATGGCGCGCAGCGTCTGCGCCGTGGCGGCATCGTGGATGGGGGGGCCGGGTGTGAACAGCCCCAGCTGAAAGTCCGGCTGGTCGGGGTGCTGCACCGTCAGCCAACGGTACGGCCCGTTGCGCACGTCGGTGTGCACACGAAACCCCAGCTTGCCCACATAGAACGCAAGCGCTTCGTCCTGGTCGTCCACATACACACCCACCACACCAATGCCTTGGTTCTTCGTCATCAGATCTCCTTGGTTGCTAAGAGCCTGTTCAAGGTCTTTTTGGAGATCGCATTGGAGTGCAATCGGGAGGAGTGGATGCTTCGGATGCGCCGCATGGGCTCGTGCCCATGCAAGCAGCCGGGGCGTCCAATCGCCCGATTTCACTCCAACCCTTCGGGCAAGTGCCTTGCCGGGCTGTCTGCGGCGTTGCGGCGCTTGCCAATAGCCACGCTATTGGCTGCCCACCGCGCCTTGCATCCCATCCCGGCAAGGTACTTGTGCGACTCCAAAAAGACCTTGAACAGGCTCTAGGACCGATTTGTACCTTCCGCCAGGCGGCGGCGCTTCTCCAAAACTGCTGTGGTGAGGTCGGGACGCTGTGCGGCTTTCAACACACAGGCGGGCACCCGGTCCAGTGGCGTGGCATTGGCCTGGGCCTCCCTGCGCACCGCACTGGGGCTCATCCCCGTGATGTCGCGAAAGATGCGCCCGAAGGTGCCCAGGCTCTCCCATCCGGTGGCAAACGCAATCTCGGTGATGGGCAGGTTCGTGTCGCGCAGCAGCGTGGTGGCCTGCTCGATGCGGCGGGTCAGCAGGTAGCGGTGGGGCGGAATGCCGAACGCCTGCCGGAACGAGCGGGCGAAGTGCGCCTCCGACACGCCGCTGACCTCGGCCAGCCGCTGCACGGGCCAGGCCTCGTGAGATGCGGCGTCCATGCGGTCCTTGGCGCGCAGCAGGCGGCGCAGCAAGGCCGGGTCTTGCGGCGCAATGGCCGCACCCGATGTCTGCTTCGATGGCGCAGAGGGCGCGCTGGAGGGCAATGGGTGCGGGCGCTCAAAGGGCATGCGCGAAGCATATCGCCTTGGGTTCTGGCGACCCGCCCGACTTTCCCGGGCAGGGACTGCCGCTAGCATGCGCACTCGGAGTCGCTTTTCAGGCTACCTGCACATCGCCAAAGACTTCGAGCGCCTGGCCGTTCAGCGCCCGCAACGCGTCCATGGAGTCCACCGCCTCGCCCAAGGCCAACGCACCGCTGCGCTGGTACGCCGGGGCCATCAGGCGCTGCGCGGCCTCCAGCACCAGAGGCGCCGTGACAGCATAGATGTCCTGGCCGCGCACACCGGCCGTTCGCGCCACACCGTTTTGCACCAGCCGCACCACCAGCTCAAAGCGCTGGGCCGACCGGCCGCTGCCATCCACGGCCGTGGGCGGCGGGGTGCTGGCATCGCGGATGTCGGCCAGGGCCGAGCGGTTGATGAGCGAGCGGATGGTGTTGGCCTGCAGGTGGTGGGCCAGGGTGATGGTCTCGCTGAACGGCAGCTCGACCATGGCATAGGTCGCCAGGGGCGCGGAAAAGGTCCAGTCAGGCACATCAGCCACGGGCACCAGCGGCACCAGGCGCCCGCCCTGCACCACCTGGCGCGGCGCCTTGTTGCGCTCGCCTGTCAGGCGCGTGCCTTCGGTGGGCCACCAACGGTCCAGCCCCATGGCGACGGTGACCTCGTCGATGGGGCCGGGCGCGGCGAGCGCGCTGGCCAGCAGGTCAGCCAGGCCGCCATAAAAACCAGCGGCAGGCACCACCACGCGCCCGGCAGCCACGGCGGGCGCCTGCAGATCGGCAAAGGTGGCCTGGGCGCTGGGCTGCTCGGCGGTCACATCGATGTAGTGGGCGCCCGCCTGCAGCGCGGCCTGCGCCACCGGGGTGGCCGTGTCCATGAAGGGCCCCGCGCAGTGGATGACCACGCCACAACCGGCAAAGGCCTGCACCAGCGCCGCCGGGTCGTCCAGCGCCGCCACGCGGCACTCCACCCCCGAGGGAAACAGCGCAGCCAGCCGGGTGGCATTGCGCCCCACGGCCACCACGCGCAGGCCACGGCGCAAGGCCTCCTGCACCACAAACTGGCCGGTATGGCCGCTGGCACCGTACACCGCGATGGAAGAAACAGAGGATGTCATGGAGAACCTTTCGGGAAAGAAGTGGAGGGAAAAATTGACGATACAGACCTGTCTGTTGTTTGAAGATTACAGACAGGTCTGTATCATGTCAAGCATGGCTGCACATTCTTTTTCCCATCCCCTCCCGGCAACCACGCCCGGCGCCCGCCCCAAGCCTGCGTCACGGCGCGCTGCGACGGCCTCCAGCGAGCCCGTGCAGGACGTGCGCGAGCGCATCCTCGACACAGCATCGAGCCTGTTCTACCAACGCGGCGTGCGCGCCGTGGGGGTGGACCTGGTGGTGGCCGAAGCGGCCGTGGCCAAGACCAGCCTGTACCGCTACTTCCCCACCAAGGACGACCTCATCGTGGCGTTTCTGGAACGTGAAGACGTGGACTTCTGGGGCCTGTGGGATGCGGTGGCGGCGCAGCATGCCGAGGACCCCGCAGGCGAGTTGCAGGCCCACATGCAGTGGATCGGCGAGCGGCTGGGGCGGTCCAACTACCGGGGCTGCCCGCAGATCAACGTGGCGGCCGAATTTGCCGAGCAGGACCACCCTGCCCGCTTGGTGGCCCGGCAGCACATGGTGGCGCTGCGCGGCCGCCTGCACGGCATTGCCCAGCGGCTGCGCGTGCCCCGACCCGAGGCCCTGGCGGCCCAGCTGGCTGTGCTCATCAATGGGGCTTTTGTGAGTTCAGGCCTGCTCAGCGGCGAGGAGGCAACACCTGTGCTGCAGGCCGCAGTGCAGGCCTTGTTGGCGGGTGCGCAGGCAGGTAATACGTAGCGCAACAACTGCTCAAAAACAAAAAAGGCCCTCGTTCTTCGCGAGGGCCTTTTTGCATCAGCGTAGCCCTTTGCTGCGGCTGCGCTGCGAACCAAACATCAGCTCCCCGCCACCTTCATGCGGTTGACCAGGATGGAGCCCACGGTCTTGGCGCCGTAGTTGTAGGCGTCGGAGCCCACGGCCTCAATGCCCTTGAGCATGTCTTTGAGGTTGCCCGCGATGGTGATCTCGTGCACCGGGTAGGCGATCTTGCCGTTCTCCACCCAGAACCCGCTCGCGCCGCGCGAATAGTCGCCCGTCACGTAATTCACGCCCTGGCCCATCAGCTCCACCACAAACAGGCCCGTGCCCAGCTTTTGCAGCATGGCGTCCAGGTTGTCGCTGGCCTGGGTGAGGCGCGAGGTCATCACCAGGTTGTGGGAGCCCCCGGCGTTGCCCGTGGTCTTCATGCCCAGCTTGCGGGCCGAGTAGCTCGACAGGAAGTAGCCTTCCACCCGCCCGCCCTTGACCACCTTGCGCGGTGCCACGCGCACGCCTTCTTCGTCAAACGGCGAGCTGCCCTTGCCACCCAGGATGAAGGGGTCTTCGAGGATGTCGATGTGCTTGGGGAAGACCATCTTGCCCAGCGAGTCGAGCAAGAAACTGCTCTTGCGGTAGAGCGCGCCGCCACTCACGGCCTGCACAAAACCACCCAGCAGGCCTGCGGCCAAGGTCGATTCGAACAGCACGGGGCATTGCGTGGTGGGGATCTTGCGGCTGCCCAGGCGGCTCAGCGCGCGCTGCGCGGCGTAGCGGCCCACGGCCTCGGGCGAGGCCAGTTCGGCGGCATTGCGCATGGAGCTGTACCAGGCATCGCGCTGCATCTCGCCGTTCTTGCCGGGCAGGGACGCAATAGGTGCCACCGAAAAGCTGTGGCGCGAGCTGGCATAACCACCGCGAAAGCCGCGCGTGTGGGCGCTGAAGAAATGGCTTTGCTGGGCGGACACGCCAGCACCTTCGCTGTTGGTGATGCGGCGGTGTGTCTTGAACGCAGCGGCTTCGCAGGCCTTGGCCATCTCGGCCGCTTCTTCGCTGGTGATGGCCCAGGGGTGGAACAGGTCCAGGTCACGGTGCATGTCGGCCGGGGCGATGTCATCGGCGTCCGGCAGGCCTGCCATGGGATCTTCAGCCGTGAAACGGGCGATGTCGTAGGCTGCCTGCACGGTCTGCTCGATGGCCTTGTTCGAGAAATCGGAAGTGCTGGCATTGCCACGGCGTTTGCCAAGGTACACCGTCACGCCCAGCGATTTGTCGCGGTTGCGCTCCACGTTCTCCAGCTCGCCCTTGCGCACGCTGACCGACAGGCCGCAGCCTTCAGACGCCTCGGCGCCAGCGTCGGTGGCGCCCAGCTTCTTGGCATGCGCCAGGGCGCGGTCCACCAGCTCTTCAAAAAACGGGCGGCTGTAGCTGAAGCCGCTGTCAGGGGTGCGGGAAGTGGCAGCTGCGGGCGCAGCAGCCAGCGCGCCGGGGGTGCGCGGGGCGCGTTTGGAGGGTTTATTCATAGCGGCGGCTATGATACTTGCCACTTTGGCGCACTCGCTGCCACCTCTCTCTTTGCCCCCACCCCATGTCACGCAAACCCAAAAAAGGCTACTTTGTGAAGGGCCATTTTGTTGCCGAAGGCAGCGAACTGGACATTCAACTCAAGGCCGAACTCAAAGGCACGCCCGATGCCAGCCGCACCGATCTCAAACGCGAGAGCGATGAGCTGCAAGACCTGGGCAAGGAGTTGCTGACCCTGCGCGCCGACCTGTTCGACGCCGTGGGCCTGCCCGACAAACTGGTGGAAGCGCTGGCCGAGGCCAAGCGCATCACCAACTTTGAAGGCAAGCGCCGTCAGATGCAGTACGTGGGCAAGCTCATGCGCAAGCTGGAGCCCGAACTGGTGGACGCCGCCCGCCAGGCCCTGGAAGAGCAACACAAGGGCTCTGCCACCGAAAAGCTGCAGCTGCACCTGGCCGAACAATGGCGCGACCGGCTGATTGCCGACGACGACACGCTGGCCGCCTGGATGGCCGAGCACCCCACCACCGACACGCAGCAGCTGCGCGCGCTGATCCGCCAGGCCCGCAAGGACGCCCAACCTGCGGGCAAGGAGGCCAATGTCCAGGTCTCGCAAGGTCTGGCCCCGCGCAAGGGCCGCGCATACCGCGAACTGTTCCAGCTGGTACGCGAGCACCTGGGTGGCACGGGCATGGCAGATGCCAGCGACACCAACGAGGACAACAGCGATGAGTGAGCCCCTGCACGACCCGGTAAAGATCGGCATCGTCTCCATCAGCGACCGCGCCAGCACCGGCGTCTACGAGGACAAGGGCCTGCCTGCGCTGCAGGACTGGCTCACACGCGCGCTGCACAACCCCATCACCTTCGAGCCGCGCCTCATCCCCGACGAACAGGCGGGCATCAGCGCCACGCTGATCGAGCTGGTGGACGCCGGTTGCGCCTTGGTACTCACCACCGGCGGCACCGGCCCTGCGCTGCGCGACGTGACGCCCGAGGCCACGCTGGCCGTGGCGCACAAGGAGATGCCGGGCTTTGGCGAGCAGATGCGCCAGATCAGCCTGAAGTTCGTGCCCACCGCCATCCTCTCGCGCCAGGTCGCCGTGGTCCGTGGGCAAAGCCTGATCATCAACCTGCCGGGCCAGCCCAAGGCGATTGCCGAGACACTGGAGGGGCTGAAGGATGCGGACGGACAGCAGATCGTGCCGGGCATCTTTGCCGCCGTGCCGTACTGCATCGACCTGATCGGCGGGCCGTATCTGGAAACGCAGGATGCTGTCTGCAAGGCGTTCCGGCCCAAGAACGCTGTGCGGGCTGCCAAGGCTTAAGAGCGTTTCTTCACCTCTCCCTCTGCGCGCTAAGATCGCGCCAAACGAATACGGGGGGAGGGTTGCATGATCTACATCGTTCAGCTTCTTGCGGTAGCCTGCCTAGTGTGGATGCTGTGGCAAAACCGGCGGCAAAAGAGATTACAGGATGCCCTTGTAACGCCATTGCGGGGTAAGCGTTTTTGGCGCATTCACTTGGCCAGGCCCAGCTACCACGCCAACTTCTGGCGCCTTTCGCCTGTCGAAGCAACAGGTGCCCTCATTGACGAGAACGACAAGATTCGCTTTCTGGGATTTCGGCTCAACAACAGAAAGCCTTTTGAAGTTGTCCTAGACAAAAGCGAGATCACCATCACCTGGTTGGGCCGCCAGATGTTCTGCGGGCCGTTTTACTGGGCTGAATGCACCAGCCCGCAGGGAAGCCTGCTCTTTTGCGCGGACAACGGAAACGCCCTGCAGTCGCGCTCTGCACTGCGCGACATGCTGAGCGGCGCGTTCCCCTCGCTGGAATTTGACCAAGAAACCACCGCCGATTTTGCGCTGGAGAAGAATCCGCGCAGTGTCGCCACGATAGTGGGCTTCTTCGGCCTGTTCTTCTTCAGCATGATCGACTCGTTTGCTATCAGCCGTTATGAGCTCACCGACGCCCAGATCTTCTCGCTGATCTTCAACCCTCTGGTGTTGGCTGCTACGCTGATCGCCACAGGCGTCTTGGGGTTTGTGACTTTTCTCTGGCTGCGCCGTGGCAGCGTTCCAACCACGGAGTCTTGCGCGCTGGTCGCGCTGCTGATGGCAACTTGCCTGGGTGCGACCTTGCCTGGAGCCAAGCGGGTGGACCAATGGCTGGCGGATGCGCCGACGCAAGAGTATCGCTACCGCATCGTTGAAGTCGCGCGGCTAGAGCCGGTAGACCCCACCCTTGGACTACCGGTAATGCGATTTCCGCGCGGCAAGGACTACTGGCAGCAGTTCCCGGTAGGCAGCGAATACAGCATACCGTTCCTGCGCGGCCCGCTGGGGCTGTGGCAGCTGGACCATGAACTCTTCGACCCGCCGCTACTCAAGTTTTACGAAGAAAAGGGATAGAGGCAGCTGCACAGAGGCAAGCCACCGCTACCGGCTAAGCCCCCCCGGCCCATCTACTTGCCCACCAGCTCGTTGAGCTTACCCGCCTCGAACTGCTCCTTGATCGCCGCGTCGCAAGGCACGCAGTCCTTGGCCTGCTGGTTGGCGGCCGAGAGCTTTTCGATGGCCTGCCACAAGAGCGCAATCTGGTGCTCTTGCGACGAGGCGTTGTCGATCAGGCCGCGCATGGCCTGCGACAGCGGGTCGTCCTCTTGCGTGATGCCGTAGGCCGTGAACTTGCGGGCCTGCAGGGGTTCGGTCACGTCGGCGCTCTGGCCCTCTTTGGACGGAATGATGCGCGCCGGAATGCCCACGGCCGTGGCGCCCGCAGGCACGGGCTTGATGACCACGGCATTGCTGCCGATCTTGGCGCCGTCGCCCACTTCAAAGCCACCCAGCACCTTGGCGCCCGCACTCACCACAACGTCCTTGCCCAGCGTGGGATGGCGCTTTGCACCTTTGTACAGCGAGGTACCGCCCAGCGTGACGCCCTGGTAGATGGTGCAGCCGTCGCCAATCTCGGCCGTCTCGCCCACCACCACGCCCATGGCGTGGTCGAAGAACACGCGCTCGCCGATCTTCGCACCAGGGTGGATCTCGATGCCGGTAAGCCAGCGCGAGAAGTTGGAGATGAAGCGGCCGGGCCATTTGAGGCCGTTGTTCCAGCACCAGTGCGCGGGGCGGTGCAGCCAGATCGCGTGCAGGCCCGGATAACAGGTGATCACCTCCCACGTGCTGCGCGCGGCAGGATCGCGGTCGAGGATGCACTGGATATCGGAACGCAGGCGGGCAAGCATCGGCGGTTTCGTTTCTTTTGGTTATGTGTTTATGGGCTGCACAGTCTATCGTTTCGCCTGCGCCGTCTCGATCATGGCTTTGGCGACACCTCTCAAGATGTGGATTTCCTCGGGGCTGAGCTGCGCGCGGTTGAAAAGCTGGTTAAGGCGGGGCATGAGCTTCTTGGGCGCGGCCGGGTCCAGAAAACCGATGGAGGTGAGCGCCTGCTCCCAGTGGCCCAGCATGCCCGCCACCTGCGCGGCATCGGCCAGCGCGCGGGCAGGCGTGGCGTCCTGCACCGCAAACCCGCCCAGCGCCTGGCGCCATTCGTAGGCAATCACCTGGATGGCCGCGCCCAGGTTGAGCGAACCGAAGCCGGGATTGGTGGGAATCGACAGCGCCACATGGCAGCGGTAGACATCTTCGTTGGTCATGCCAAACCGCTCGGAACCAAACAGAAAGGCCACGCCCGCCTGATGGGCGGCTCCGGGCTCAGAGGCCTCTGGATTTGAAGCATTTTCAGCCTCTTGCGCGCATCCATTCTGCCTTGATAGCTCCTGATTCAATAGCATTTCAAAGTGGGCACGCGGCGCAGCCGTGGGCGGACCGAAGTCGCGTGGCGTCATGGCCGTGGCGCACAGGTGGCTCATCCCGTCCAGGGCCTCGTCCAGCGTGTCCACGATGCGCGCGTTGTTCAGCACATCCAGGGCGCCACTGGCGCGCTGGATGGTTTCCTCGCGCCTGAGCACGTTGGCCCAGCGGGGCGCCACCAGCACCAGGTCGTCAAACCCCATGGTTTTCATGGCGCGGGCGGCGGCACCCACATTGCCGGCGTGGCTGGTGTTGATCAGGACAAAACGGGTCTTCATGGGCGGGCGGGGAGAGAGGGGAAAAGCGGCCGGTTAGGCAAAAAAGGGCACTGCGGGTAAAATCCCGCCCTCTATTGTCGCCGCCCGCATCGCCGGGACGGGTCTGACCTCCCCGCTCATCCTGTACGCAGACGCCCACGCCGCCCCGGCCGTGCGCTGCCAACCACCACAATCTATGTCGTCCAATCTGCACCCCATGCTCAACGTGGCCATCAAGGCTGCACGCGCCGCCGGCGCCATCATCAACCGCGCGGCCCTGGACGTGGAATCGGTGCGGATCTCGCAAAAGCAGATCAACGACTTTGTGACCGAGGTGGACCACGCCTCCGAAAAAATCATCATCGAGACGCTGCTGACGGCCTACCCCGGCCACGGCATCCTGGCCGAAGAGTCGGGCAAGGAATACGGCGCCAAGGATTCGGAATTTGTCTGGATCATTGACCCGCTGGACGGCACCACCAACTTCATCCACGGCTTTCCCGTCTACTGCATTAGCATCGCGCTGGCCGTCAAGGGCAAGGTCGAGCAGGCCGTGGTGTACGACCCCACCCGCAACGACCTGTTCACCGCGACCAAGGGCCGCGGCGCCTACCTGAACGAGCGCCGCATCCGCGTGAGCAAGCGCACCCAGCTCAAGGACTGCCTGATCTCCACGGGCTTCCCCTTCCGCCCGGGCGACAACTTCAAGAGCTACCTGAACATGATGGCCGACGTGATGCAACGCACCGCCGGCCTGCGCCGCCCCGGCGCCGCCGCGCTGGACCTGGCCTATGTGGCTGCGGGCTTCACCGACGGCTTCTTTGAAACCGGCCTGTCGATCTGGGACGTGGCCGCAGGCTCGCTGCTGGTGACCGAGGCCGGTGGCCTGGTGGGCAACTTCACGGGCGAGGCCGACTTCCTGGAGCAACGCGAGTGCCTGGCGGGCTCCCCGCGCATCTATGGCCAGCTGGTGCCCATCCTGGGCAAGTACAGCAAGTTTGCGAGCGCTGGCGACAAGGCGGCTGTGCGCCAGGCGGCTGCGGCAGACGCACCCGAAGCCGGGAACACCCCAGAGGCAGAAGGCGCTGCGGACGCAGCCGAATCGGCGGCGCCCCAAGCAGACGCCGCCAAGGGCGAAGACGCGCCGTTCTAAATCCATCCCCACACGCGGCCCTGGAGCCTGCGCACGATGACCCTTGGGCGGGTCTGGTAGCTAAACCGTGCAGAGAACGGGACTTACACGAGGGCTGCCGCACAAGGGCCGCCCCGCCGCGCTGGCTACGTCCCCGTTTCCCAAATCGCGCAGCCATTGGAGAGAAGGGGAAGCGACGAAGTCGCTCAGGGGGTTGTCCTTCAGCCAGGATCGGGATACTTCTGAGCGATGCTGCGGAAGTCTTCCGCAATGTCCACAAACGCATCCACCATGTCGGGGTCGAAGTGGGAGCCCTTGCCGCGCACGATGGTGCTGCAGGCCTGATCGTGTGAAAACGCGGGCTTGTACACACGTTTGCTGATGAGCGCGTCGTACACATCGGCCACGGCCATCAGGCGTGCCGACACCGGGATCGCATCACCCGCCAGCCCCTGCGGGTAGCCCGTACCGTCCCACTTTTCCTGGTGGCTGTAGGCGATCTCCTTGGACACGCTCAAAAACGCCACGCGCATGCCCAGGCGCCGCTCGGCCTCTTCGATGGCGTCGCGGCCCAGCGTGGTGTGGGTCTTCATCACTTCAAACTCTTCCACCGTGAGCTTGCCGGGCTTGAGCAGGATGCTGTCGGGGATGCCGATCTTGCCAATGTCGTGCAGCGGGGCGGACTTGTAAAGCAGCTCGATCATGCGGTCGTTCAGCACATGCTCGAAGCGCGGGTGGTGGCGCAAGCGCTCGGCAAGCGTCTTCACATACAGCTGGGTGCGGCGGATGTGGTTGCCGGTTTCGTTGTCGCGCGTCTCGGCCAGCGAGGTCATGGCCATGATGGTCACATCCTGGATGGCCTGCACCTCCAGGGTGCGCATCGCCACCTCGCGCTCCAGGTAGGAGCTTTTGTCGCGCAGAAAGTCGGCCGTGGCCTTGAGCGCCAGGTGGGTGTTGACGCGTGCCAGCAGGATGGGCGGGCTGATGGGCTTGGTGATGTAGTCCACCGCGCCCAGTGCCAGGCCCATGCGTTCGTCGTCGGGGTCCGAGCGCGCGGTCAAAAAGATCACCGGGATGTCGCGCGTGGCGGCCGCTGCCTTCAGGCGCCGGCAGACTTCGTAGCCATCCACCTCGGGCATCATGATGTCCAGCAGGATCAGGTCGGGTGGTGTGCCCGACTGGGCGATTTTGATCGCCTTTTCACCATGGTTGGCCACTTTCACCAGGTAGTGCTCGCGCAGCAGGCTGCCCATCAAGGTGAGGTTCTCGGGCGTGTCGTCCACCACCAGCACCGTGGCGATCGGCTTGTCAACGAGTGTCGCCTGGGGGGCGGCAAAGGGCGCGTTGTCCATGGGTGTCCTGCTTGTAATGCCGTTGTAGGGTGCCGTTGTAGGGTGCCGTTGGCGGGCCGTTCAGGAGAGTGGGGCTGCCAGGGATTCGGAACCCGGCACGGCTGCCATGGCCTCCAGGGCCAGCTCGAAATCAAAGTTCAGGGTGTGCATCTCGACGGTCTTGAAAACATCCCCCAAGGCCGCGCCCAGAGTTTTACCATTGTGTTGGAAAAATTCCGTGGCTGCAGGGTCATCCTGCTCCAGCAGATGGCGCAGGCGCTGCACGGCCTGCGCTACCGCCTCCGCCGCCAGCTCCTCGCCCGGTTCCGGCACAGCAGGCACGGGCTCCGCCACCACCACCGACTCCACCACCCACGCCTGCAGCCCAGTGAGCAGCGGCACCAGGGCCGCGCGCAGCTCGGCCAGCACGTGGACGATGGCCTCGTTGCCATGGCGAAACCGCAGCGCATGCTCCAGCGCCTGGGCGCGCTCCGACACGGCAGGCGCCCCGATGTTGGCGGCCACCGACCGCAGTGTGTGGGCCAGGCGCTCGGCCACGCCCAGGTTGTTGGCGGCCAGGGCCTGCTGCAGCTCGGCCAGCACCGGTGCCTGCCCCTCGGCAAACCGGCGCAGCAGCTCAACATAGAGCACCGGCTTGCCCAGTGCGCGCTGCAGGCCCAGGGTCGTATCGAGCCCGGCCACGGTGGGCAACGGCACGGATGGGGGTGGCACGTCGGGCTTGCGCGTCAACGGCAGCAAGGCGGCGTCTTCACCCGTGCGCCCGGAGGGCACTCCGGCCTTGGCAGCGGCAGCCCCCAGGCCAGCGCGGGGCCGTATCCAGCGGCCCAGGGCCGCCCACAGGGCTGCGGGTTCGATGGGCTTGGCCACATGGTCGTTCATGCCCGCCGCAAAGCAGCGCTGGCGGTCGGCCTCCATGGCGTTCGCCGTCATCGCAATGATCGGCAGCTGGGCATGCCGGGGGTTGCTGCGCAGGGCCCGGGTGGCGGTTTCGCCATCCATGACGGGCATCTGCATGTCCATGAGCACGGCGTCGTAGTGCTTGCGCTCGATGCGGTCGATGGCGATCTGGCCGTTTTCGGCCACGTCCACGGTAAACCCGGCGTCCAGCAGCAGCTCCATGGCCACCATCTGGTTGAGTTCGTTGTCTTCCACCAGCAGCACCTGGGCGCCCCGGATCTCCAGCGGCAGCTCATCGGCGGCCGGTGCGGGGGCGGCGGTGCGGCGCCCGGCGGCCGTGGAATGCTCCAGCGGCTGCATGAGGGTGTCGAACAGCACCGAAGCGTTGACCGGCTTGATGAGCACGGTCTCGATGCCCTGGGCCCGCGCGGCGCGCATCACGTCCTCGCGGCCATAGGCGGTGACCATGAGCATCTGCGGCACCTTGGGCATGCCCAGGCTGCGGATGTGACCCGCCAGCTCCACACCGTCCATGCCGGGCATATGCCAATCGAGCAGCAACAGCCCAAACGGCTTGTGCTGCGCCATGGATTCGCGCAGCCGGTCCAGCGCTTCCAGGCCGGAGTGTGCCTGCTCGACCTCAAAACCCATGGCGTGCAGCATGTCGGACAACACCGTGGCCGCCGTATGGTTGTCGTCCACCACCAGCACGCGGCTGCCGCGCAGGTCGGGTGGCGGCAGCAGCACCCGTGCCGCTGCACCACGCTCCAGCGGCAGGGCCACCCAGAAGGTGGACCCCTTCCCAAACACACTCTCGACCCCCACCTCGCCGCCCATGAGTTCGGCCAGGCTCTTGCAGATCGCCAGCCCCAGCCCGGTGCCGCCGTAGCGGCGGGTGGTGGAGGTGTCGGCCTGCTGGAAGCTTTGGAACAGGCGCCCCATCTGCTCTTGCGTCAGACCAATGCCGGTGTCGCGCACCTCAAACCGCAGGCGCACCTGTTGGCCAGCCGACGCCAGCAACCGCACGGCAATGCTGATCTCGCCCGACTCGGTGAACTTGATGGCGTTGTTGACGAAGTTGATGAGGATCTGGCCCAGGCGCAGCGAATCCCCCACAAGATTGGGCGGCACGTCGCTGGCCACATCGCAGACCAGCTCCAGCCCTTTGGCACCCGCCTTGTAGCCCACCACATCAGACACGCTCTCCAACATGCGGTCCAGCAGGAACGGCTGGCGCTCCACCACCAGCTTGCCCGCCTCGATCTTGGAGAAGTCCAGGATGTCGTTGATGACGCCCAGCAGATGCTGGCCCGCCTGCTGGATCTTGCTCACGTAGTCGTGCTGGCGCGGGCTCAGGCCCGACTTGAGCGCTAGGTGCGACATGCCGATGATGGCGTTCATCGGCGTGCGGATCTCGTGGCTCATGTTGGCCAGGAAGTTGGACTTGAGCGCGGTGGACTCCTCGGCCAGCTCCTTGGCGCGGCGCAGTTCCTGTTCCGCGCGCTGGCGGTCGGTGATGTCCACAAACGTGCCGATGGTGCCGCCGGGGCTTCCGTCTGCGCGCCGGAACCCATGCAGCCAGAACAGCGTGTGGTGCATCTCGCCGTCGGCATAGGGCAGGTCCACCTCGCGGTGCACCGACTGCTCACCCGCCAGGACCAGCGCGTTGTCGCGCTCGAACAGCACGCGCGAGGCGTGGGGCAGAAACTCCAGGTCCATCACGGTCTTGCCCACCAGGGTTTCACGCTCCACACCAAAGGCCTGCTCGTAGGCACGGTTGACGCCCACATAGCGCCCGTCGGCCCCCTTGTAGAACAAGGGCACGGGGATGGCGTCGATCAGGGCCTGCTGGAAGTCCAGCTGCCCGGCCACCTGCTCTTCGAGCAGCTTCTGGTCGTGGATGTCCACATTGACCCCGACCACCCGCACCGGCCGCCCCTGCCCGTTGCGGAAGATGCGAGCGGCCTCCAGGAACCAGCGCACCTCGCCATCGGGGCGCACGATGCGCCAGGAGTCGCGCAAGTGGTCTTCGGTTCCGGCCAGGCAGCTGTCGAAATAGGCCGCCGCCTGCGCGCGGTCTTCGGGGTGCAGGCAGTTGAGCCAGAAATCGCGGCCATTGGGCTGGGTGCCAGGCGGCAGGCCCATCATCTGCGCGAGCTTGTCGGACCACAGGATTTCGCCGGTCAGCAGGTTCAGGTCGAACACGCCGATCTTTCCGGCCTCCTGGGCCAGCTCCAGGCGCTCCTTGGTCTGCTGGATGGCCAGCTCGGCCCGCCGCTGGTCGCTCACATCCTCGATCACCCAGATGGAGGCGGCACCGAAGTCGTCCATCTTGAGGCTGCGCCCTGCCAGCCGCGCCTCGAAGCGGCTGCCGTCCAGGCGGAACAAGGTGGCCGTCTCGCGCAGCGCCTGGCCAGAGGCCAGGCTGGGCGCCACCCGGGCGGTGAACAGGTCCGAGTGGCCCGGGCCACCAAACAGCACCGACACCCCAAGCCCCAGCAGTTGCGAAGCCGTGCCGCCCATGAGTTCGACAAACGCCGGATTGAACTGCCGGAAATGCCCATCGCACACCAGCACGATGGGCGGAGCGTTGTCAAAGATGGCCGTCTGCTGCTCCAGCAGCTCGTTGAGCAGGCGCTCGCGCCGCTCCAGCTCCTTCTGGGCCTCGATGCGTGCTGACACATCCTCGTGCAGACCCACGATGCCGATGCGCCGCCCCTTGCCATCGAACACCGGCGACAGCGTGGCTTCGTCGTGGTAGGTGCTGCCGTCCTTGCGCCGGTTCACAAAATGGCCCTGCCACGACTGCCCCGACAGCAGCGTGGACCACATGACCTGGTAGGTCTGCGCCGGGGTTTGGCCGCTGGAGACCAGCGATGGCTTTTTGCCGCGCACTTCCTCCAGCGTGTAGCCGGTGTTGCGCTCGAACTGGGGGTTGACCCAGTCGATGTAGCCTTCGCCATTGGTGATGACCACCGAGACCGGGCTGCTCTCCAGCGCTGCGCCCAGCACGCGGAACCGCTCCAGCGCCGACGCCACCCGTGCGCGGCTGCGCAGCAAGTCCAGCAGCAGCAGGCCCAGCAGGCTGATGACCACAAACGCGACAGCCCCTACCTGGACCCGCTGGGCAGGGGTCATCAGGGTGCTGATGTCGTCGAGCATCACCAGTTGCCACTGGCCCCCGGGGTCGTTCCATTGGATGGCGCGGTGGGCCACCGCATAGGCCACGCCGTTGAGCACCACCTCGCCCGCATCGGCAGCAAACGGCAGGGCCGAGGCCACGCCTTTCTCGAAGAACTGCCCGAACTGACCCGATGCGCGCAGAGCGTCAATGCGCGCCTGGGTCAGCGGCGGGGCCACGGCAAACTGCCATTCGGGGCGCGTGGAGGAAAACACAGCCCCCTGGGGCGAGAGCAGCACCGTGGGCAACCCCGCCCGCTTGAGCAGCAGGTCCACCGGCTCGAAACCCTGCTTGAACATCACCACCCCGATGATGGAGCCGGTCGGCGTGTCGCCTTCGTACAGCGGTGCGGCGTAGTACAGGCCCCGCTCCTGCGTGTTGCTGCCAACGGCGGGGTACACGCTGACGGCCCCCCGGATGGCCTGCTGAAAATATGGCCGGAACGCCAGGTTGAGCCCCGTGGACCGGGTGCCTGGCGTCTCATGCGCCACCACCGTGCCATCGGCCGAAATCACATAGACGCCGTTGACCAGAAAACGCCCGCGTGCCACGGCCAACTTCGCCAGTGCGTCGGGATTGTCCGGGGGCAGATGGCCCAGGGCCATTTCCTTGAGCAAGGGTTCGCTCAGGCCCAGCAGCGAGACCGCACCCAGCATGGAGCCGCCCGTGGTCTGGCTCATCAGGGCCTCGGCCGTCTGCTGCAGCAGGCGCGACCGCTCGGCCGCGCGCTCGGTACTCCGCCACTGCAGAGCCCCTTGCACCACCAGCACGGCCCCTAACAGGGCTGCCGCCAGCACCAGAAGCAATCCACGGATTCCGGGGGCCTCGCGGTCCAGCAATTTGTCAAAAAACATGCCTACGCCTTCACATGCAACACGCACCAGCGCTCGGTCATGCCGTCTGTGGCGACCACCGCACGTTGACTTGCCGCGGCCCCGTCAGCGGTGTGGGTGCAGGAAAACATCCATTTCCCCCACCGGCCCGGGCCGTCCAAACAAATACCCCTGGAACCCCTCACACCCATGCAGCCTCAGAAAGCTCAGCTGCCCCGTCGTCTCCACCCCCTCCGCCACCACCTCCAGGTCCAGGCTCTTGGCCAG
>OGCL01001717.1_pt1 | contig 17517 bp, 21 predicted proteins | sample 1570041 | NCBI WGS metagenome assembly OGCL01 (sample SAMN06266162, study PRJEB24511) | hot springs metagenome | isolation source: Hot spring water | place: South Africa: Limpopo | collected 2015-06-22
GACGGCGCTGATCGCCATGCTCCTGCTGCGTTACCTGCAACTGACCTCCCGCTTCGGCTGGAGCCTGTCCAATCTGGTGGCCTTGCTGCGCATGAATCTCTTCACGCATCGCGATCTGCGCGCCTGGTTGGACGAGCCGTTCGCCGCGCCGCCCGATCCGCAGGCGCAGCCCCAGGCGGTGCTGGCCTTCGCCTGATCTTGGACAGCACAAGGAGGCTTGATCTTGAAATCCCGTCATAACCCGTCCGAAACCCGCATCAAATCAAGGGGCCGTCCGCCAGGCTTCGGCTGTTTTGGACAGCAGTGAGTCCGCATAGTGGTTGCGGTCCATGTCGGCGATCTGGACATCAGCCTTGTAGATGGTGGATTTCAGGGCCATAGGGGGCCAGCGGTGCTGCAGTGGCTGGGTATGGCGTCATTGTATCGCTGCATCGCCCCCCCTGATGCGCAAGGCCGTGGATAATCGGGCTGTCGCAGTCTTCGGCTTGATCCGTCATGCGCCTGCTGATCGTCCTCGCCACCCTCCTGCTCACCGCCTGTGCCACCCCGCCACCCCCGGCACCGCCGCCGGTGACACCCCCTCCGACGGTGACGCCTGCACCCAAGCCTGCACCCAAGATCGGCCTCGCACTTGGCGGCGGCGCCGCGCGCGGCTTTGCCCACATCGGCGTGATCAAGGCCCTCGAGGCGCAGGGCATCGTGCCCGACCTCGTGGTGGGCACCAGCGCGGGTGCGGTGGTGGGTGCCCTCTACGCCGCGGGCATGAGCGGTTTCGATCTGCAGCGGCTCGCCCTGGACATGAAGGAGGACATGGTGGCGGACTGGACCCTGCCCGACCGCGGCGTGCTCAAGGGCGAGGCCCTGGAGGAGTTCATCAACCAGAAGGTCAAGGGACGTGCGCTGGACAAGCTGCCGAAACCGTTCGGCGCGGTGGCCACCGATCTCGTGCGCGGCGAGATGGTGCTGTTCAGACTCGGCAACACGGGCCGGGCGGTGCGCGCCTCCAGCACGGTGCCGGGCGTGTTCCAGCCGGTGGAGATCGCCGGCCGGGAGTATGTCGACGGCGGCCTGACCTCGCCGGTGCCGGCCCAGTCCGCGCGGGCCATGGGGGCCGATTTCGTCATCGCCGTGGACATCTCCGGCGGCGGCCGGCGCGGCAAGCCCACCGGCACGCTGGACGTGCTGCTGCAGACCTTTGCCATCATGGGCCAGGCCATCAGCCGGCACGAGCTGAAGGCGGCGGACGTGGTCATCCGCCCGGCAACGGCGGCCGTGAGCAGCACGGATTTCCAGGACCGGCACCTGGCCATACTGGAGGGCGAGAAGGCCGCTGCGGCCGTCATGCCCGAGCTCAAGGCCCGGCTGGAACGGCTCCGGAGCCACTGAACGGCTCAGCGCCCGGAACGCGCCCTGCCCGGCCGTGCGGCAGCCCCCCGCCCACCGGCGGATGGGACCCGCGCACGCCCGACCGCGGGCTGCCCGGCCGGGCCGGCCGTGCCTGCCGGCTGCCAGGCCGGCACGAGGTGTTGTTTGCCGTTGCCGATGAGGTCCGCGCGGCCCATGCGCTGCAGCGCCTCGCGCAGCAGGGGCCAGTTCTCCGGGTCGTGCCAGCGCAAAAAGGCCTTGTGCAGACGGCGGGTGCGGCCCTGGCGCGTGACGGCCACCCGGCGTCCGCGACCGCCCAGCACCTTCCTCAGGGGGTTGAGTTCGGTGTGGTACATGGTCGTGGCCATGGCCATGGGGGTGGGCAGGAAGGTCTGCACCTGGTCGAGGCGGAAATCGTTGCGCTTGAGCCAGAGGGCGAGCGCCAGCATGTCCTCGTCGGTGGTGCCCGGATGCGCCGCGATGAAGTAAGGGATCAGGTACTGCTCCTTGCCCGCCTCCCGCGAATATTTCTCGAACAGGCGGCGGAAGCGTTCGTAGGTCCCGATGCCCGGCTTCATCATGTGCGCGAGCGGCCCTTCCTCCGTGTGCTCCGGGGCGATCTTGAGGTAGCCGCCGACGTGGTGGGTGACCAGCTCCTTGACGTATTCCGGTGACTGCACGGCGAGGTCGTAGCGCACGCCGGAGCCGATGAGGACCTTCTTCACCCCCGGAATGGCGCGCGCCTTGCGGTAGAGCTGGATGAGCGGCGTGTGGTCGGTGTCGAGGTTCTTGCAGAGGTCGGGATAGACGCAGGATAAGCGCCGGCAGGCGGACTCGATCCTGCGGTCCTTGCAGGCCATGCGGTACATGTTGGCGGTGGGACCGCCCAGGTCGGAGATCACACCCGTGAAACCCGGCGTCTTGTCGCGGATCTCCTCGATCTCGCGCAGGATGGAGGCCTCGGAGCGGCTCTGGATGATGCGCCCCTCGTGCTCGGTGATGGAGCAGAAGGTGCAGCCGCCGAAGCAGCCGCGCATGATGTTCACCGAGAAGCGGATCATCTCCCAGGCCGGGATCTTCGCCACGCCGTAAGCCGGGTGTGGTGCCCGCGCATAGGGCAGGCCGTAGACATAGTCCATCTCCGCTGTGGTGAGCGGGATGGGCGGCGGATTGAGCCAGACGTCCCGGTCGCCATGCCCTTGCACCATGGCGCGCGCATTGCCGGGGTTGGATTCCAGATGGAAGACGCGCGAGGCGTGGGCGTAGAGCACCGGGTTCTTCTCCACCTGCTCGAAGGCCGGCAGGCGGATGACGGTATGGGCGCGGCCCGCCAGGCGGACGGCCAGGCGGTCTTGCGGCCGCTGGAAGCGGAGGGGTTGTGCCGCGGCAACTTGCGCCGGCTCGGTCCTTCCACTCCCCTCCCCCGCGGGGGATCCGGTCGCGTAGGGATCGGGGTGCGGGTCGATGCGGCCCGGCGCATCCAGCGCCAGGGAATCCACCTCCGTCCACTCCTCGTCCGGTTTCCAGCCGCGCGGCACCGCGAATGCCGAGCCGCGCAGGTCGCGGATGGCCTCGATCGGCTCACCCGCCGCCAGGCGGTGGGTCAGCGCCACCAGGGCGCGCTCGGCGTTGCCGTAGAGGAGCAGGTCGGCCTTGGCGTCCAGCAGGATGGAGCGGCGCACCTTGTCCGACCAGTAGTCATAGTGCGCGATACGCCGCAGGCTCGCCTCTATGCCGCCGATGACCACGGGCACGTCGCGGTAGGCCTCGCGGCAGCGCTGGGCATAGACGATGACGGCGCGGTCCGGCCGCCTGTGGGGCGCGCCGCCCGGCGTGTAGGCGTCGTCGGAACGGATCTTGCGGTCGGCGGTGTAGCGGTTGACCATGGAGTCCATGTTGCCCGCCGTGACGCCGAAATAGAGCCGCGGCCGGCCCAGCGCGCGGAAGGGTTCCGCCGAGGTCCAGTCCGGCTGGCTGAGGATGCCGACCCGGAAGCCCTGCGCCTCCAGGAGCCGGCCCACCAGGGCCATGCCGAAGCTGGGGTGGTCGATATAGGCATCGCCGGTGACCAGGATCACGTCGCAGGCATCCCAGCCCAGGGCCTCCATCTCCGCCCGCGACATGGGCAGAAACGGCGCCACGCCGAAGCGCTTCGCCCAATAGGGGCGATAGGCGTATAGCGGGGTTTGCGGTTGAGCTTGGGTCACGGACAGGTCGGCGGACATGAGGCATGGTAAGACCGCACCCGCCGTGAAAAGGTGCCGGTCGGGCCGGGTCAGGTCCTACCCTGCAGGTAATGCGTGACGGCGATGATCAGGACGTGGGTTACCAGGGCCGACAGTTCCGGATAGCGCTGCCGCAGGATGCTGGCCGCGGTCGCTTCCGGCGTCTCGCCCTTGCCCAGGCTGGGCGCGATCAGGGCGCCGGACTCGGTGAAGACCTCGCGCACCTTGTGATGCACACGTCGCTCGGTCGCGCCGGCGGCGCTGTGGGTAGTTGTGGTGACTGACATCGCGAGCATTCCCGGCTGCAAACCACGGCATTGTATCCTGCTCGCACGGCGAGGCAACGACAGTCCGGCGCCGCGTACGCGATGGGAATCAAGGATCGAAGCCGCCTGCCGTCATTGCCGGCAATTCCACCCGAGCGTAGCATCCACGCCTGCCCTGGGAACGCGACCAGATCCAGCAGCTGACCGAAGAGCTGGAGGTGATCATCGCGGCGCATCTGGCCTGGTTCAAGCAGTAGAACCGCGCCCTGAGCTGCGGCTCCGACCTGCCCCTGGGTGACATCCACCCCGAGACCCACCTGCGCTCGCCTTTCGGCCTTTGGTACTACACCCGCGAACCGCATCCGCTTCCGAATACGCCATCTTCCAGGAACTGGGCGCCATCAGCAGGCCATGCACGCCGCCGCCCGCCTCGCCCTGCTGGAGGTGGCCGAGGGCAGGCGGCCCGCGCCGGAGCTCTACGACCAGTGCATCGATCTGTCGCTGCGGCTCAACACGCGGCTGCGCAATCTGCAGCTCGACATCATCGGCGAGCTGCTCACCACCGACCCGCTGACCGGCTGCTCCAGCCGGCGGGGCATGCTGGGGCGGCTGCGCGAGGAACAGGAGCGCGCGCAGCGCATCCAGCGCCCCTGCTGCCTTTGCCTGATGGATTTCGACCGCTTCAAGCGCATCAACGACGAACTGGGCCACCCCGCCGGCGATGCCGTGCTGCGGCAGGGCATGCGCTTCGCCGCCGGGGTGCTGCGCAAGTACGACTCCATCTACCGCTACGGCGGCGAGGAGTTCCTCATCTGTCTGCCCGGCACGCCGCTCAAGGACGCCGCGCCGGTAGTGGAACGCATCCGCCAGGGCCCGAGTGAGCTGCCCATCCGCCTGCCCGGCGATCGGGTGATCAATGTCTCCGCCTCCTTCGGCCTGGCCGAGATGCACCCGCAGCGACCCGTGGAAGAGGCCATCGCCAACGCCGACCTGGCCTGATCCGGGCCAAGGACAACGGCCGCAACCGGGTGGAGATCTGGAGGGGGTGAGGGGTGAGGGGGAGTTATATACTCCGCTTATCGCTCACCGCTCAACGTTTACCCCCTTGGACCTCTATCCGCTGCTGCGCCCCCTGCTCTTCCAGCTCGACCCCGAGACCGCGCACGACCTGACCATTGCCGGCATGGCCCGGCTGCACGCGGCGGGGCTGCTCAAACCCTTCCTGCCCGAGGTGCCGCCGCTGCCGGTGCGTGTGATGGGCCTGGACTTTCCCAACCCCGTGGGCCTGGCCGCGGGGCTGGACAAGAACGGCGAGGCCATCGATGCCTGGGCGGCGCTGGGTTTCGGCTTCATCGAGGTGGGCGCGGTGACGCCGCGGCCGCAGCCGGGCAACCCGAAGCCGCGCATCTTCCGCCTCCCACCAGCCAAGGCCATCATCAACCGCATGGGCTTCAACAACCTCGGTGTCGACCGGTTGCTGACCAACCTGGAGCGCTGCGCTTACAGGGGCATCCTGGGGGTGAACCTGGGCAAGAACTTCGACACGCCCATCGAACGTGCGACGGACGACTACCTGATCTGTCTGGACAAGCTCTACACCCGCGCCAGCTTCGTCACCCTCAACATCTCCTCGCCCAACACCCAAAACCTGCGCAGCCTGCAGGGCACGCAGGAGCTGGACGGTCTGCTCGGTCGCATCAAGGACGCCCAGCAGCGGCTCGCCGACCGGCATGGCAAGTACACCCCGGTGGCGGTGAAGGTGGCGCCGGACCTGGATGACGCGCAGATCTCAGCCATGGCCGACCTCTTCCGCCGGCATCGGCTGGACGCGGTGATCGCCACCAACACCACGGTCTCGCGCACCGGCGTGGCGCATCTGCCGCATGGCAGCGAGGCGGGAGGCCTGTCGGGCGCCCCGCTCAAGGCCGCCTCCACCCGTGTCCTGGCGGCCTTTCACGCCGCTCTCGGCGGCGAGATCCCCTTGATTGGCGTCGGCGGCATCTTGAGCGGCGCGGATGCCCGCGACAAGATCGCTGCCGGGGCCGGCCTCGTGCAGCTCTATACCGGCCTCATCTATCGTGGACCCCAGCTGGTGCGCGAGGTCGTGGAGGCCCTGCGCCAGACCCGCTTGACGTGAGCGTCGCGTTGCGACTTCCATCTTCAGGAGGCGACATGCGCATCGGTATTCCGAAGGAGATCAAGGAGCAGGAACACCGTGTGGCCGCCACGCCGGCGGGTGTGGCGGAGCTCACCCGCTCCGGCCACGAGGTCCTGGTTCAGAGCGGCGCCGGTCAGGCCATCGGCTTTCCCGATACCACCTACGAAGCCGCCGGCGCCCGCATCGCGCCGGATGCGGCATCGGTTTATGAAGCCGACCTGATCTTCAAGGTAAAGGAGCCGCAGGCGGCAGAGCTGCCCCTGTTGCGCCATGGGCAGATCCTGTTCTGCTACCTGCACCTGGCCGCCGATCCCCGGCTCGCCCAGGCCCTGTTGGAGCGGGGTGTGACCGCCATCGCCTTCGAGACCGTGGAGAACGGCCGCGGCCGCACCCCGCTGCTGGCCCCCATGTCGCAGATCGCCGGCCGCATGGCCATCCAGGCCGGCATGCAGGCCCTGGAGATGCGTAACGGTGGCCGCGGCGTGCTGCTCTCCGGCGTGCCCGGCGTACCCCCCGGCCGGGTGGCGGTAATCGGCGGCGGCCAGGTCGGGGCGAACGCCGCCCGCGTGGCCATCGGCCTGGGGGCGGACGTCACCCTGCTGGAGCGCAACCTGGACAAGCTGCAGCACTACGACGACCTCTACGGCGGGCGGCTGAAGACGCGCTTCTCGAACCTGACCAACGTCGAGGAGTGCCTGGCCGAGGCCGATCTGGTGATCGGCGCCGTCTATGTGCACGGCCGCCGCCCGCCCAAGCTGATCAGCCGCGAGCTGCTCAAACGCATGCCCGACGGCGCCGCCCTGGTCGACGTGTCGGTGGATCAGGGCGGCATCGCCGAGACCTCCCGCCCGACCACCCACAGCGAGCCGTTCTACGTCGAGGAGGGGGTGGTGCACTACTGCGTGCCCAACATGCCGGGCGGGGTAGCGCGCACCAGCACGCTCGCCCTGGCGGAGGCCACCCTGCCCTATCTGCTGCGCCTGGCGGCCGGCCCCCGCGCCGCCTTCTCCGCCGACAGCGGCTTCGCCTACGGCCTGAATCTGGCCGGCGGCCAGGTCATCCATCCCGGCCTGGCACAGGATCTTGGGCTGGAGGCGGCCGACTGGCGCCAGGTCCTGCCCTGAAATCTCGATAAGCCTGATCGGGTATAATCCCGCTGCCCTCCGCCTACGCCTTTCCCAACCATCCCCCACAAGGAGCCTACGGACATGAGCGAACCCGTCGTCGCCGGCAAGACCCCCCTCGAGGCCCAGCTTGAGCCCGGCGTGGAATACTGGTGGTGCGCCTGCGGCCAGTCCAAGACCCAACCCTTCTGCGACGGCTCCCACGCCGGCAGCGGCATCGAGCCCATCGCCTTCAAGGTCGAGGAGAAGGGCAGCTACTGGCTGTGCGCTTGCAAGCACACGGCCAACCCGCCCTTCTGCGACGGGGCGCACGAGCTGCTGGACTGAGGGCGTAGCGCCGCGGCGCATCATGCCCTATGCCCTCCTGGCCAATCTCGTCCTCCTCTTACACCTCGCCTTCATCCTCTTCGTCGCCCTGGGCGGGCTCGCCGTGCTGCGCTGGCCGCGCCTCATCTGGCTGCACCTGCCCTGTGTGGCCTGGGGCGTGGCGGTGGAGCTGGCCGGCTGGTACTGCCCCTTGACGCCGCTGGAGAACCACTTCCTGCGTCTGGCCGGCCAGCAAGGCTACGAGGGCGACTTTCTGCAGCACTACCTGCTCGCCACCATCTACCCCGAGGGCCTGACCCGCGGGGCCCAGACCGTCATCGGCCTGACGGCCCTGCTCATCAACGCCCTGATCTATGGCTGGTTGCTGTGGAGCCGCCGCCGGCGCGCCGCCAGTCTTATTGATCCGAAACGATCCAACTAGACCCTCTCCCTCGGGGAGAGGGTGGCGAAGCCGGCAGGGAGGGCGAAGCGGCTTCCCGCTGCGACAGGACTTCCCTCTCCCCTGCCCCTCCCCCCGAGGGGGAGGGGTTTCATGCGCCCGTGTCTCGGCTGAATGACGCAGCGTTTTTTCAGGTTCATTCGTTTCGGATCAACAAGCCCCTGCGCCTTGAGGGCGAAACGCCAATAACGACGCGCCTTTCAGGGTTGTATGCCCGCCGGCCCTGGCGGATAATCCCGGCCACCCCGTCACCACATCATGCAAGACTACCTCCTCATCCTCATCGGCACGGTGTTCGTCAACAACATCGTCATGGCCAAGATCCTGGGCCTGTGTCCGTTCATGGGGGTGTCGCGCAAGCTGGAGACCTCCATCGGCATGGGGGCGGCCACCACCTTCGTGCTGACCCTGGCCTCGGGCTTAAGCTATCTCATCGACACCTATCTGTTGGGCACGGAGCTCGCCTACCTGCGCACCCTGTCCTTCATTGTCGTCATCGCCGGCATCGTCGGCTTCACGGAGATGTTCATCCGCAAGACCTCGCCGGTGCTGTTCAGGGTGCTGGGCATCTATCTGCCGCTCATCACCACCAACTGCGCCGTGCTGGGCATCCCGCTGCTCAACGTGCAGGAGCGGCACGATTTCGTCTCCTCGCTCTTCTTCGGCATGGGCGGGGCGCTGGGCTTCACCCTGGTGCTGGTGCTGTTTGCCGCCATGCGCGAGCGGCTGGAGGCGGCGGACGTACCCGCCCCCTTCCGCGGCACCAGCATCGCCATGGTCACCGCCGGGCTGATGAGCCTGGCCTTCATGGGCTTCGCGGGCCTGATCCGGTGAGGCGGCCATGCTGGATGCCATCCTGGTCATGGCCGGCATCGCCCTCGCGCTGGGGGGCATCCTGGGCTGGGCGGCGATCCGCTTTCGGGTCGAGGAGGACCCGTTGGTGGAGAAGATCGACGCCATCCTGCCGCAAACCCAGTGCGGGCAGTGCGGCTTTCCCGGCTGCAAGCCCTACGCGGAGGCCATCGCCAAGGGCGAGGCGGACATCAACCGCTGTCCGCCCGGCGGCGAGGAGGGCGTCAAACGCCTGGCCGAGCTGCTGGGGGTGGAACCCAAGCCGCTTAGCGAGGGTCTGGAGCACAAACCCAAGAGCGTGGCGGTGATCGACGAGTATCTGTGCATCGGCTGCACCCTGTGCATCCAGGCCTGTCCGGTAGACGCCATCGTCGGCGCGGCCAAGCAGATGCACACCGTGGTGCCGGAGCTGTGCACGGGCTGCGAGCTGTGCGTGCAACCCTGTCCGGTGGACTGCATCCAGATGGAGGTGATCAAGGAGAACGTGACCACCTGGAAGTGGCGCTATCCGGTGGTCGGATTGAGGAAGGTGGCATGAGCTGGCCTGTCAGCGCGTCCAGCCGTCGGCTGTACCGCTTCCCTGGCGGTGTGCATCCGGAAGGCCATAAGGCCGTGTCCACGGCCGGCCCCATCGCCACGATGCCCCTGCTGCCCCAATATCTGGTGCCGTTGCGCCAGCACATCGGCGAGCCCGCCCGGCCGGTGGTGCAGGTCGGCGAGCGGGTGTTGCGGGGACAGTTGATCGGCCGTCCCGAGGGTTATGTCTCGGTGGGGGTGCATGCCCCCACCTCCGGCCGGGTGGTGGCGGTGGAACCGAGGCCGGTGCCGCACCCCTCGGGGCTCATGGACCTGTGCGTGGTGATCGAGGCGGACGGCGAGGACCGGGCGGTGGAGCCCGCCCCCCTGGACTGGCACCGCATGGACCCCAGCGCGCTGCGCAACCGGCTGCGCGAGATGGGCCTGGCGGGCTTGGGCGGCGCGGTCTTTCCCAGCTTCATCAAACTCAATCCGGGCGCCAAGCGGCAGATCCCCATCCTGATCCTCAACGGCGCCGAGTGCGAACCCTGGATCACCTGCGACGACATGCTCATGCGCGAACGCGCCACGGAGATCCTGATGGGCGCTGCGGTCATGCGCCACATGCTGGGGGCGGATGAGGTGCTGGTCGGCATCGAGGACAACAAGCCGGAGGCCCTGGCCTGCATGGTCGAGGCGGCCGCCGGCTCCGACGTCGAGGTGGTCGAGGTGCCCGCGGTCTATCCCGGCGGCGGCGGCAAGCAGCTCACCTACACCCTCACGGGGCGCGCCACCCCCTCCAAGGGCCTGTCCACCGACGTGGGCGTGCAGGTGTTCAACGTGGGCACGGCCTACAGCCTTTATCGCGCGGTCTACATCGGCGAGTCGCTGGTGAGCCGGGTGGTCACCGTCACCGGTCATGTCGGCTCACCGCAGAATCTGGAGGTCCGCCTTGGCAGCCCGATCTCCGAGGTCATCCGCGCAGCGGGTGGCGAGCTGCCGGGCGCCACCGGTGAGGTCATCGGCGGCCCCATGATGGGTTTCGACTTGCAGGACGAGTCCGCCCCCGTCACCAAGGCGGTGAACTGCATCCTGGTCAAGAACGCCGAGCTCTTCCCGCCCAAGCCGCCGCCCATGCCCTGCATCCGCTGCGGGGAATGCGCGCGTGTCTGCCCCGCCGTGCTGCAGCCCTATGAGCTCTACTGGTACGCCCGCCACCGCGATTTCGGCAAGACCCAGGGCTACAGCCTGTTCGACTGCATCGAATGCGGTTGCTGCAGTTATGTCTGTCCGAGCCATATCCCCCTGGTGGACTTCTACCGTTTCGCCAAGAGCGAGATCTGGGCGCGTGAGCGTGAAAAGCAGGCCGCCGATCTGGCACGGGAGCGCCATGACTTCCGCGCCTTCCGCCTGGAACGGGAAAAACAGGAAAAGGCGGAAAAGCTGGCCAGGAAGGCCGCGGAACGGCTGGAGTCCGGGGCCGTCGCCGCCGATGACCCGGAGGCGGCGCGCAAGAGGGCCATCCTTCAAGCGGCCATCGAGCGGGCGAAGCAGGCCAAGGCAGGCATACAACCGAAGAACGTGGATGACCTGCCGGCGGACAAGCAGCGCGAGATCGAGGCCATCGAGGCCAGGCGCGCCAGAGCGGAACAGACGTCCAATCAGCCATGAACATCCCGCATGTCGGCCGCTGCCTGCTCTTTGCGACGATCCGTTGCACGCGCCTGTACGCCTTACTCCTCACTCCTCACCCCTCACTCCTCACCCCTCAATGACCGGCTCCCCGCACATCACCGCCGCCCGCGCCTCCGTGCGCTCGATCATGCTCAAGGTGCTGGCCGCGCTGATCCCGGGCATCCTGGTGCATGCCTGGCTTTTCGGTCCCGGCATCTGGGTGAGCCTGCTCGTGTGCACCCTCTTCGCCTACCTCATCGAGGCCCTGGCCCTGGCCATGCGCAACCTGCCGCTCAAGCCCTTTCTCGGCGACGGTTCGGTGCTGGTGACCGCCTGGCTGCTGGCCCTGTCCCTGCCCACCCTGGCGCCCTGGTGGCTGTACGCGGTGGGCATGCTGTTCGCCGTGCTGGTGGCCAAGCACCTCTACGGCGGCCTGGGCCAGAACCTGTTCAATCCGGCCATGGTCGGCTATGCCGCCCTCATCGTCAGCTTTCCCGTCTACATGACGCAGTGGCCGGCACCCATGGAGCTGGCCGGCCATACCCCCGACCTGCTGGAAGCCTTCGACCTGGTGTTCGCCGGCCAGGGTGCGGTGAGCCCCGACGCCTACACTGCCGCCACGCCGCTGGACACGCTGCGCACGCAGGTGCGCGCGGGCGGCGACGCGGCAGCCATCCTGCAGCAGCCGGTGTTCGGCCACCTGGGCGCCCGCGGGCAGGAGATGGTCGCCCTCATGTACCTGCTGGGCGGTCTGCTGCTGCTCGCCAACCGCGTCATCACCTGGCACATCCCGGTGGCCTTCCTCGCCGCCGTGGCCCTCACCGCCACCGTGCTCCACCTCATGGACGCGAGCCGCCATGCCGGCCCGCTGTTCCACCTCCTGGCCGGGGGCACCATGCTGGGGGCCTTCTTCATCCTCACCGATCCGGTCTCCGGCAGCGCCACCCCGCGCGGCAAGCTGATCTATGCGGGTCTGGCCGGATTCATCACGGTCATCATCCGCGCCTTCGGCGGCTACCCGGACGGCGTGGCCTTCGCCGTGCTGCTCATGAACATGGCCGTGCCCTTCATCGACGCCCATACCCAGCCCAGGGTATTCGGTCAGACCGGCAAGGACAGGGACAAACCGTGAACGCCGCCCTGCGCGAGACCCTGACCGCGGCCATGACGCTCCTGGCATTCGCCGTCGTCGGCTCGGCCCTGCTCAGCGGAACATACAGCCTGACCCGTCCGACTATCGCCGCCAGCGAGCAGGCCGAGAAACTGGCCCGCATCAGCGAGACCCTGCCTGCAGGCAGTTACGACAACGACCCGGTGCGCGACGCCCGCCCCCTGCCGGCGGACCCGCTTCTGGGGCTGAAGCACGCCGGCCAGTACTATCCCGCCTACAAGGCCGGGGTGCCGGTAGCGGTGGTGCTGGAGGCCGCGGCCCCGGATGGCTATGCCGGCGAGATCCGGCTGCTGGTGGGCATCGGCGCCGACGGCCGCATCTCCGGCGTGCGTGTGAGCGCGCACAAGGAGACGCCCGGTCTGGGCGATTACATCGATGCCGCCAGGAGCCGCTGGATCCACGGCTTCGACGGGCGCAGCCTGCGCGATCCGCCCGAGCGCCTGTGGAAGGTGCGCAAGGACGGCGGGCAATTCGATTACATGGCCGGCGCCACCATCACGCCGCGGGCGGTGATCAAGGCGGTGCAACGGTCCCTGCACTATTTCGAGGCGAACCGGGCACGACTGCTGTCGCCACCGCCAGAGGCACCCCGGCATTCCGGAACGGACAGGAAGGAGGAGGCAGACACATGATCTCGGCCGAAACGCGTGAAATCATCTACAACGGGCTGTGGAAACAGAACCCCGGCATCGTCCAGCTGCTGGGCCTGTGCCCCCTGCTGGCCATCAGCAACACGGTGGTCAACAGCCTCTCGCTGGGGCTCGCCACCACCCTGGTCATGGCCGTGGCGAGCGGCTCGGTCTCGCTGGTGCGCAACGTCATCCCGCACGAGATCCGCATCCCCACCTTCGTGCTCATCATCGCCGCCCTGGTCACCGTGGTGCAGCTGCTGATGAACGCCTACGTGCACCCGCTCTATCTGGTGCTGGGGGTCTTCATCCCGCTCATCACCACCAACTGCATCGTGCTGGCGCGGGTGGAGACCTTCGCCTCCAAGCGCAACACACTCCATTCGATCCTGGATGCGGTCATGATGGGGCTGGGCCTGACCCTGGTGCTGGTGGTCCTGGGGGCGATGCGCGAGGTGGCCGGCAAGGGCACCCTGTTCTCCGGCCTGGACCTGGCCCTGGGACCGGTCGCTCGGGAGTGGATGGTGACCGTGCTGCCCGACTATCAGGGCTTTCTCCTGGCCATGCTGCCGCCCGGGGCCTTCCTGGGGCTGGGACTGCTCATCGCCCTCAAGAACTGGGTCGAGGGCATGCGCGCCCCCCGGGTCCTGCCGGCGGCGCCAGTCGTGCAGACATGATGCCCATATCACGCGCCGCAGCTACCGTCGGGCCATCATGAACGACGCCAAACGCCGAGCCATGTTCGAACGGCTCAAGGCCGCCAACCCGCGCCCCACCACCGAACTGCGCTACGACAGCCCCTACCAGCTGCTGGTGGCGGTGGTGCTCTCCGCCCAGGCGACCGACAAGAGCGTCAACCAGGCCACGGCCAAGCTGTTCCAGGTGGCGGGCACACCCGAGGCCATGCTGGCCCTGGGCGAGGGTGGGTTGCGGGAACACATCCGCAGCATCGGCCTCTACCAGACCAAGGCCAAACACATCATCGAACTCTCCCGCCTGCTCATCGAGCGCCACGGCGGCGAGGTCCCCGCCGATCGGGCCGCGCTCGAGGCCCTGCCGGGCGTGGGCCGCAAGACCGCCAACGTCGTGCTCAACACCGCCTTCGGGCACCCGACCATCGCCGTGGACACCCACATCTTCCGCGTGGCCAATCGAACGGGGCTGGCGCGCGGCAAGACCGTGCTGGCGGTGGAACGCGGCCTGATGCGCCACACCCCGCCCGAATACCGTCACGACGCCCATCACTGGCTGATCCTGCACGGCCGCTACGTCTGCAAGGCGCGCAAGCCGGACTGCGCCGGCTGCATGCTGCTGGACCTCTGCGAATGGAAGCACAGGCCCCCGCAGCAGGCTCCCCTCCCTGCTCTCTCCTCACGCCTTACCCCTCACCCCGCATGAGTGTCGCCACCGCCCTGGTCAAGGCCCCCAACGCCAGGCCGGAACTGGCGGCAGATGCCGTGCGCATCGCCCTGGACAAGGCCGGACTGGCTCATCCCAATGCGGTCCTGCTCTATCTGTCCGCCGACTTCGCCCGAGATCCGGACCCGGCGATCCGGGCCGCGGCCAGGGCCGCCAACTGCCTGCAGATCGCCGGCTGCACCGCCACGGGCCTGTTCACCGAAGAGGACTGGGTGCTGGACAGCCCGGCCGCCGCTGCCATGGTGCTGGGGGGCGGGTTGCGCCTGCAACCGCCGCAACCCGGCGAACCTGTGCTCACCCTGTCCGCCCCGAACGCCCTGGACTGGAACTGGCTGTCGGCAGGCGGTGAACGCTATGGCGGGGTCTCGGGCGATGCCACCGGCCAGGGTCCCTACAAGGTCTGGCAGGCCGGTCGGGGCCAGGCGAGCGGCCACTGCGAGCTTTCCATCACCGGCGCCCGTGTGCGCATCGGCCTCTCACACGGGGTGCGCCCCCTCAACGCGCCCGCCACCCTGACCGCGGTGAGCGGTCACGACATCCTGGCCGTGGAGGGCGAGCCGGCCCTGTCCAAGCTGGTGCACGAACTGCCGCTGGGCACGCGCAATCCGGATCGTCTGCCCCTGCACCTGCTCATGCTGGGCGTGACCTATGGCCCGCCCATGAATGCCCTGGAAGAGGGCCGCTACCACCTGCTGCCCGTCCTGGCCTCGAACGCGCACGAGCGCTCCATCACCGTCGCCGCACGGATCCCTGTGGGCAGCAGGATTTTCTGGGCCATGCGTCTGCCGCAGGCCGCCGAATTCGAGATGCGCAATCTGGTCGAAGGCCTGAGCGCCGACGCCCTGGATGAACCCCGCTTCGCCCTGATGTTCAACAGTACGGACAGGGGGCCCTACTTCTACGACGGTGAGGATCGCGACATCCTGCAGTTCACGCGCTACCATCCGGACACCCCGCTGATCGGCTTCTACGGCAACGGCGAGATCGCCCACCTCGACGGCGCGAACCGACTGCTGCAGTACAGCACCGTCCTGGCACTGTTCCACGACCATGTTCCAGCCTAACCGCGACCAGGCCCGCCGCTTCTTCATCCAGGCCTGGCATCGATACCGCCACAAACAGCCCCTGGAGCCGCTGCAGGCCCTGGCCGTGGAACACATCCTGCGCCACCCCGAGTACCACGCCCTGCTGGAGGACGAGGAGGGCAGCCTTGCGCGCGACTGGCCCCCGGAGCTGGGGCAGACCAACCCCTTTCTGCATCTGGGCCTGCACCTGTCCATCAGCGAGCAGCTCTCGATCGACCAGCCCGTCGGCATCGTCGCACGCTACCAGACCCTGCGCCATCGGCTGAGGGACGAACATGCCGCCCAACATGCGGTGATGGACTGCCTGGTGGAGATGATCTGGCAGGCCCAGCGTTACGACCGACCGCCGGACGGGGCAGCCTATCTCGCCTGTCTGGAGGGCAAGCGCGGCTCGTGACGGGCTTCGCGGCAGACCTGCCATGATGGGGCTCACCGTTCATGGCCGAAAGGCACCCTTGCCGATGAAAGACTTGGCGGACGGCCATGAACGGTCCCTCTCCTTAAGCCCCTCCCCCAAAGGTGGAGGGGAGCGTCGTGAGTCGCTGTCGCGACTTTCACGGTAACATTGCATCAACCCACCCATCCGGCTGCCGGACAGAACCCACCCGCCCTGGAGTCTGCATGCTGTCGCTGCTTAAAGCGCATTACGGTCACATCATCCCCGGGCTGACCCAGTCCTGGGAGGCGGCCGAGAGTTCGAACATTACATCGGCACGCTGTTCTTCGATTCCCGCTGGGATCGCAAGGGCTGGCCGACCGAGGCTGGGGCCGAGCTGCAGTTCCTGCACGCCCTGCATCGCACGGCCTATGCGGAACAGTATCCCAAACGCTATGAGACCGAGGACGAGCTCAAGTGGCTGTGAACGATCATACCCGCGCGACTGAAGGCACGGCATGGGCCACCGCCTGAGCCGGATCGTCACACGCACGGGGGACGGCGGCACCACCGGCCTGGCGGACGGTCGTCGTGTGCCCAAGCACGATGCCCGCATCGCGACCCTGGGGGAGGTGGACGAGTTGAACAGCCACCTCGGTCTGCTGCTGACGGAGACCCTGCCGGAGGATGTGCGTGCTCTGGTCAACGCGATACAGAATGACCTGTTCGACCTGGGCGGAGAGCTGGCCCTACCCGACCACCCCCAGCTCGACGAGACCCATGTCCTCCGTCTGGATGAGGCCATCGCCGAACTCAACGCCCAGCTGCCGCCCTTGAAGGAGTTCGTCCTGCCCGGCGGCACCCGCGCCGCAGCCCAGGCCCATGTCTGCCGCACGGTCTGCCGCCGGGCCGAGCGCAGCCTGGTGCGGCTTGCGGAACGCGACCCGCTGTCGCCCTGCCTGGTCCACTATCTGAACCGCCTGTCGGACCTGCTCTTCGTCCTGGCGCGCCATCTGAACCGCGCGGCGGGTCAGCCGGAGCCCACCTGGCGGGGGCCGATCAAGCGCTGAGCTTCCCGGTCGGCAAGGCAATGGCCCAGGATCACCCGTGGCCTGCAGGTCGGCCTTCAGCCCGACTCATCGGCCTGAAGGGTGACCTCCAACCCTTATCGTGAAAGTCGCGAGCGCGACTCACGACGCTCCCCTCCCCCTCGGGGGGAGGGGCCGGGGGAGAGGGAACGGACACGGCGACATTCATGCTCAGGGGTGGCCGTCGCCATGTCCGTTAGTCATGAAAGATGTGCCAACAGACGATCCGGGATCAAAGCCCCTGCACCACCCGCTTGATCGCCTCGTTCTCCGGATGCGGCTCGATGCGGAAACCCAGCCCCACACAGAGCTTGAGCATGTTGCGGTCGTTCACTACCGAACAGGTGTTGACGGTGGCCCGCACCCATGCCGAGTACCGCATCGTCTCGGTGTTGGAGGGGGGATACAGCCTGAACGCGCAGGGCCGCAGCGCGGTCGCGCACATCAGGGCGCTGGCGGGGCTGAGTCCGCCGGCGCGGCCTCGGCTGCGGCGAGCTGCTCCTGCAGGATCCGCAGCTGACGTTCGATCTGCAGCACGGCCGGATGCGTCGGCGTATAACGCCCGTGCATCGTCTGCCTATGCGCCTCCAGCCGTCCTATCTGGGCCCGGATCACGGCCGGGTCGCGCGACGGCCGCTCCTCGACGACATACTTGTCGGCCAGGCTCTTCAGTCGTTCTTCCAATTTGGCCGGGGCGGACTCTTCGGGCCTGGCAGCGGCGCCCTTGCGGCGCGGGTCTGCATGCGTCTGCAGCACCGGCAGGAGGGCGATCAAACCCAGCGCATACCGCATGACAGACCCGC
>OGCL01001718.1_pt1 | contig 17516 bp, 8 predicted proteins | sample 1570041 | NCBI WGS metagenome assembly OGCL01 (sample SAMN06266162, study PRJEB24511) | hot springs metagenome | isolation source: Hot spring water | place: South Africa: Limpopo | collected 2015-06-22
TCGACGCCGACACCGCGCTGACGCTGAAGGGCGTGCAGCTCGGCAGCCTCGCCGCCGACGATTTCCGCTTCGTCTGACGGTCCAGGACGCAGCCAGAGGCCGCTCAGGCCTCCGGGACGAAATGAACCCCGCCGGGAAACCGGCGGGGTTTCTCGTTCGAGGGTTAGCGCCATCACGGCGATCAGCCGGGCCAGGCGTCCAGGTCAGATTTATCGTCGGATACGGGGCCACCGTTCTTCCGCGCAATCGGCGGTCGAGCTCGCGTCGCGGCCTCAGCGGCCGGCGTCCGATTGCACCGGGCGGCCCTCGGAGAATGGCGGGGGGCCGCCGCGCGGCCGTGCCTCCGCCAGCGCACACAGAAAAGGGCACGGCGACCGCGGTCGCCGTGCCCCTGGACGCTCTGCGCCGCAGCGCCTGTCGTCAGGCGAAGCGGAAGTCGTCGGCGCTGAGGGACGTCAATTCCGTGCCGCGCAGAGTCAGCGAGGTGACGTCGTCGATCGTGATGACGACATCGCCGCCGACCTGTTGGGCGGCATCGATCATCGCATCGAAATCATCGAAGAGGCCCGCATCGAAGCTGATGACGTCGTCATCGGAGGCGCCGAAATCGGTGATCGCGTCGCGGCCGAAGCCAGCGGCGAAATGGAAGCTGTCGGTGCCCGAGCCGCCGGTCAGCAGATCGTCGCCGGCGCCGCCCTCGATCCAGTCGTCACCCGAGCCGCCCCGCAGCACGTCGCTGCCGGCGCCACCCAGCAGCATGTCGTCGCCCGAGCCGCCGGAGAGCGTATCGTTGTCCTCGCCGCCGTCGAGACGGTCATCGCCCGAGCCGCCATTGAGAGCGTCCTGGCCCAGGCCGCCCTTGAGGTCGTCGTCGCCGGCGCCGCCATTCAGCGTGTCGTCGCCCGCGCCGCCGTCGAAGACGTCGTCGCCATTGCCGCCGGTGACGGTGTTGGCGAGGTCGCCGAACAGCACCTTCTCGATGCTCGTGAAGAGCGTCGCCCCGATTCCGCTGCCGGAGACGCGGCCACCGGCCATGTCGAGGAAGACCGGTCCGGTCGCGGAGGAGAGGTCGAGGGTGTCGAGGCCGGCGCCGCCGTCGATGACATCCGCGCCCGCGCTGGCCTTGACGACGTCGTCGCCGCTGCCGGCCTGGATAATGTCGTCGCCCGCCCCGCCATCGATGACGTCATCGCCGGCCCCGCCCTGGATGATGTCGTCGCCCGCTTCGCCGACGATAATGTCGTTGCCGTTGCCGCCGCTGAGCATGTCGTCGCCGTCACCGGCATAGACGATGTCGTCGCCTTCACCGCCCGAGACCTGGTCGGCTCCGGCGCCGAGATAGATCTGGTCGTTGCCGAGACCGCCCTCGATCGCGAAGCCGCTCCAGGAGGTCGAGGTGACGAGGTCGTCGCCCGCGCCCAGTAGGATCGTCCCGGTGACGGCCGCGCCGACATAGAGGTTCACATGGTCGTCGCCGTCGCCCATGTCGACCGCCGTGCCGCCCGTCGCTTCGATCAGCCCGGAATTGCCGAGCTTGTCGTTGCCGCCGCCCATGGCAACGCCGCCGATGATGCGGCCGCCGGCGGTGTTGATGATCTCGTCGGCATAGGTCCCGATGAGGTTGATCGCCTCATTCCCGCGCAGGTCGAAGCGGGCGGCATCCGCCGGCGGGACGTTCTCCGGGCCGTTGCCGTCACCCTGGATCAGCCCGCGATTGACGATCAGCGTCGCGCCGAGCGCGTTGGCGTTGCCCGAATTGTCGACCTGGATGGCGCGGCCATAGCCGTAGATCTTGCCACCCTCGTTGTTGACGATCGTGCCGCCGCCGACCGCGATGCCTTCCGAGACATTGGGCTCGCCGTCATTGGCGCCGCTGGCGCCGAGACCCTCGACAGTGCCGTAATTGTTGAGGAAGATCAGGCCGTCGACGTCGATCGCATCGCCATCGCTGTTGTCGAGTCCGGCCGAGAGACCCTGCATCAGGCCATAATTCGTGACATTGACGCGGTCGGCTTCCGAGCCGTCATTGTCGATGTTCACGGCCGAGCCATTGCGGCCGATCATCGTGCCGCTGTTGACGACGGTCACGGCATGGTCGCCGGTGACGACATGGCGGGCACCTTCGAGCAGGCCGCCGGCATAGTTGGTGACCTTGCCGCCGGTTTCGCTCTGGAAGTCGATCAGATCGCCGCCGCCCACGGCGCCGGCTTCCGCCGTGATCGTCCCCCAGTTGTTGACCACGCCGTTCTGGCCGGGGCGGATGACGTCGGTGTTGGTGCCGGTCTGCCGGATGATGCCGCCGGCGAGGTTGTTGATCGTGCCGCTGGCGCCGTTGTTGTCGAAGCTGCGGAAGTCGATCACGCGCCCATTGGCTTCGATGGTGCCAGCATTGTTGAGCGTGATCGACGCCGTGGCCGCGCCCGCCTGGCTCGGATTGATCGCGCCCTGCAGCACGCCGCCGGCGAGGTTGTCGATCGTCAGGGTCCCGGTCGCGCCGGCATTGACCTGGAGGAGACGGTTGCCTGAGGTCACCGCTGCGAGGCCGGCATTGGTCAGGACGGCATTGCCGCCGCCGGCCCAGGTGATCGCGTTGGTGGAGACGGAGAGCGTGCCGCCCGCCTCGATCGTGACGCGGTCGTCGCGGTCGATGACGAGGCCTGAGGTGACGGTGGCATCGTCGCGGACCGTGATCGCGTCATAGGCCGCGCTGCCGGCAACCGACCAGCTGCCGCCCGCGACGTCGAGGATCTCGACCGCTGTCGGCGCCGCCAGGGAGCCGGTGCCGGTGCCCGTCAGCCGGATCGTGTCGCGGCCGGAGCCGCCATCAACTGTCGCGGCGGCACCCACGCCCGCCTGAACCTCGACGGTGTCGTCGCCGGCCCCGCCGAGAGCGGTATCACCGGCGCCCACCACCATGCGATCGTCGCCATCGCCGCCGTCGAGGCGATTGACCTGGGCGTTGCCGATCAGGACGTCGTTGCCCGCGCCGCCGATGACGTTCTCCACGCCGGTCAGCGTGTCGCGGCCAATGCCGTCGCCATTGGCGATCCCGCTGCCGAGATCGACGCTGACGGCTGCGGTTTCGGCAGAATAGTCGGCCGTGTCGAGCCCTTCGCCGCCGTCCAGAAGATCATTGCCGGCGCCGCCGACGAGGCTGTCATTTCCAGCCCCGCCGAGCAGGAAGTCATCGCCCAGGCCTCCGATCAGTCGGTCGTTGCCGTTGCCGCCCTGGAGCGCGTCGTCACCGTCATTGCCCTCGAGGCGGTCATCGCCCTCGCCGCCGCGCAGGAGGTCGTCGCCCGCGCCGGCCAGAACGATGTCGTTGCCGTCGCCGGTGTCGACGGTCAGATCCTGCGCGGCTTCGGTGGCCGTCAGCGTGTCGTTGCCGGCGCCGAGCCGGATCTCGCCGAAGGTCTGGGAATCCTCAAGCAGCGTGACCGCGTCATCGCCGGCGCCCATATCGATCGCGACGCCGTCGTCGCCGATCATGATCCCAGAGTTGACCAGCGTGTCGTTGCCGCCCAGCATCGCTGCTGTGCCGACGAAGAGCGTGTCGTTGTCCAGGCTGTCGTCGCCGTCGGTAAAGACCGATGCCGTGGCGTCGAGCGCCTGGGGAGCGCCCTCGGACATCGAGCCATTGGCCTCGACCATCATCAGTGACGCGGCCGGCTCGTCGCTGTTCTCTTGCGTGCTGGCGACCATGTTGTTGACCGCGAAGCTGCGGGCCGAGGACGAGCCGCCGGCGCTGCCGCCGTCATCGAGCTTGGAGACCGGGGTGTAGGCCGGCGCGGACGAGGTGGTCACGGGGTTGGAAATCGTCGGTGCGACGAAACCCTCCCTGACCTCGCCGGGCTGGCTCGGCGCGGTCGAGCTGCCGAGCGTGGCGCTGGGCGACCCCAGGCTGCCGGTGGTCTCGACATCGCCGCTATCGGAAGGAGCCTCGCCCGAGGACAGGTTTTCCACCGTCAGCGTGGTGCCGGCCTCGAGATCGCGGTCGGCCACCCAGGTCCAGCTCGCCTGCTGGCCGGCGCCGACAGCGCCATCGGCCTTGATCGTCACGACGTCTCCGGCGAGGACCGGTTCGAGCACGCGGATCAACACGCCATTGGCGGACTCCGCGCTGTATCCGAGAAAGCTGACCGAACCGACGGGGCGCGTCATGAGTCTCATCCTTGTAGCCAGTTAAGCAAAATACTTGGGCGAGCCCCGGCGGCATGCCGCGGGGCTGATCGGGCTTAATAGTTTGTTAAGGATGACGATCTCTTGACGGTTCGCTGACGATTGCGAAGTTTCGCGGTCTCAGCCGACGAGCGAGACTGGCCCGCGCGCCATCGCGACAGCGACAGTCGCAGGACTTGTCTGTTCCGAACGGACCTTCACGGGTCTGTCATCTGCCGCGCCTAAGCGTGCCGCCGATCGATCACCGGAAACAGCGGGAAACGGATGCGGCCCGGGCAGGGCGCGCAGCCAAACCCGCGGTGGGCCCCCCACCGCATAGCTCCGCAGTTTCCCGGTCCTGTCTGTTTGCGTTCGGGAAGGCGTCCCTTGTTGTCGAAGTCTCCCAGGAACGCAGCCAGCGATGCTCTGGCTGCCTGCTCCGGCGCCTTTCTGGCGGTCGGGCTGTTCTCCGCCCTCGTCAACGTGCTGATGCTGACGGGCTCCATCTATATGCTGCAGGTCTATGACCGGGTCCTGCCGTCGCGGAGCGTGCCGACCTTGGTCGCGCTCTCGCTGATCGTGGCGGCTCTGTTCGTGCTGCTGGGCGTATTCGACTGGTTGCGCCAGCGGATCCTGAGCCGCATCGGCGCCGAACTGGACGCCCGGCTGAGCGGCCCCGTGCTCGGCGCGATCCTGGCCGGCCAGCTCCGCGGTGCGCCCGGCGGCAGCCAGCTCTCGCGCGATCTCGACTCTGTCCGCAGCTTTCTGTCGGGCCTCGGCCCGACCACGCTGTTCGATCTGCCCTGGATCCCGCTTTATGCCGGGCTCTGCTTCATCCTTCATCCCTATCTCGGCTGGACGCTGGTGGGCGGCGCGGTCATCCTGATTGTCCTGGCGCTGCTCACCGAGGTCATGTCGCGCAAGCCGAGCGCCGAGCTGACCCGGACCGGCAGCGAGAAGACGGTGCTGATCGAGGCCGCCCGGCGCAATGCCGAGGCCGTTGCGGCGATGGGCATGGGCCAGCGCGTGACGCGGCAGCTCGACGCCATCAACGAGCGCAACGTGGCCGCCGGCCTCAGCGCCTCCGACGTGACCGGCGGCCTCGGCGGGATGTCGAAGGTCATCCGCTTCATGCTGCAATCGGCGATGCTCGGCGTTGGCGCGTGGCTGGTGATGCACGACCAGGCCTCGTCGGGCGTGATGATCGCCTCCTCGGTGCTGAGCAGCCGGGCCCTCGCGCCGATCGAACTTGCCATCAGCAGTTGGCGCCCCTTCATCGGCGCCCGCCAGGCCTGGGGTCGGCTGAACATGGCGCTGGCCGCGGGCGAGCCGCCGCCGGCGGTGGCTCCCGATCTTCCGCGGCGCCGGCTGACGCTCGACCATGTCTTCGTCGCCCCGCCGGGCAGCCAGACGGCGACGGTCAAGGATGTCGCCTTCATCCTGGAGGCGGGACAGGGGCTTGCCGTGATCGGCCCTTCGGCGTCGGGCAAATCCTCGCTCGCCAGGGCGCTTGTCGGGGTCTGGCCGACCCAGCGCGGCAGCCTGCGGCTCGACGGGGCCACGCTCGACCAGTGGCCTGAGGCGATGCGCGGCGCGATCATCGGCTATATGCCGCAGGATGTTCAGCTCTTCGCCGGCACGATCGCGGAGAACATCGCCCGGTTCGACCCGGCGCTCGATGAGGACGCCGTGCGGGCGGCCGCGAAGGCGGCTGGCGCCTATGACCTCATCGTCGGTCTGCCCAAGGGCTTCGACACGCCGATCGGCGAGGCGGGCCGCGTGCTCTCCGGTGGCCAGCGGCAGCGCATCGGCCTTGCCCGCGCGCTCTATGGCGATCCGTTCCTCGTCGTGCTCGATGAACCCAATGCCAGCCTCGACGCCGATGGCGATGCGGCGCTCACCGCCGCGATCGCCGGGGTCCGGGCGCGCGGCGGCATCGTCGTGGTGATCGCTCACCGCCCCTCGGCGCTCGCCGCCATCAATCAGGTGCTGATCCTGGCGGATGGGCAGGTGCAGGCCTTTGGTCCGAAGGAGGAGGTTCTGCGCAAGAGCCTCGCGACGCGGCCGGGGCAGGCGGAGCCTTCCTCCTCTCCTCCCAAGATCGTGGTGGCGGCTGATGCGCGCGGTTAACGAGAACAGCATTGGTGGTCCCCGTGGGTTCGGCGAGCGTTCGGCGCGCCTCAATCCCCGCCGGGACATCCGTCGGGCGGCCGTGTTCGGCGTCGCTGCGACGCTCGTCCTGTTCGGGACCGTGGGCGTCTGGGCGGTGACGGCGCCGCTGTCCGGTGCCGTGATCGCGCCCGGCAAGATCGTCGTCGAGAGCAATGTGCGTCGGGTCCAGCATCCGTCGGGGGGCGTCGTGGCCGAAATCCGGGTCAGGGACGGCGACCGCGTCAAGGCGGGCGAGGTACTGGTGCGGCTCGACGAGACCAATGCACGGGCGAGCCTGGCGCTGATCGAGATCGAGCTGCGGCGCTTCCAGGCGCGCCGGGCCCGGCTCGAGGCGGAGCGGGACGGGCTGCCGCAGATGACGATTCCCGAAGAGCTGAAGGAACGGGCCGACGAGCCCGCGGTCGCCCAGGCGGTGACCGGTGAGCTGCGCATGTTCGAAGCCCGCCGTGTCGCCGCGGATGTGCAGCGCTCGCAGCTGCGCGAGCGCATCGCCCAGGCGCATGAGGAGATCAAGGGCCTGGCCGCCCAGATCGAGGCGCGGCAGGGCCAGGCGATCCTGATCGAACAGGAGCTGGCGGGCGTGCAGAAGCTGTTCGACCAGAGCCTGGTCGCGCTGACGCGGTTGACCTCGCTGCAGCGGGAGGCCTCGCGCCTGGTCGGCGAGCGCGGCAGCCTGGTGTCGGACACGGCGCGGGTGCGGGGTCGGATCGCCGAGATCGAGCTTCAGATCATCCAGATCGACGAGGATCTGCGGCGCGAGGTCTCGACCGAGCTGCGCGATGTCGACGGCAAGATCGCCGATCTCTCCGAGCGCCGCATCGCGGCGCTCGACCAGCTTGCGCGCATCGAGATGAAGGCGCCGCAGGACGGCATCGTCCATCAGCAGATCGTCCATACCATCGGCGGCGTCATCGGGCCGGCCGAACAGATCATGCTGATCGTCCCCGAGACGGACGGTCTCGTCGTCGAGGCGCGCATCGAGCCGACGATGATCGACCGGTTGCGCATCGGCCAGGATGTGGTGCTGCGCTTCCCGGCTTTCGACAGCGCCACGACGCCCGATCTCCAGGGCCGCCTGAGTCATGTCTCCGCCGATGCGACAACCGATCCGCAGACGGGCGCGTCCTACTTTACGGTGCGCGCCTCGCTCGGCCGCGACCAGATCGCGCGTCTCGGCGGCAAGCAGCTGGTGCCGGGGATGCCGGTGGAAGCCTATATCCAGACCGGGGTGAGGACGCCGCTGGCGTACCTCATGAAACCGATCGAGGACCAGCTGGTGCGCAGTTTTCGCCACTGATCCCCAGTCCCTGCCGACCGGCGCCTGGGAGCGGGCGCACCGGCCGCGGCGCGAATGCGCCCTCCGCACAGCCGAAGAAATCGGCGATGATGGGGATGCGCCGGCGCTCGTCGAGGCAGACGACATATTCGTTGATGGGGGCCGCCGCATCCGCCAGCGGCACGAAACGCAGCCGCGTATCATAGCCGAATTCGAGATCGGCGACCGCGCCGAGGCCGAACCCGGCAGCCACGGTCTCGCGTACGCCCTCGCGGGTCGACACTTCCATGACCTCGCCCAGCGCGACCCCGTGATCCGCCAGCGCCTGCTCGAAGACCTGCCGTGTCCGGGAGCCGCGCTCGCGGAGAACGAAGGGCATGCCCTCCAGATCCCGGACCTTGATGGCAGTGCGCCCGGCCCAGGGATGGTCTGCCGGCATGAAGACGCCGACCGTCATCGTGGTGAGAGGCCGGACGTGAAAGCGCTCGTCCGTCGGCAATTGGGCCGTGATGCCGACATCGGCGCGATACTGGATGATCTGTTCGATCACCGTATCGGAGTTGTGCAGCTGGATCGAGAAGACGAGGTTGGGCCTCCTGCGGCGAAGCGCGTCCAGAATCGGGAGCGAATGGACCGTCCCGTCCGAGGCGAGACGCAGACGGCCGCCCTCGGCGACGGGGGTCTTCAGCATCCGCCCGGCTTCCGAGAGCGCCGCGAACAGCTTGGAGGTTACGGCGTAGAGCGCTTCGCCATCCGCGGTGAGGGTCACGCCGCGCGGGCCGCGCTCGAACAGCACGACGCCCGAGATGGCCTCGAGCTGCCGCACCTGCCCGGACAGGGCGGACTGGCTGATCGCCATTTCGCGTGCGGCTTGGGAATAGCCACCCGCGGTGGCGACCGCATGAAACGCGCGAAGCTGAGCAACAGACGCCATGTTTCGACCGCTCCCGCCCCAGCGAGCGGGGCCCGATCCCCCCGCAGCGCGCGAAGGCACACGTCAGGCGAGAGTATTGTGTCGCCCACACATTGATCGTTGAAAGTAAATCCGGCCGGCATCCGATTTATGACAGATCATATCCTGCGAACAGCAATCTCGCCGGCTCAAGGGGTCGATCTGAATGGATGGAGGGTATCGTAAAATTCGATACAAAGCTTCAGCCCTGTTTTAACGATCCGTCACAGGGGCTGCCTACCGCTCTCCCTCGACTTTCGCTGCGGCCCGCCGCCGTCCCGGTGATGCGGCGCAGCGTTCGACGACGAGGGCGGTCCCATGACGACGATCAGCAAATCCATTCTCGACTACATCGCCACGCGCGGATCGGCGGATCGCGTGATCGATCTCGGAACGGTCTTTGCCGGGACGGGCCTGACCTACTCGGTCCAGAACAGCGACCCGGCCATCGCCAGCGCAGCGATCGAGGACGGCAAGCTCGTCATCGACTACACCGATGCGCTTGGCCACACCGATCTCAGGATCACCGCGACGGACGCAGACGGCCACAGCGTGACGGACAATGTCCGGGTCCGCGTCGCCGGCGAGAACGCCTATACGATCGCGGTTCTGCCCGACACGCAGGACTACACCAACGCCGCCCGCGTCGGCATCTTCAAGAACATGACCAACTGGCTGGTGGAGAACAAGGACAGCCTCGGCCTCCAGTTCGTGATCCATGTCGGTGACATTACCACCAACAACAGCGACGCGAACCACTGGCCCTTCGCCGAGGAGGCGCTGCGCATCCTCGACGGCAAGATCCCCTATTCGCTGCTGCCGGGCAACCACGACCAGAACACTGGCAATGCGGCCAATCATTCGACCAATCCGCTCGACATCCGCTTCTCGCCCGAAAAGCAGGCCGCGACGAACCCGGACACCTTCGGCGGCGTCTATGACCAGGAGCCCAACCGCAGCGCCAACAACTACCACAGCTTCACCGCGCCCGACGGCACGAAGTGGCTGGTGCTGAGCCTGGAGTTCGGCGCGCGCGACGATGTGCTGCGCTGGGCGGGAGAGGTGATCGAGGATCATCTCGACCATCGCGTCATTCTCGCCAACCACTCTTATATGAACTGGGCCGGGCGCCACGACGCCACCGGCGCGCCGCTCTACGACGAGGGCACCGGCTACGATTACGGCATGGCCTCGAGCATCCAGGGCGCCAATGACGGCGAGACGATGTATCGCGCGCTCGTGCAGAAATACCCGAACGTCACCTTCACCTTCTCCGGTCACATCTTCGGCGATGGCGCCGAAACCCTGGTGAGCTACGACCAGTTCGGCAATCCCGTCCACCAGATGATGGTGAACTACCAGAATGGCGTGGCGGCCGAGATCACCAGCGGTGCTGGCGCGGGTTCCGGCAGCAACGGCGGCAATGGTGCCATCCGCCTCCTGACGATCGACCCCGACAACAACGCCGTCTACACGTCGACCTACTTCACGCAGCTCGACGACTATTTCGACTCCGTCCGCGGCGACGGAGAGCTCGACCGTGACGGGCTGACGGGCGCCTATCGCGACCACGAGCAGACCTTCAGCGACGTCGATATGGGCACGCCCGAGATCCCGGCGATCGCCAAGGCCGGCAACGACCAGTTCGTCACGGCCGAAGCGGGGCAGGAGACAGCCTCCGTCACGCTCGACGGGGACTGGACGCTCAACCCGAACAACGATCCCGGCCTCGCCTATGTCTGGACGGATCGCGACGGGCATGTGGTCGCCGAAGGCGCGACGCCGACCTTGCAACTCGCCGCCGGCCAGCACCAGCTGACCCTCACCGTGACCGACAGTGCCGGCCACGTCTCGACCGACGAGGTCCGCATCGTCGTCGCCAACGCCGACACTCTCCTTGTGGACAGCTTCAACGACGGCAATGCCACCGGCTGGGGTGTCGCCTCGACTGGCCCGCAATACGCGACTCGCAGCACCGCGGAGCACGGCATCGCCGCGATCCCCGGCGGAACGGGCAGCGAGACCGTCACATATCTGCCCAAGCTCGGCCAGACCGACGGCGGCGTTCTCGTGAAGATCGATGGCGCCGCCACCGGCACGATCGCGAAGTCCTACTCGCTGGTCTATGATCTGATGATCGCGCCGGGCGTCGCCAGCTATTTTTCGTTCCTGCAGACCGACCTGACCAATACGAGCGACCAGGACATCGCCCTGCGCAACGTCAACGGCCAGCGCGGCGGCATCGGCATCAACAGCGACTATGAAGGCACCGTCAATTACGGCGCCTGGCACCGCATCGCCTTCACGATCACCGACCGTGGCGACAACGTGCTGATCACGAAGTACATCGACGGCGTTAAGGTGGGCGACACCGTCCAGTCCGGGGGCAACTACGGCCGCTACCAGATCGACATGAGCAAGGGTTTCCTGCTCTTCGCCGATGAGAGCGGCGAGACCTGGCCCGGATACGCGTCGAGCTTCCTGTTCACCGACAAGGTGCTCACCGACGCCGAAGTCGCGGCGCTGGGCGGCGTCAAAGCCAGCGGCATCATGGACACGAAGCCGAGCGCCAATTCGGTGCAGATCGACTTCGGCAATCCGGCTTGGCCGAACGAGTTCGGGGCCGGTAATGCCCAGTCGGTCACCTTCGATGCGGCCGGCACCGGAACCTATCTGGTCAAGGGCAGCGCCAATTCGCGCAGCGACGTAGCCGAGGGTCAGGCGGCGCTCGAGGGGCGGGTCTTCGAGCAGTCTGACGCGGTGAACAAGCTCCTGGTCTGGAAGGAGGCCGCCGCCAAGAGCTGGTCGGACTACGCTTTCGAGGCGACACTGAAGACCACCGACAACGACGCCACCGGACTGGTGTTCTACTATCGGGATGCGGCTAACCATTACCGGGTCGTGCTCGACGCCGAGACCAACACCCGCTCGCTGGTGAAGGTTCAGAACGGGGTCGAAAGCGTGCTGGCGAGCGCGCGGGGCGGCACGCCCTGGAGCCGCGACTTCCAGCTCAAGGTCGTCGCGATCGACGGCACGATCAGCGCCTTCCTCGACGGTCACAGCCTCTTCGGCGAGGTGGTCGATGCCGCGCCGCTGCCGGGCGGCTCGGTCGGCTTCTACTCGCACAATCAGCGCAGTTCGCAATTCGACAACGTCACCGTCAACAAGGTCACGCTCACCGCTCATGCCGGCGACGATCTTCGACCGTTCGACGGCGATGGCGACGGTCGGGTCACCGTCGCGCTCGATGCGGGCGGCAGCTACGGCCTCGGCGACATCGTCTCCTATGTCTGGACGAACGCCGACGGCGCGGTCGTGGCGCAGGGCGAACGGGCCGAAGTGACGCTCGATGCCGTCCGGCAGGTGCTGACGCTGACGGTCACCGACGCCGACGGCAAGACGGCGACCGACAGGCTGACGGTCGATGCGGTCTCGCAGGCCCGAATCCTGCTCTCCGAGACCTTCGGCGACGGGGATTTCGCGGGCTGGACGATCGTCGACGAAGGCGAGACGGGCGGTGTCGGTGCCGACGGCAAGGCTTCTCAGTGGGAATGGCGGGACGGCGCGCTGGTTCAGCTCTCGGACCTCAAGAGCCGCCAGCTGACCTGGAGCGGCGCGTCCAACGCCGACCCCTGGAAGACTGGATGGAGCCCGCTTGGCGACGGCGTCAACGTGCTGCGCAAGGGCACCTATGCGCTCTATGACGATGCCGCCGCGAAGAACTGGACCGATTACGCGGTGGAAGCGACCATTGCGTCGCCGGACAACGGCGCGCTGGGTCTGCTCTTCTACTATCAGGACGCGAAAAACTACTATAAACTCGAGCTGGACGCGAATGGCGACTATGACCGCAGCCCCGGCAACGGCGCGGGAAGCCTGTTCCAGCTCATCCAGGTCAAGGACGGGGTCGAGAAGTACCTCAACCAGTTCCCGGCGAAGTATACGCCGGGCCAGGCGCTCGATCTTCGGGTCGAAGTCAAGGACGGCAAGATCCAGGCCTATGTCGACGGCCTCTCACTCTTCGCTTACGCCATCGAGGATCGCGCCCACGCCAAGGGTACGATCGGTCTGTTCTCCTGGGACAGCGCGGGTGTCTCCTTCGACAACGTCCTCGTCTACGATCTGTCGGCGGAAAGCGTTCTGCCGCCCGGCGGCCCGATCCTCGGCACGGATGGCGACGACGTGCTGCTGGGGTCGTCGGGCGACGACGTCATCCTCGCCGGCCTCGGCGACGATCTCGTCCTGGCCGGTGACGGTGAGGATCGGCTCGATGGCGGCGAGGGCGACGACGTCCTTGAAGGCGAGGGGGGTGACGACCTGCTGGCTGGTGGCGCAGGCGACGACGAACTGGCTGGCGGCAACGGCAGTGACCGCCTCGCCGGCGGGGCGGGCGACGACACGCTCGATGGCGGCGCAGGCACCGACACCGCCGATTACGCCGATGACAGGGCCGGCGTGAGCGTCGATCTCGGGGCAGGTGTGACCTTTGGCGACGCGGCCGGGGCCGACACGCTGGTCTCGATCGAGAACGTCATCGGCGGGGCCGGTGACGATGACCTGACGGGCGCTGCCGGCGACAACCGGTTCGTGGGCGGCGACGGCACCGACACGCTCGTGCTGTCAGGCGCCACGGGTGAGATCGCCCTCGATCTCGCAGCAGGGACCGTCTCGGCCGAAGGGCTCGGCAACGACGCCTTCACCGGCATCGAGGCCTTCCGCCTCGGCGAGGGTGATGATCGTCTGGTCATCGCGGCTGCTGCGGTGGCGGTCGGGCCGATCAATGGTGGGGCAGGCACCGATACTTTGGTGCTGACCGGAACCGGTACATTGGGGGCGCTCGACCATGTTGAGGCAGTGGAGGTGACCGGCAACTGGACGCTGACCGACGAGGGCTTTGACGTCGCCTTTGGCGAAGGCGCCCAAACGCTGACGCTTCAGGCCGCGCTGCTCACCGATGGTGGCTTCGCGGGCAAGATCTCGAGCTTCGGCCAAGAGGATCGCATCGCGTTGTCGGGCGTCCAGGCTGATATGGCGACGCTGGGGACTGGCAACCTGCTGACCCTGACGGGCCCGTCCGGCCCCATGACGCTGCAGTTCGACCCCGCCGAGGACTTCTCCGGCATGGCGTTCAAGCTTGCCTCGGACGGCGAGGGTGGTGTCTTGCTGAGCTACGGTCCGGCCAATGCCGGTGACGACGTCCTCACCGGCGGCAATGGTGACGACGTCGTCGACGGCGGCGCCGGCAACGACGTGCTGAAGGGTGGTGCCGGCAACGACACGCTTCTGGGCGGGACCGGCGACGACCAGATCGATGGCGGCTCCGGCGACGACCAGATCACAGCCGGTTCGGGCGCCGACCTCATCAAAGGCGGCTCAGGCGACGATGTCGTCAGGGCGGGCGAGGGCGACGACGTCGTCGATGCCGGATCTGGCAACGACATCGTCCTCGGTGGCACGGGCAACGACACGCTTGATGGCGGCTCTGGCGACGACCGGATCGAGGGCGGCGCCGGTAACGACACTCTGACCGGTGGCTCCGGCCGGGACGTCTTCGTCTTCGCCGCAGGCTTCGGCCGGGACACCATCACGGACTTCCGGGCGATCGGCGCGAGCGCCGACACGCTGGAGTTCTCGATTGGGCTGTTCGCCGATGTCGCGGACGCCCTGGGCGCTGCCAGCCAAGTCGGGGCCGATACCATTTTCAGCCTTGACACCGAGACCACGCTGACGCTCAAGGGTGTGCAGCTGGCCAGTCTGGCTGCGGACGACTTCCGCTTCGTCTGAACGCTAACCAAACTTCTCAGGCCAACAGCGAGGGCGCCAGCAATGACGCCCTCTGCCGCGTCCGTGAAACAAACCGCCGGTCTCCACAAACTTTTCCCCGGTCTCTATCCTCCGACAGCTGCTATCTTACAGAGCTTCACGCCATCCCCACTGCATCGCAAACTGACCGAGGAAAATGCTGCAAAGGGGCAGCCAAGGTTTTTTACTGATCGGGTTGCTAAAGCCGGCATCTTTGATCTCAGCCATAGCCTGAGTCAGATCCGTTACCCCGGCCAAGCTTGGCGCTATTGAAGCTCACCTTGACCAAGGCCCGCATGATCGCCGCGACCCCAACTTTGCTGCGCGTGGCCGGACTATTCGACCTCGAAGCGGACCTCCTAAATGCCGGGAATGGGTCGAAAGCAGTCCCGACCCGCCTTCGCCTCGCATGTCCGGTTCCTGGCAAGGGCCGAACGGCGGCTATTGGCGCATCTCGCCCGGGCGACCGGCTAGCGATCTTGGCCCATTCCCGACGTTTGGAAGGTCCGCTTCTGAGTAGTTTTTCGAATCTATGTCGCTGACTTGAATCCCACAGAGCGCCCAGCGCGACGCCCACTGGCAAGCCAGAACTGCATCAGCAAGACAAAGCGCATGTGTACAACCTTAGGGTTATCGTATGGAGGGGAGTGCGCCCCTTTACGCGCGTCGCTAAGATTGGTTGATCAAGCCTTTGCCACCGTGATGTAGTTAGTCAGCGATGATGTGGGATTCTAGATTCCTTAGCACAATCGACTGTTGGGCGTCGCAATCGTGCTTAGGTATCTGTCGGGGCACGCATGACCCTGGCGCCGCGGGGGCAGTTCTGCCCCGCTCGCCGAGCGGCATATCAGTCGGTTAGTCAAGCAGCCGGATGAAGCGACAGGACCGAAAACACTCGCATCGCAAAACGTCGCGCAAACAAGCGCGGACGGAAGCACCTCGGCAGGTCGAAGCTGATGGAGCGGGGTACGATTGGGGTTGGCCGGTTCCTGAACTCGCGTCTGGAAATACCGAACTCGCACGTCGCCTAACCACAGGGGGCTTTGTAGGCTGTAGTTATGGGCATTTCTCGGTAGACGCGCCCCCCTTTCTCGCTCTTCTCGGTGAGAACGTTGCTGAGATGCGCTCAGCCTTCAAGCTCATGCATGAATTGATCGACCAAGTAGGCCCGAATGCGATAAGTGTAGAGATACTCTTTGATGATCCCGGTTATGTTATAGCTATAGGTCAACAACCAAATCTATTGAAGTGGCGCCTGCGGGGAATCGATCCTGATGATGATACCATTGTTCTTGGTGTCAATCTAATTAAGCGCATGGATACTAGGCATAAATTTTTAGATGACCTAGTGCAATATGCAAACAAGCCGATCGCGCCGGTATACCTCACGGTTGGTGGAGTACCGCGTGGCGTGGACAAACGCTTAAGCGAACTCGATCCCAAATCACTACCCGCCTACGAAGAAAACTGGCTTCTGCTGCCGGGCATTTCAGTTTTCAGACGCGTCGAGGATCGCCCGCCGAATTCAATGGTGTTCCTCCAACGGGAGCTTCCGGCAAGGAAGGAGCAGGGTGGGCCGCCCGCCCCAGCGTTTGACGCTGCTGCTGTCGCGGAGCGGCGACAGCGCCGGCTACTCGATACGATGCCAAAAACTATCCATGTATTGCGCCACCGCGCAGATGGCCGAGCGCTCGTGGCCCAATGCTCCAGCTTTGGGAACGCAAGCTGGCAAATCGAGCAAGCCGTGGCGAACTTGCGCATCGAACGACAGTTGGCCTATCGGCCTCGTGCTCTGGCCAGCCGAATGACGATGATCGACGGACTGCGCCGCAGCTTTGTGGAGCCCGCCTCTCTCATATTTGACGCTGCGCAAACACCTGCAGCGACTGTACTCAAGCAAATTGCCCTCGACGCGGCTTATCTAATTCGCCGCCTTGATAGAGACAGGCCAGTGCCTGTGGGGTTGGCTGGCCTCAATGCCCGCCTCGGGGAGTTGGGCTATGCCTGATTTTTCGCTGAGGACGGGCGTACCGGATCGACTACGCGTTTTCATTAGCTCGACAATATCTGAGTGCGCACAGGAACGTGCAGCGGCACGCCGTGCAATCCTGGGCCTAAACTTCGAACCAATCCAGTTTGAGCGAGAGGGTGCCCGCGCTGAACCTCCGAGAGAATTCTATCTGCGGAAGCTGTATGATTCTCACGTTGTCATCGGAATCTACAAAAACTCTTATGGCTGGGTTGACACCGAAAAGGGAATGCTGGTTTCGGGGCTTGAAGATGAGCTTCGCGAAGCGCAGCGACTGGGAAGAGATTTTCTAGTTTACGTCCTTAGGACCGATTCCCGCGATCCGCGCCTCACCACATTGCTTGAGCAGCTCAAGACGGGGCCTCAAGTCCTTTATTTCTTCGAAAACGGAGAAGACCTAGAGGCACGCATCCGCGATGATTTGACGAGCCTCGTCGCTGACAGATTTACGCGCACTCAAGATGTCGAGCCGGAGGAGCGATCAGCTGAACGAGTCATTTCATCGATATTCCGCGAGAATGGACTGCGGGTACGAAGGAGCGCTCTGTTAGACGAAGTTTCGCAGGCAACTTCGTTCGCGCGCGTCGTTTGGATCGTCGGAGAAGCAGGCGCGGGGAAAACTGCCCTTGCTGCAGAATGGGCCAACGACCGCAAGTCAGCATTTGTTTCTGCTCGTGGCCTTGACCCTCGTGCAGTACTTCTCGCCGCAGCCCGCGCCCTTCGAATCGCTGACGAAGCCGAGCTTGCGACACCATTGTTTGGAGATGCTCGATCGCTTCTCGTTTCCCGTTGGAAAAGCGCTCAACACTGGCCACTCGTAATAGATGACCCAGATGACCTCGAGGCAATTTGGCCTGTCTTGGCCACCTGCCTTGCATCAAGCAGCATGGGATCTGTGATCCTCGTAGTGCGTGATGCCGACGACGCCCGCATCGCCCTCGATGCGGACATACTCGTGGTCCCTCGTGTATCTCACCTCGGCCATGGGGCGCTCCCTTCCTGGGCGATTGCAGTGGGCGTCATTTGCGGTAGCGGTGCGGGACGAAGGGCAGTGGGGAGACGACGCCCGGCAGCGGCTGTCCGCGCACCATGAGCTGGAGACGCGAACCGGGCGCGCTCGACGTGTG
>OGCL01001721.1_pt1 | contig 17506 bp, 16 predicted proteins | sample 1570041 | NCBI WGS metagenome assembly OGCL01 (sample SAMN06266162, study PRJEB24511) | hot springs metagenome | isolation source: Hot spring water | place: South Africa: Limpopo | collected 2015-06-22
AAGCGGGATGCGGGCACCCCACGCGCGGTCGCCGGCATCCCCTCCGCTGTCCGATCCCCGCTCACGCGGGGCCCCTCGGACGACGCTCCGGGGTGCCCTCCCTGCAAGGAGGAGCGACCAGCCCGCAGGGCGCAGGACAGCGCGCAGCGCTGGTCCCGAGCGCAGCGAGGGATGGGCCGAAGGACCACACAAAGCCAGGCGCCCGCTTGAGACGCGCAAGCGGGCGTGTAGCGGGTTCACCCAAAAGTTGCTCGCGATCAAAGGCATATCGTTGCGCAATCATGCGGTTTCACGATGGCAATTAAGCGGTCAACCGAGGAATCAAGGTTAAATGGCTCAATAGCGTAAACCGGCTCGATTGGCATGGGTGTGACGCCTCATCGGTTGAGCGAAAAAAACAGATATGCCGCCCCCACCGCCGCTGTGAAACCCGCCACATCCGCCACCAGGCCCCCGGCCACGGCATGGCGCACACGCTTGATGCCCACGGCGCCGAAATACACCGCTAGGACGTAGAAGGTGGTCTCGGTGCTACCCTGGACGATGCTGGCGAGCCGGCCGGCGAAGCTGTCGGCGCCGTGTGTCTGCATGGTCTCGATCATCATCGCCCGCGCCCCGGAACCCGACAGCGGCTTCATGAGCATGGTGGGCAGGGCCTCCACCCAGGTGGCGTCGAAACCCAATCCCTGCACGAGCGTGCGCGCCCCCTCGACCAGCAGCCCCAGCAGGCCGCTGGCGCGCATAAGACCGATGGCCACCAGCATGGCCACCAAGTAGGGGATGATGGTCACCGCCACGCCGAAGCCCTCCTTGGCGCCGTCGATGAAGGCCTCGTAGGCGTTGACCCGCTTGACGACGGCACCGATCAGGAACAGCACGATCAGAAAGAGCAGCAGGAAGTTGCTCACCAGCGCGGACCGGGGGGCGAGCTCCTCGGCCGGCAGGCTGGCAAACCAGGCGGCGAGCCCACCCACGGCCAAGGTGAGGCCGGCGAGCCAGCCCAGCACCACCGGGTCCAGCAGGCGTATCCTCTGGGTCATGGAGACGAAGGCAAGGCCGGCCAGGGTGGAGCAATAGGTGGCCATGAGGATGGGGATGAAGACATCGGTGGGGTCGGCCGCCCCCATCTGCGCACGGTAGGTGAAGATGGTCACCGGCAGCAGGGTCACGGAAGAGGCATTGAGGACCAGGAACAGGATCTGGGCGTTGCTGGCCGTCTCCTTGTCCGGGTTGAGTTCCTGCAGCTCGCGCATGGCCTTGAGGCCCATGGGGGTGGCGGCGTTGTCCAGCCCCAGCACATTGGCCGACAGGTTCATGGTGATGGACCCCAGGGCGGGGTGCCCCCGCGGCACATCCGGAAACAGCCGCGCGAACAGGGGGGCGAGCAGTCGCGCCAGGGCATCCAGGAAGCCTGCGCGCTCGCCGATCTTCATCACCCCCAGCCACAGACACATGACGCCGGTGAGCCCCAGGGCGATCTCGAACGCCGTCTTGGCGTTGTCGAACCCCGCCTGCATGAGGGCGGCGAAGATGCCCTGGTTGCCCAGGACCAGGAACTGCACGCAGGCGGCGACGAAAGCGCTGAGGAAGAAGCCGATCCAGAGGGCGTTGAGCATGATGGCAAGACGTGCTGGAGCAGACGCTCAGGGTACACGACTCGGCCCCAGCGACATGGAACTCGCAATGTCTGTCCGGACCAGCCTGCCGGTTTGATGGCTACTGGCTGGACGGGGCCGCATTCACAGCCCCCCCAGCCAAAGCAGTGCGACCACCCCCACCCACAGGATCACGGCGCGCCAGATCAGGCTCATCGCCCCGTCCAGGTAATCCGCGTCGGCCAGGTCGCCACAGCCCAGCTCGGGCCTGAGCAGCTCGCCCCCCGGCAGAGTCAGGGACCCGCCCAACCTTACCCCCAGGGCCCCCGCCCCGGCCGCCAGCAGCACACCCTCGTTGCGCTCGCCCCAGGCCCCGGCCTGGTTGCGCCAGCAATACACGGCGTCCTCGAAATTCCCGACGATGGCGAAACTGAAGGCGGCCAGTCGCGCCGGCACCCAATCCAGGTAGTAGGCGAACCGGCGCGGGAAGGCGCAGAAACTGGGCTCGGCCTGCCATCGGTCGCGGCACATGCCGCTCAGGCGGTAGAACAGCGCGCCGAACACGCCCAGCACGGCGAACCAGAACAGCACGCCGAACAGGCGGGTCAGGGCCAGGAGCAGGGCCTGTTCTATGCCGCTGCGGGCGACCTCGTTCTCGTTCATGGCCTGGGCGGCGCCGGGGCGCCAGGTCATGAGCCTGTCTTGTGCACGCGCCAGATCCCCCTGACGCAGGGGCCGGGCGACATCGGCCACGGCGAAGCCGAACTGCCTGAAACCCATGCAAAAATAGAGCACGATCACGCTCCAGGCCCACTCCAGCAGCCCCAGCAGTTGACCCAGCAGCGCACCCGCAAGACCGGCGAGCAGGGCGGGCCCGAGCACCCCGGCAGACCAGGCGAGCATGCCGTGCCTTTCCATGCCGGCATTGACGTGCGTGAGCAACCAGTCGACATAGCGGTCGACCACCCGCGACGGCGCCGAGGGGTCGCGCAGGGGCTGGAGATAGTCCCAGATCAACGCGGCGAGAATGGAGAACAGGGTCACGGGCTATTTACCTCCACGGCGAGCAGGCCCGGTCTCAGGACACTGCCCGAGGCTTCGTAGATCTCGACGGCAGGGATGGCGATCGATTTGCCTTCTGGCCTCAGATAGTCGTCCAGGGCCTGGTAGGCGCGGCTCGGGGCGAGCAGCATGGCCGCCCTCACCCGGGCGACGAGCACCCGCCGCGCGGGCAGACTGTCGATCTGCAGGGATGCGGGGACGGCGCTCCCGGTCGCCACCAGGTACCCCACCCGCGCCAGCCGATCGGCCAGTTTCGCGTAGTCACCGGTGTGCTCGACATAGGCATAGGTGTAGGGACCGCGCATCTGCACGTCGATCAGGACCCGGTTGAAGCCCCCCCACCAGGCATACACCGCAACCAGGGGCAGGACGAAGGCGAGGAGGAAAGGCAAGAAACGCTTGTGGATCAATTCGGGAAACCAATGCCTGGCGCTGCGGACGAACATGTTACAACATCCCCGGTCGCACGTTCCTGACCGGCACGCTGGAATGAGAGGAGAACCCGCCATGCACAGGCTGATCGCCACCATACTGACCCTGGTCGCCCTCTACGCCCACGCCGCGACCTACCCCCCGGTATCGGTCGAGGTCAGGGCGGTCCAGGTCGGTCCGCACAGCTATTACGTCCCCGGCCTGTCCGGCGCGGCCTCGGCCGCGAACGAGGGCTTCATGTCGAATGCCGGTTTCGTCATCACCCCTGCCGGGGTGGTGGTGTTCGACAGCCTGGGCACACCCTCGCTCGCGCAGGCCATGCTGGGAGAGATCCGCAGGCTCACCCAGGCCCCCATCAAGCGGGTGATCGTCAGCCATTACCACGCCGATCACTACTACGGCCTGCAGGTGTTCAAGGACGCCGGGGCGGAAATCTGGGCGCACGAGCACGGCCGTGGCAGCGTGCACACGGAAGAGGCGAAACTGCGCTACGACCAGCGCAAGGAGACACTCAAACCCTGGGTCACGGACGGGTTGCAGCGCCTGCTGGAGGCGGACGTCTGGCTCGCCGGCGACACCGACTTCGAGCTGGGTGGCGTGCGCTTCCAGCTGCGCCACGTCGGGCCGGCCCACTCGGCCGAGGATCTGGCCCTGTTCGTGGTGGAGGATGGGGTGCTGTACGCCGGCGACCTGGTGTTCAAGGGTCGGGTGCCCTTCGTCGGCAACGCCGACTCACGCCTGTGGCTCGCCGCCCTGGATCGTCTCCTTGCCTTGAAGCCCAAGGTCTTGGTACCGGGCCACGGCGGCATGTCCACCGACCCGTTGGGCGACCTGACCCTTACGCGCGACTATCTGACCTACCTGCGCGAACAGATGGGCAAGGCGGTGGCGGAGCTCATACCCTTCGATGAGGCCTACCTGGCCACCGACTGGTCCCGCTACGAGTTCCTGCCCGCCTTTCCCGAGGCCAATCGGCCCAACGCCTACAACACCTACCTCCTGATGGAGGCCGAAGTCTTGGGGCGCTGAAACCCTCCCGCAGGGCACTCGATGAACACGCCGGGTCGCCCCAACTCACTTGCACCCCATCGGGGGCCGGGCTGGGCGCGGCCCGTGCTTCGGTGCACTCGTAGATGCCGCACTCGCCTGCAAGGCGGACATCGGCCAGACAGCCCGGCTGTGCTGGGCTACAATAGCCGGCAATCGAACTCCGACTGCACCGAGCATGAACCAGCCCGCCGCACTCGACTATCTCGTGATCACCGCCTCGGGCGAGGACAGGGTGGGCCTGGTGGAGCGCTTCACCGGCCGCATCTTGGATGCCGGCTGCAACATCGAGGAGTCGCGCATGGCGCTGCTCGGGGGTCACTTCGCCATCATCATACTCATCTCCGGCCGCTGGGACGCGCTGTCCAAGCTGGAAGACAAGCTCGCCGGTCTGGGGGACGAACTGGGGCTGTCCATCATCCACAAGCGCACCCGCCACCTGGAGCGCAAGCAGCCCTTGGTGCCCTATCACATCGAGGTGGTGGCCATGGACCATCCCGGCATCGTGCATAGCCTGGCCAACTACTTCTCCCGTCAGGGCATCAACATCGAGGAACTCAGCACCGAGACCTATCCCGCCCCGCACACCGGGACACCGATGTTCTCGGTCAGCATGACGGTGGGGGTGCCCGCCGACATGCACATCCCCACGCTGCGCGGCGACTTTCTCGACTATTGCGACGGACTGAACCTGGACGCGATCTTCGAGCCCGTGCGCGCGTGAGCCGGGCCGTCACGTCGCGCGCGCGGGCTAGCCGTTCATGCCCCAATGGCCGCCCCTGACTGTGAAAGACGTCGTCGACGGCCATGAACGGTCCCTCTCCTTAAGCCCCTCCCCCCGTGGGGGATGGGAGCGTCGTGAGTCGGCTACGCGACTTTCACGATAACGCGGCGTTTTTTCAGGTTCATTCGTTTCGGATCAACAATGACGAGTCCGTAATCGGCCAAACTGCGATGACCAGATCCACTGTCTGCCGCTGCCGGCGATTCCTGCCGGTCATGATCGTCCTCTGGGCCTTGGCAGCCGTCCCCGCCCGGGTGTTCGCCGACCCCGCCAACGCGGATTTCGCTGCCTGGCTGGAGGGCGTGCGCAAGGAGGCCCTGGGTCGCGGCATCAGTCCGGCAACCCTGGACCGGGCCCTGACCGGCCTGCAGCCGATCCCCAAAGTGATCGAACTGGACCAGCGCCAGCCGGAGTTCGTCGACGCCTTTCTCGACTATCTCGATCGTCGCGTGACCCCAACCCGCATCGAGGAGGGTCGCCGGCAGCTCCAGCAGCAGCACGCCCTGTTGACGGAGATAGAGAGCCGCTATGGCATTCCGCCCCACATCCTGGTCGCGCTGTGGGGCCTGGAGACCAACTACGGCGGCTACCTGGGAGACTATCCCGTTCCCGCTGCCCTGGCCACCCTGGCCTTCGACCCGCGGCGCAGCCAGTTCTTCCGCGAGCAGCTGTTCGATGCCCTGGCCATACTCGAGGCCGGTCACGTCACCCCGGAGGCGATGCAGGGTTCCTGGGCCGGTGCCATGGGTCATCTGCAATTCATGCCCTCCACGTTCATCGGCTATGCAGTGGATGCTGACGGCGACGGCCGCAAGGATCTCTGGCGCTCCCTGCCCGACGCCTTCGCCTCTGCCGCCAACTACCTGAGACGGCTGGGCTGGCGGGGCGGCGAGCTGTGGGGGCGTGAGGTGCGCCTGCCCGAGCGTTTCGACTGGGAACTGGCGCGCCTGAACCTGACCAAGCCGGTCAGTGCCTGGTCGGCCATGGGGGTGAGGCAGGCCGACGGCAGCCCCCTGCCCCGCTCGGAACTTGCCGGCGCCATCGTCGTGCCCCAGGGTCACAAGGGCCCCGCCTTCCTGGTCTACCCCAACTTCAATCTCATCATGAACTGGAACCGTTCCCTGAGTTACGCCCTGGCGGTGGGCCACCTGTCCGACCGTCTGCGTGGCATGCCGGAACTGCGTCATGGTCAGGCGGCCCGGCATGAACGCGTGACCCGCCAGCAGGTGGTCGACCTGCAGCGACAGCTCGAGGCCCTGGGCTTCGAGCCCGGCGAGGCCGACGGTGTCATCGGCGCGCGCACCCGCGCCGCGCTCAGGGCCTTCCAGCGCAGCGCCGGTCTGCCCGCAGACGGCTACCCCTCCCCCGAGGTAATGGCGCGAGTCCGGGACGTGGCCACAAGCCGCGGCCTGGCTGCGGCCGACGGCGGCACGCTCAGCGGGGCCGTGGTGAACTCGCCTGCGGAGGCCATGCGGCCATGAAAGGGGCACGGCTAGGCCGATGAGCGAAGCCGATGAGCAAACTTGACGCCTGCCTCCCCAGAGCGCAATCTGCCGAGCATGAAACGCCCCCCGATACGCTGCACTGGCGTGCCCCCGTTGGCGTGAGCAGTCATGCTGCCCGCCCTTCCTGAAGCCTTGAGCCAGGCCGAGCTGCTGCGGCTGGACGCCTTCCTGCATTCCCCGGCCTGCGGACGCGATGCCATGGGCTTGTCCCATGCGCATGGCTTCCTCACCGCGGTGGCGAGCGGCCCGGAACACCTGGAACCCGTCGCGTGGCTGCGCCTGGTCTTCGACGAACCGGTGTTCGAAAACGGCGCCCAGGCCGAGGACATGCTCGGTCTGGCAATACGGCTGTATCAGGACATCGAGGCCAGCCTGGACAGACCAGGCAGTTGCCATCCGGTACTGGACTTCGTGCGCAGCGAGGCTGGCGAACTGAGCGTGGATGCCTCGGCCTGGTGCCGGGGCTATCGCTCCGGCATGACCTTGTGCGAGGAGCAGTGGGCCATCCATGGCGGTCAGCCCTTGCAGGCTGCATTGGCCACCATCCACACGCTCGCACGCCTTCCCGGCCCGGTCCTCGGCGCCCTGAACCGCGAGCTCTGCGACCAACTGCCGCAGGCGGCGGAGGCCATCTACCGCTACTGGCGGGCGACGGAAGCGGCTTGATGGACGAACGCTGGCAGTGCTGGCGCTGCGGCGCCGATCTGTCCGACCTCCCCAGGCCCTACGGCCGACATTCGCTATGCCCGGCCTGCCGGGCGGACCTGCATGTCTGCCTGATGTGCAGACATCACGACACGCGTAAGGCCAAGCAATGCCGGGAACTCGCTGCCGACGAGGTCAAGGACAAGACGCGCTCGAACCCCTGCGAGTGGTTCCAGGCCAGACCCGGCGCTCACGCCCCGGCGGCCGGCAAACCCGCTCACAACACGCGCAAAGAACTGGACGCCCTGTTCGACAACCGGGCAGGCGCCACCCCTGCCCGCGCTGATTCTGCGCGTCGCACCCTGGACGAGCTGTTCGGCGGCAACGAGTAGGCTGCGCAGGCGCAGCTCACTCGTAGTGGATGAAGTCCTCGGCCTGGGCGTCTTCGCCGTAACGGTCGATCAGGTCCTCCAGTTCCTCATACAGGGTCTCGTCCTCATCCTCCTCGATGACCCCCTCGCCGACCAGATGCGCCACCAATCCGTCGTCCATGGCCTCGATCACATCACCCAGCGTCGGCGGTCGGGTGGCCTCTTCCATCACCGCCTCGATGACCCGGCTCAGGGCCTCGCTGGCCGTTTGCTTTAGAAAGTCGTTGGCCGGCGCCTCGACGCCAAATTCATCGATGAGACTGTCCAACTCGCTGAGCAGGGTCTCGCTGGTCTCCGGATGCAGCCGGTCGGCATCATAGTGTTCGCCCGCGTCACCCGTGGCCAGGGCGGCGCGCACCGAGCCGAGCGTGGCGGTCTCGAGGGCGTCGGGATTGCTGGCATGTGCCTCCAGAAGCTCGGCCAGCTCGGGTGAAACCCGACTGGAAACATCAATGCTGCGGATCATGATAGTTGCCCCTTCACTGGTTGGATATATGGGAAGGTCTGCACAACCTGCTGCGCGAGCGGATCGCTGTGTTGCGCGGTGCTCGCTCCCTCGCCTATCTACTTGATATGTCTCGGTCGCTGCGCTCCGTGCGCCTTGCGCTCCGCCCGCTCGCGACGGTCGTGCAGACCTTCCTATGGTCTTCGCCCTTTCTTTGTAACAAGCGGGGCGCCGGCGTCAAGTCGGTCGGCGGGTGACGGGCCAAGGCCAGATCGATGCTATTCTGAAAGTATGCGGCTGCCTGCTCGCCAGGTGGAGGCGGCACCCAGCCTTGAGGCGGGGTTTCAAGATCATGAACAGCACAGTCATCTCAGCCGACGATCTCGCGATCCTGCGGGATGCCTATACCCATCTCGAACATCCCAGCCTGGCCGCGCGCCTGACCAATTTCGTCGGACTTCCCTTGGAACGGGGGGTCAGGCTGCTCCCGAGGAACTGGTACGAAGGGCTGCGTCAGGGCACCCAGCAGGCCCTGCTCAAGGCCCTGGACTGGGCGATCCTGTCGCTGGAGTCGGAGGCGCGGCCGATGCCGGTGCCGCAGGACGGCCATCACAAGTTGCTCAGCGCCGCCTCCGGCGCCCTGGGCGGGTTTTTTGGACTGCCCGCGGTGCTGGCCGAATTGCCGGTCTCGACCACGCTGACCCTGCGGGCCATTGCCGACATCGCCCGCGGCGAGGGGGAGGACCTCTCGCGGCTGGAAACCCGACTGGCCTGTGTCGAGGTCCTGGCCCTGGGCGGCCGCACCGACGAAGATGACGCGGCAGAGACCGGATACTACGGCATCCGCCTGGCGTTGGCGGTGCATCTGTCGCGGGTCCCCGAGCGGGTGCTGCAACATGGCATCCTGAAGCCCTCGCACCCGGCCCTGGTGGAGTTGCTGGCCAGCGTTGCGGCACGCTTCGGCATCGTGGTGACGGAGAAGGCGGCGGTGCAGATGGTCCCGATCCTGGGTGCGATCAGCGGGGCCCTGGTCAATCTGGTGTTCATCGAGCACTTTCAGGACGTGGCGCGCGCCCATTTCACGGTGCGGCGCCTGGAACGGACCTACGGCGTCGATCTGGTGCGCGAGGCCTATCAGCGACTGGACGAGGCGGAAGGCTGAACGGGGTGCAGCCGCCGCCACCAGCGCATGAAGGGTTCGTGCAGGGACTCGTAGAACGACAGCATGGCCGGCAGCCAGAACAGGGTGACCAGGGTGGTCACCGCCAGGCCGAAGGTGATGCTGGTGGCCATCGGGATGAGGAACTGGGCCTGCAGTGAACCCTCCGCCATGAGGCCGGACAGGCCGCCGATGGTGGTGAGCGAGGTCAGGAGGATGGCCCTGAATCGCAGCGTGGCGGCGTTGATCAGGGCCTCGCGCACGGCCACCCCTTTTTCGCGCTGATGACGATAAAACTCGGTCAGGATGATGGAGTCGTTGACCACGATCCCGGACAGGCCGAACAGGCCGAACAGCGACAGCACGGTCAGGTCCAGCCCCATCACCCAGTGGCCGAAGATGGCCCCCCCCAGACCGAAGGGGATGGCGAGCATGATGATGATCGGCCAGCCATAGTGCGCGAAGACCCAGGCCAGGATGAGATAGATCAGGGCCAACCCGAGCAGGAGTCCCATGCGCATGTCCGCCATGGTCTTGCGCTGATCGGCGGCACGGCCCTCGAAGGACCAGCGCACCCCGTAGCGGTCGGTCAGACCGCGCAGGGTGCTGTCGGCCAGGGTGGCGAGGATCTCGTTGGTATTGGCCACGGCGCTGTTGACCTGGGCATTGACCTCGACCGCCAGCTGCGTCTGGGCGTGGCGCAGGGCCTCGAAGCCCTGGCGGCTCTGCCAGCGGGCCACCGTCGCAAGGGGCACCCAGCTGCCGTCGGGGGCGCGCACCGTCAGGCGATCCAGACTGGCCAGGCTGTGGCGTTCCGCCTCCGGCAGGCGCACCCGCACCTCCACCTCCTCCGGCCCGTCCTGGAACAGCTGCACCAGGCGGCCGTCATAGGCGGCCCGCAGCTGACGCGCCAGTTCCTCCACGGTAAAGCCCAGCGCCTCGCCGGCGGGCGTGAGCCGGAACAGGAGCTGCTCGCGTCCGTAGGGCATGTCGTCCTCGATGCCGTACACGCCGGGGATCTGCCGCAGCACGGCCTGGAGGTCCAACGCGGCCTGCTTGAGGGTATGCGCATCGCGGCCGGTCAGCCGCACCTGGATGTCGGAACCCGGCGGTCCGGCCCTTCGCGGCGCGAGGACGAAAGTCTCCATGCCCGCGGGGAGCCGGATGCGCGACTGCCAAGCACGCACGAACTCATCGGTGCGCACCTCGCGGTGGTCCGAGGGGATCAACTGCACGCTCATGGCCCCGAACTGGTCGCCCTGACGCACCTGGGTATCGCCCGCCAGCGCACCGCTGCGGCTGACCGACTGTTCGATCAGCCTCGTGCCGAAACTCCTCTCCGTCTCCACAAGGGTCTGGCGCAGGTGATCGAGAAAGGCATCCACCCGTTCACGCGGTGTGCCGCTGGTGAAGGTGGCATTGGCGAAGATCATGTAGGGCTCGGGGGTGGGGAAGAAGGTGAATTTGACGCGGCCGCCGGCGAGTAGACCCACGCTCAGGATGAGCAGACCCACACCTGCGACCACCGTGCTCGCGCGCCAGTCCACGGCCAGCGTCACCAGTCGCCGGAAGGGCCCGTCGCGCAGCCGATCGAAGCCCATCTCCAGGCGGGCACGCAGGCGGCTCGCCCCCGCCGCGGACTCGCGCGCGAAGGCGTCGCGCAGGTGTGCCGGCAGGATGAAGAAGCACTCCACCACGGAGGCCAGCAGCACGCACACCATGATGAAGGGGATGTCGAACATGATGTTGCCGATCGGGCCCGAGACCAGCATCAGCGGGATGAAGGCCGCCACCGTGGTCAGGCTGGAGGCGATCACCGGCCAGAACATCCGCCGCGCCCCCCCTTCGGCGGCGGCCAGAGGCGGCTCGCCCATGCGCCGGTGGGCGTAGGCGTCCTCGCCGACGACGATGGCGTCGTCGACGATGACGCCCAGGGCCATGATCAGGGCGAACAGGCTCATCATGTTGATGGAACCGCCCATCACCCACAGCACGGCCATGGTCGCCATGAAGGCGGTGGGGATGCCCAGGGCCACCCACAGGGTGACGCGCCCGTTGAGGAACAGCAGCAGGATGCCCACCACGATGACCAGGCCCAGCAGGCCGTTCTTCACCAACAGGGTGATGCGCTCGTCGATGAGGCTCCACTGCTCGTCGTAGACCGTGAGCTCGACGGACTTGGGCAGCAGCGGCCGGGTGTCCTTCAACCACTGGTGGAGGATCTTTGCCGCCTTAAGCGAATGTCCCTGCTCTGCGCGCTTGAGCAGCAGCTCGACGGCGGGACGTCCGTCCACCTTCAGGAACTGGCTGCCGTCGCGCGCCTCGCGGGTGATCTCCGCCACCTGCCCCAACTCGATGCGGGCCCCGGCCTCCGTCACCAGGGGCAGGTTGGCATAGTCGCGCGGGTCCTTGCGCAGGTTGACCCCCCTTACCTCACGCTGCATCTCCGCCTCGCCCAGCTTGCCCGCCGGCGCATCCCGGTTGACAGCCGTTAGACGCTGCGCCACCTGATCCAGGGAGAGCCCGAGACGCTCCAGCTCGCGGGCCGGGATGCGGATGGCGATCTCCTCGTCCGGCAGCCCCAGGATGTCCACCTTGTCCACGCCGCGCGCGAGCAACTCGCTCTCGAAACGGCGGGCCAGACTGCGCAGCTCGGCCAGGTTGTCGCCCTTGACGAGCAGGCGGGCGATGGGTTCGTAGCGCACGACCCTTGTGACCTCCGGCGGCTCGGCGTCACCGGGCAGGTTGCGGAATTCGCTCACCGCCTGCTTCACCTCGTCCAAGGCGGTGATGGGGTCGGTCCCCTCCTTGAGTTCCAGGGTGATGCTGGACAGGCCCAGACTGGAGGTGGAGGTGAGCTTGTCCAGCCCGGCGATGGTCTTGAGCTTCTGTTCCAGCGGCGTGGTGATGCCCTCCTCCACATCCTCGGCCGCCGCGCCGCGCCATTCCACACGCACGGTGATCACGTCCAGGTCGAAACTGGGGAAGAACTGGATGTTCAGCCTGGACACGGCGAAGAGCCCCGCCACGATCAGCATGATCATGAGGAGATTGCCCGCCACCGGGTGGTGGGCGAAGGCGGCGATGAGGTCGCGGCGCTGCATGGGGCTAACGGACATGGCGACGGCCACCCCTAAGTATGAATGTCGCCGTGTCCGTTCCCTCTCCCCCTGCCCCTCCCCCCGAGGGGGAGGGGAGCTTAGTGAGTCGCTTCGCGACTTTCACGAGAAGGGTGGTGTTGAGGCTTAACGAGGTTCGCGACCGGGATAGCGCATGGCCTCCCGCCGCAGCGCGCTCAACCCTGCTCAGCCGCGCGCCCCTTGCCCCGCTCGCAGGGCCTGTGCCAGGTCCGCCTTGAGGTCGTCCGGGTGTTCCAGCCCGACGGCGATGCGGATGAGCCCGTCGCCTATGCCCGCCGCCGCCCGCTGCTCGGCGGTCATGCGGCTGTGGGTGGTGCTGGCCGGGTGGGTGATGGTCGTCTTGGCGTCGCCCAGGTTGGCGGTGATGGACATCAGCCGGGTGGCATCGATCACACGCCAGGCCGCGTCCTGTCCGCCCTCGACCTCGAAGGCGACGATGCCGCCGCCGCTGGTCTGCTGCCGCATGGCCAGTTCATGCTGGGGATGGGAGGGCAGGCCGGGGTAGAGCACCCGTCTGACACCGGCCTGCGACTCCAGCCATTGCGCCAGTTCGTGGGCATGACGGGCGTGGGCCTGCATCCTTATCCCCAGCGTCTCCAACCCCTTGAGCAGGACCCAGGCGTTGAAGGCGGACAGGGTCGGTCCGGCGGTGCGCAAAAACGTGTACACCCCTTCCATCAAGGCCTGGCTGCCCAGCACGGCGCCACCCAGGACCCGCCCCTGGCCGTCGAGATACTTGGTGGCGGAGTGGATGACGATGTCCGCCCCCAGTTCCAGCGGACGCTGCAGGATGGGGGTACAGAAGCAGTTGTCCACCGCCAGCCAGGCCCCGGCCTGATGCGCGATGTCGGCGAGGGCACGTATGTCGCTCACCTCGGTCAGCGGGTTGGAGGGCGACTCGAGAAAGAACAGCCGGGTATTGGGCTTTACCGCGGCGCGCCACTCGGCCGGATCGGTGGGGGAGACGAAGGTCGTCTCCACACCGAAGCGCGCGAGGATGTTGCCGAACAGTTGCACCGTGGAGCCGAAGATGGAGCGGGAGGCCACCACGTGTTCGCCCGCCCGCATCAGTCCCATGACCGTGGCCAGGATGGCAGCCATGCCGGAGGAGAAGGCCACGCAGCGCTCTGCCCCTTCCAGGGCGGCCAGACGTGCCTCGAACATGGACACCGTGGGGTTGGTGAAGCGGGCATAGATGGGCCCCGGCTCGGCGCCGGAAAAGCGGGCCGCCGCCTCCGCCGCACTGCCGAAAACGAAGCTGGAGGTCAGGAACATGGCCTCGGAGTGCTCCATGAACTGACTGCGGACGGTGCCCGTGCGTATGGCGAGGGTCTCGGGATGGAGGGCGTCCATTTGGGGTGAGGGGTGAGGGGTGGGTTATTACCGCACAGACTTTCAGGCCGCACTCAGGTTCAGATGCATCTGCCGCGTTGGGAGGGACTGGCGCACGGGGATGGTGCCGTTGCGCTGGCCTTCAAGCCGCACCAAGTATGCCTCGGTCACGTCGCCGGTGATATAGCGGCCATCGAAGCAGGAGGCATCGAAGGAGGTCAGTCGCGGATTGACCGATTGCACCGCACGGATCAGGTCGGCCAGGTCCTGATAGATGACGGCGTCGGCGCCGATCTCCCGACAGATCTCCTCGTCGGTGCGGCCGTTGGCCAGGAGTTCGTTGCGGGTCGGCATGTCGATGCCGTAGACGTTGGGGAAACGCACGGGGGGGCTCGCGGAGGCGAAGTAGACTCGGTTCGCGCCCGAGTCCCGCGCCATCTGGATGATCTCCCGGCTGGTGGTGCCGCGCACGATGGAATCGTCCACCAGCAGCACGTTCTTGCCGCGGAATTCCAGCGCCATGGCGTTGAGCTTCTGGCGCACGGATTTCTTGCGCACGGCCTGGCCCGGCATGATGAAGGTGCGGCCGATGTAGCGGTTCTTGATGAAGCCCTCCCGATAGGGCAGGTTCAGACGCATGGCCAGTTGCAGTGCGCTGGGCCGGCTGGTGTCGGGGATCGGTATCACCACATCGATGTCCAGGTGGCCGTACTCGCGCCTGATCTTGTCGGCCAGCATCTCGCCCATGCGCAGCCGCGTCTCGTAGACCGAGGTGCCGTCCATCACCGAGTCGGGCCGGGCGAAATAGACGTATTCGAAGATGCAGGGGTTGAGGCTGGCGCCCTCGGCACAGGCGTGGCTGTGGAACGCACCGTCCAGGGTGACCAGGACCGCCTCGCCCGGCGCGACGTCGCGCACCGGCTCGAAACCCAGCGCATCCAGGGCCACGCTCTCGGAGGCCACCATCCAGTCATGGCCCGTGGGGGTCTCCAGACGGCCGATGATCAGCGGCCGGATCCCGTAGGGGTCGCGAAACGCGAGCAGGCCGAAGCCGGCTATCATCGCCACCACGGCATAGGCCCCGCGGCAGCGGCGGTGCACGCCCGACACGGCGGTGAATACATCCTCCACCGTGAGGCGGTGAGCGTGCACCGCCTCCTGCAACTCGTGCGCGAGGACGTTGAGCAGCACCTCGGAGTCCGAACCGGTGTTCACATGGCGCAGGTCATCCCGGAACAACTCGTCCTGCAGCTGCTCGGTGTTGGTCAGGTTGCCGTTGTGACCCAGCACGATGCCGAAGGGCGAGTTGACATAGAAGGGCTGGGATTCTGCCGGGCTGGCGGCCGAGCCTGCCGTCGGATAGCGGACATGGGCGATGCCCGCGTTGCCGATCAGGTTGCGCATGTCACGGGTGCGGAATACGTCCCTAACCATGCCGGTGGACTTGTGCATGTGGAACATGCTGCCCTCAGCGGTGACGATGCCGGCGGCGTCCTGGCCACGATGCTGCAGCAGTTGCAGGCCGTCGTAGAGGAGCTGGTTGACAGGCTGGCTGGAGACGATGCCGAGGATGCCGCACATGGTCTGCTCTCTCTCAAGTCGTTCGCCGGGCCGCCCCAAGAACGAATCGCCCCCGCGACGGGCGGCTCGGGCGCTGTATTCGAAGCGGGGGCATGGCCAATCTCAATACCGGATGTGTTCCACCAGGCTCGACGGCAACCAGGGCATGGCCATCCTGGCGCCTGCCTCGAGCTGCTCGTGGAGCAGCGCGTCCTGCCAAAGACGCGTCTGCGGCAGGGCGGTCAGGCCTGCCAACACCGTGAGCAGAAGCACGATCAGGCCGCCGCGCAGGGCCCCGAACACCAGACCCATGAACTTGTCGTAGAAGCCCAGTCCGACCCATTTCACCATGCCGGCCAGGACCGCCCCGCTCAGGCTTGCCAGCACCAAAATGATGACGAACACCAGGACGATGGCGGCGAAATGCCGCAGCGCCTCGCTCTCCACCCCCGGCACCATGGGCGCCACGAAGGGTGCGAGGGACTTTGCGAACAGGAAGGCAAGCACCCAGGCACCCAGGGAAAAGACCTCCCGCACCAGGCCGCGCATCAACCCGGCGACGGCAGAGATGGCCATCACGCCGACGACGAGGAGGTCCAGTCCGGTCATCCTGGGATCATCCCAGATCGTCCATTATCGTGAAAGTCGCGACAGCGACTCACGACGCTCCCCTCCCCCTCGGGGGGAGGGGCTGGGGGTGAGGGACCGTTCATGGCCGCCAACGACGTCTTTCATAGTCAGGGGTGGCCAAGCGGCCATGAACGGTTAGGGCTGTTGCCGCGCCGCCATCAGGCCGTCAGCAACCCCTCCACCACCGCGCACCAGGCCCGGCCGATGTTGCTGGGCTCATAGCCACCGCCGCCGAGGGCGACCAGGCGTCCGGCACAACAGGTCTCGGCCAGCAGGGCGAGACGGCGCGCCACGTGGCCGTGCACCGCCGCACTGTAGTCGAGATGGGTGATGGGGTCACCTGCCAGGCTGTCGGCACCGCACTGCAACAGGATGAACTGCGGCCGGGCGGCGCCCAGAAAGCGCTCCGCCCCCTCCCAGAGCGAGAGAAACAGCGCATCGCCAGCGCCCGGCGGCAGGGGGATGTTCAGCTTCGTCCCCGCCGCTGCGCCAGTGCCGCACTCCTCGCGCCCACCCGTGCCCGGGTAGAGCCAGCGTCCGTCCTCGTGAAAGTCGGCCAGGATGAGGTCCGGATCATCCGCATAAGCGTAGTACACCCCGTCGCCGTGGTGGGCGTCGATGTCCACATAGGCGATGCGCCTGAGGCCATGGCGCCGGCGCAGGTGCTCGATGGCGATGGCGCAGTCGTTGATCACACAGAAGCCGGCCGCCGCATCACGCCGTGCATGGTGCAGGCCGGCGATGGGCACGAAGGCGCGTCGGCACTGCCCCGCCATCACCGCGTCCACCGCCGCCAGGGTGGTACCCGCCACGCATGCGGCAGCCTCGAACAGACCCGGCAGTGCCGGCGTGTCCCCCAGATCCAAGTCCAAGTAGCCGCCCCCGCCCGCGCAGCGCCGGCGCACCGTGGCCACATAATCCGGGGTGTGGAACAACAGCAGGTCCGCCTCGTACGCCTGCACCGAGGGTCGCAGGCCGACCTGCGCCGCCAGGCCGCTCGCGCGCAGGGCCTCGATGAAGGCGGGGTGGCGCGCCGGGCCGAAGGGGTGATGGGCGCCGAAGTGATAGCGTGCCAGACCCGCGTCTGCGAAGACACACACCGCGGGGCCGTCCGGACCGCGGGCTGGCCTGTCGGGTGGCGCAGCGCGGCGCATGCTCAGGCGGATCGGCTATCGATCCGGCAGCAGCACGAACCGGGCCACCGCGTCCGCCTTGGCGATCTCGACCCACAGCTCGCATCGCACCTTTACCGGCATCAGTTCGTCGCCGCAACTGCAGCCGCCGACGAGTTCCGTGAACAAGACCCCCACCCGCGCATGGATGGCGTCGCCGGCATCCTCCGCCTGCAGCAGCGTGACCGTGATCCGCTCGCCGTCCAACCGGCCGCCCTGCGTCGTGGCGGCGTCCAGCGGCAGGCAGCGGGCGGGGAGGGCCTCGATCTCCGACTTGAGGCGGGAAACGAAGGCTGGGCCACCCCAGGCCATGACTGATTGCGGCAGGCGGGGCATGGAATATGCGGCGCGGAGCGCGAAACGTAAGAGGCCCAGTGTACCGCCCAGGGGTGAAGGGCGGTGATCATTATTCCGGCAGCCCCTTGAAACCCCCCATGGGCGTCCCTATCATTGGCACTCGCAGTGCACGAGTGCTAACAGCGTGCCGCGTTTTTTTGCCCAACGAGCAACCCGAGATCTTTTCAAGGAGGAAACATGAAGATCCGCCCTTTGCATGACCGTGTGATC
>OGCL01001722.1_pt1 | contig 17506 bp, 16 predicted proteins | sample 1570041 | NCBI WGS metagenome assembly OGCL01 (sample SAMN06266162, study PRJEB24511) | hot springs metagenome | isolation source: Hot spring water | place: South Africa: Limpopo | collected 2015-06-22
TTGACGCAGACGGCCGCCAGCGCTGCAAGCTGTAGCTCCCCTCCGGATAGCTCGTGGGGCCGCCTTGCCGCGAGATCGCTGATCCCGAACCGGGCAAGGACCTCATCCACCAGTCGATCCACCTCGTGAGCGGCCATCCCCCTCGATTTCGGCCCGAGCGCGATATCCTCGCGAATGACAGGCAAAATGATCTGATGGCCCGGGTTCTGGAAGATGAACCCCGTCTTTGCCCGGGCCGCCTTCTCGTCGGCAACCGTATCCAGCCCATCCAGCGTCACCGTGCCGGATGACGGCTTGGCAAGCCCCCCGATCAGCCGCGCGAAACTCGTCTTGCCCGAACCATTAAGCCCGATCACGCCGATACGCGTCTCGACGAGCGACAGCGAAAGCGGCGAGAGAGCAACTCGGTCGCCGAAGCGCAACTCGGCCTGGTCGAAACGGATGTGCAAGGTGAGGGCTCTCCTGAAAGATCCGTTCCTATAGACCGCTGGAGCCCGGGCTTCCAGCCTCTGCTGTGAAGCAATCGATGCGCTATGTGGATCCTTGTCCGGCCAAGGTTGCAGATCGTGGCCCCCTACAAGTTTCCGCCATTGAACAAACCGCGAACATGTCCTAGCCTCTCAATCATGTCGATTCCCGTCCCCAACACGCTTGCGCGAAAAATCTTCCTTGAACGGCAGGGCCTGTCGCGCTCGCCAACCAAGGCGCTCGGGCGTGATGGGCTCTACGACCTGATCCACGATCTCGGCTTCGTTCAGGTCGACAGCATCCAGTGGGTCGAGCGCGCCCATCACCAGATTCTCTTCTCGCGCAACCAGACTTATCGGCCAAAGGATCTGCAGCATCTCCTCGAAAAGGACCGCTCGCTTTTCGAGCACTGGACCCACGACGCCTCGGTCATCCCATCGGCCTTCTTCCCCTATTGGAAACACCGCTTCGTCCGCCGCGAAGAGCGGATCCGGCAGAACTGGGCGAAATGGCAGGGGCAGGGCTTTGACCAGGCCTTCGAGGAAACCTATGCCCGCATCCGTGACCACGGCCCGGTCATGGCCCGTGACGTCAAGGCCGAGGACCACAAGTCGGGCGGCTGGTGGAACTGGCACCCCTCCAAGACCGCGCTGGAATTCCTATGGCACACCGGCAAACTCGCGATCGCGCGGCGCGAGGGCTTCCAGAAGGTCTATGATCTCGCGGAACGGGTGATCCCCGCTGACCATCACGCAGCCGAGGTCGAACACGAAGCCTTCGTCGACTGGGCCTGCCGGGCAGCACTCACCCGCCTCGGCTTTGCCACCTCGGGCGAAATTGCCGCCTTTTTCGATATCGTCACTCCCGACGAGGCCAAGGCCTGGGTCGCCGCCCATCGCGACGAACTTCAGGAGCTGCAACTGGAAACCGTCGACGGCAAGCCGCGCGCCTCCTTCGCCTTTGCCGAGCAGGCCGCGACCCTCCTCGAAGCGCCCGAGCCGCCGGCACGGATCCGCGTGCTCTCGCCCTTCGACCCCCTGATCCGCGACCGCAACCGCACCGAACGCCTCTTCGGTTTCTTCTACCGCATCGAAGTCTTCGTGCCCGAACCGAAGCGCCAATACGGCTATTATGTCTTCCCGCTGCTCGAAGGTGACAGGCTCATTGGCCGGATCGACATGAAAGCAGAGCGCAAGGAAGGTGTGCTCGACGTCCGCCGTCTGTGGCTGGAGCCGGGTGTAAAGCCGACGTCTGGCCGCCTCGACAAGCTGGAAGCTGAACTCCACCGCGTCGCCCGCTTTGCCGGGATGGACGCGGTCCGCCTGCAGCCCGATTGGCTCGGCTGAACCAAGAAACCAGACAGAAAGATCCGACGTGACCGACACCAGCGCCTACCGCATCGAACTCCGCGTGCCCTCTATCGACGACTACATGCGCCTGCGCCTCGAATCCGGCCTCACCCCCTTTTCCCGCGAAGCCGCCGAAAAGGGCCTACCCAACTCGATCTTCGGCGTCAGCCTGATGCTGGGCGAGAAGACCGTCGGCATGGGCCGCATCATCGGCGATGGCGGCTGCTTCTTCCAGGTCACCGACATTGCCATCCTGCCGGACCACCAGGGCAGGGGGCTCGCCAAGTGGATCATGGCAGCGCTGTCCGAGTTCATCGCAACTTTGCCGAAGTCTGCCTATGTCAGCCTGATCGCCGACGTGCCCGCCAACAGGCTCTATGCGCAGTACGGGTTCGATGAAACGGCTCCCCGCTCCGTCGGCATGGCGCGTCGGGTACTCTGAAGCGCCACCAGGGGCGCCCCCTTTGCTTCCGTCAAGAAATTGCATGCAATCTTTGGAGTTGTGCATCAGTCTCAACTCACACAGTTCTTTCGCATAACCACCGCCCACAGCCCTTGCCGTGCAGCGGGAAAGCCCTTTGCGAGAGATCGAATTCATGCCTTTTTTTCACTCAGCCCGCCCGGTTTCACGTCTGCTGTTTCTTCTTGCCACGTCTGCGCTATCCGCAGGTCATTCCATAGCGGCTGACTATGGTTGGGAGCAGATCGAGAACAATGTCGGGGCGTCGACTGGGTACGCCACTGCCATCAGCGGCGATGGCCGTTTCGTGATCGGCAATGTGAGCTACACGGATTCCAGCGGGCCGATGAACATATCCGCAAACCGGGGTTTCGTCTGGCGCGCCGCGGACGACACTTACGTTCTCGACCAGTATTTCGGACGTGACCACTCGAGCCTCACCGCCATCAATACCGATGGGTCGGTCATGGTGGGCAACGTCTATGGCTCGTTGCCCACCGCAGCCTTTCTGATATCGACCACCGACAGCGTCATCATGATGCTCGGTACTCTCGGCGGCACAAGCTCGCGCGCCACGGGCGTGAGCGGCGACGGCAGGATTGTTTCCGGCTGGGGCGATCTGGCTGACGGGAGTTATCGTGCCTTTCGCTGGGCCTATGTCAGCGCAGCCAGCCCCGGTGTCATGGAGGTGCTCCCCACGCTCGACGGCCGCAATGCCTTCTCGAACGGGATCAGCCGGGATGGCCGTGTCATCGTCGGGGCTCTGCAAACCCCGAGCTTCAACGAGGAAGCTGCCTATTGGGTTGAGAATGCCGTCCCCGTGACCCTCGGCTATCTCGCCGGCGGGACAAGTTCCACGGCAAAAGCAGCCAATGCCGATGGATCGGTCATCGTCGGCAATGCCGTGACCTTCGGCGGCATGAATGCCTTTCGCTGGACAGCAACGGGCGGAATGGTCGGCCTGGGCACGCTTGGCGGAAGGAACTCCGAGGCCAATGCCGTCAGCGACAACGGTACGGTCGTGGTCGGACGATCCGGCCGGGCCGATGCCTCGAGTTCCGCTTTCCGTTGGACCGAAAGCACCGGCATGCTTTCGGTCGATGACTGGTTGCGTGGCAGCGGGGTGACCTTGGCCAGCGACATCACCAGTGATGCTAGGGGCGTTTCGGCAGACGGCACGATCATCGTCGGCGAACTTCGCAACGGCAAGGCCTTCGTGGCGCGCGGCGCCTCGGCCGACCCCGGCGGTCCCTCCGCCGGCATTATAGCGGTCCAGGACTACATGCAGAGCTTCAATGGCCTGCCGCGTCACATCTTCGTGCCGCAGCAGGTTGCCGATCTCGCCATGAACGGTGCCAATTCTTCGCCGATGTTCCATCGCCTGTCTGCGGGTCAGCGGGCGCTCTGGGCAACAGGGGACCTCGGCGCCCTGCGCAATGATTTTGGTACTGGCCCGACCGGCACGGGTGAGATCGGTTTTGCCTATGCGCCGACGGACGAGCTGACCATGCGCCTGGCGCTCGGCACCTCCTACTCCAAGGCGGATCTCGATCTCGGGGGCTTCAGCCGGGTCCAGGGCAGCTACGTCCTTCCCGAGGTCAGTATGGCCGTTGCGCCAGCGGTCTATGCCACACTGACGGGCTTTGCCAGCATGGGCGATCTGTCGATGCGCCGCGCCTATCTCAATGGCAGCGGAACCGACGCGTCAGAAGGGCAGACCGACGCTCGCACCCTGGGATTTCGGGCACGTCTGGATTGGCTCGATGCTCACACTCTTCAGGATGTCAGCCTTACCCCCTATGCCAGCTTCACGCACCTGACCACGAAAACTGATGGCTATAGCGAGGCCGGCGGCAGCTTCCCTGCACGGTTCGATGAGGCGAAGGGCTCCTCCAATACCATTCGACTCGGCCTCGATGGCCGCCTCGACCTCACCGAGACGATCAGCCTCGTGTCCCGCGCCGAAGTGGCTCACCGGTTCGAGGGCCAAGCCCCGAATACCACGGGCGAAATCATTGGCTTCTCCAGTTTTGATCTGCCTGGCGCGCCCATCGACCAGAACTGGTTTCGCGGCGGCATCGGCATTCAGACGAAGTCGGGACCACTGGAAGGGCAACTGATGTTGAATGCTTCCAGTCAGGAGAAAGGCACTTACTGGCTGAGCGCCAGCACGCGTGTCCTCTTCTGATGCAGAGCAGACAAGGCGTAGCCTTGCAATATCCTTCAAATGACATATCTTCTATTTGCCATTTGAAGGAGTCTTATCCGTGCTCAATGTCGCCGAACACCCTCGTGCTCCGAAGCCGCAGTCTCTGGGCTTCTCCGTTGAGTCGGACCGCAAGCGGCTTTCGGCAACCGCGCTGAAGGCTTTCCGCCGTCTGGTGGCCCAATGGGATCTCACCAGCCAGCAGGCGGCAGCTTTGCTCGGCGTCTCCCTCAGCACATGGGAACGCCTGAAGCCGGAAAGTGTGACAAAGACCCTCAGCCAGGACCAGATGACCCGAATTTCGGCGCTGACAGGCATCTACAAGGCGCTGCATCTGCTCTTCGTCGATGCCATGGCGGACCGCTGGCCGATGCTCGAAAACACCGGCCCGCTCTTTGATCGCCGCACGCCGGTTGCGGCCATGATCGAAGGCGGCATTCCCCACATGCTCGAAGTGCGACGCTATCTCGATGCCGTACGCGGGGGCCTCTGAGTGGAGGTGGCAGGCCTGCCGGTTGCGACCGTCGCCCATCCTCGGACAGTGCGGCTCGTGTCGACGGCGCGCCTGCGCCCGCCAGTCCTGGCGCCGCTGGCAGACACTGCCGACGAACTGGCTGAACTCGCCGAGATCGAAGCCGCCACGTCCAGCCGCATGCAGGCACAGGCGACGGGTATCTCCGGTCTTGCCGCGAACGAGCTCGTCTACGACGTTCCCCACGCCCATTTCATCAATGCGAGCTTCGCCTATGCCAAACCGCGCGAGCCGAACCGCTTCAACGATGAAACCCGCGGCGCCTGGTACGCGGCACTCCACGTGGAAACCTGCCTTGCCGAGATCGCCTTCCACATGACGGAGTTTCTTGGTCGGACCGGCGTTTATCAGGCGGTGGCCGAGTATGCCGAGATGGTCTGCAGCACCTCGGGCGAGTTTCTCGACCTGCGCGACAAGCCTGCGCATCCGGCACTCTCGCCGAACAAGTCGATCGGCTATCCGGAAGGCAATCGCCTCGCGCTTGAGGCAAGGCGGGCAGGCCTCAATGGGATCGTCTATCCCTCGGTGCGTCACTCGGGAGGCACCTGCTTCGCCATCCTGCGCCCGGCTGCGGTGCAGTCCGTCCGCCAGGGTGATGTCTGGCGGTTGAGCTGGAAGGGCAAGCCGGAGCCTGTGGTTGAGGGGCCTGTGGTGTCGTGAGTTTCTAGGCGGTTTGTGGATCACCCCCGCCCGACGCTACGCGTCGACCTCCCCCCTCAAGGGGGAGGTGGGTGGTTGCCGCAAGCGGTTGTGCTGGTGTGAGAGAGCTGCCACGCTCCACCCTCCCCTTGAGGGGGAGGGTCGGACCGAAGGTCCGGGGTGGGGTGACCAGCCGCAAATTAAAAGCAGAGCAGACAAGGCATACTGGCCTGAGTGTCTGCCCGCTAAGCCTCAGACGATCTCGGTCGCCGCAATCCGGATGCCGAAGCCTTCCAGGCCGACATAATGCCGCTCGCGGGACGAATACAGCCGGATCGAGGTGACGCCGAGATCCTTGAGGATCTGTGCGCCAAGGCCGATTTCAAGCCATTCGCTGTCACGCGCCTTGGCCTCCTGGTGGGCCTCGCGTTCATGCTTGCTAGTCCGGGCCGTCGTTGAAACACCCACGCCGACCGATCCCTCGCGCAGATAGACGATCACGCCGCGGCCCTTCTCGGCGATCCGCTTCATGATGCCGTCGATCTGTCGGTCTGTGCCGAAGACGTCGCGGCCGACATCTTCAAGATGCAGACGGACCGGAATGTCCTCGCCGTCGCGGATGTCGCCGAAGACCACGGCGAGATGCTGCATCGGGTCCCAGGGCAGGGAATAGGCATGTGCCTTGGCCGTGCCATAGGGGGTCTGAATGTCGAACTTCGACTTGAGCTCGATCAGCGTTTCCTTGCGCTGCCGGTAGGCGATGAGGTCGGCAACCGATACCTGCTTCAGGCCATGCTGTTCGGCAAAGGCCGAAACCTGCGGCCCCCGCATGACGGTACCGTCATCATTGACCAGTTCCGAGATGACGCCGATCGGCGGCAGGCCGGCCATGTTGCACAGATCGACGGCGGCTTCCGTATGGCCGGAGCGCATAAGTACGCCACCCTCGCGCGAGACCAGCGGGAAGATATGGCCAGGGCGCAGGAAGTCGCTCGCTCCGACATTTGGATTGGCAAGATTGCGCACCGTCAGCGTCCGGTCATCGGCGGAAATGCCCGTCGTCGTTCCGTGCTTGAAGTCGACAGAGACGGTGAAGGCCGTGGTATGGGCGCTGTCGTTGTCGGCGACCATGGCCGAAAGGTTCAGCCGCTTGGCCTCTTCCTTCGGCATCGGCGCACAGACGATGCCCGAAGTGTGGCGCACGATGAAGGCCATCTTCTCGGCCGTGCAGTGGACGGCAGCCACGATCAGATCGCCTTCGTTCTCCCGGTCGTCGTCATCCATGACCACGACGATTTCGCCGGCTTCGAACGCCCGGATCGCCTCGACGACACGCTTCTGGTCATAGCTCATGATGCAGGTCCTTATCTGGTCCGGCCGTTCTGGCCGCGGTCTCTCAAGATATGGTCGAGAAGGATGCAGGCAACCATCGCTTCACCGACAGGAACGGCCCGAATGCCGACGCAAGGATCGTGGCGGCCCTTGGTGCGCACATCGACCTCATTGCCGTCGGCGTCGATCGAGCGCTTCTCGGTCAGGATCGAAGAGGTCGGCTTGATGGCAAAGCGCGCCACGATCGGTTCGCCGGTGGAGATGCCGCCCAGGATTCCCCCGGCATGGTTCGACAGGAAGACCGGCTTGCCGTCTGCTCCGATCCGCATCTCGTCGGCATTCTCCTCGCCGGTGATCTCGGCGGCCTCGAAGCCGTTGCCGATCTCGACGCCCTTCACGGCGTTGATCGACATGAGGCCTGCGGCAATGTCCTGATCGAGCTTGCCATAGACAGGCGCACCGATCCCGGCGGGCACGCCCTCGGCCACCACTTCGATGACGGCACCGACGGAGGAGCCAGCCTTGCGGATGCCATCGAGATAATCTTCGAAGACCGGCACCATGGCGGCATCCGGGCAGAAGAACGGGTTCTGGTCGACCTGTGTCCAGTCCCAGTTGTCGCGGTTGATCTTGTGGGTACCCATCTGGACGAGGGCAGCGCGAATGGTGACGCCGGGCATGGCAAGGCGCGCCAGCGCTCCGGCCGCCACGCGTGCGGCCGTCTCGCGAGCAGACGAGCGTCCGCCACCGCGATAGTCCCGGATCCCGTATTTGAGATCATAGGTATAGTCGGCATGGCCCGGACGATAGCGCTTGGCGATATCGCCGTAATCCTTGGACCGCTGGTCGGTGTTCTCGATGAACAGCGACACGGGCGTGCCGGTGGTGATCATCGTCCCGTCTTCCTGCGGCATCACGCCGGAAAGAACCTTGACGAAGTCGTCTTCGCGCCGTTGCGTGACGAAACGCGACTGGCCGGGCTTTCGCTTGTCCATGAAGACCTGCAGGTCTTCTTGCCGAAACCGGATGCCCGGAGGGCAGCCGTCAACAACCGCGCCGAGTGCCGGGCCATGGCTTTCGCCCCAGGTGGTAACGCGGAAGAGGTGACCGAAGGTATTGTGCGACATGCGTGAGCTACCGTTCCATTCTTGTCCACCGGAACGTCTTCTGGTGGGCCCTGCCTTGGATGGCGTCACTCATAGAGCAAATCCACAAATGCTGTGAAGCGCTTTTGCGCCCGCTGCCGCCGATTTGCGACAACACAGTGTCACAGAATGCGTGATGATCCGCAGCTGTCGAACTCACGAGGCCTTGCGCTGGGGCAGGCGATCCACGAAGCGGGTGAAATCCTCGAAGGAGAGCGGCTTGGCAAAGGCATAACCCTGCAGATAGTCGCAGCCGAGCTGGCGAAGGATGGCGGCATGTTCCTGGGTCTCCACACCTTCCGCAACGGTCTCGATGCCGAGCGAACGGGCGATCTCCACGATATTGCGCACAAGGCTGCGCTCCTGCGGCTGCACGGTCACGGGCATGACCAGCTGGCGGTCGATCTTCAGCCGCTTCGGCTTCAGCTTCAGCAGCGAAACGATCGAGGTATGCCCGGTGCCGAAATCGTCGATCTCGATGTCGATCCCAAGCGCCTTGATCCTCTCGACATTGTCCGAAGCAAGAGTATCGCTCTCGTCGAGGAAGATCGATTCCACCAGTTCGAAGCAAATGGATCCCGGCGAGATCGCAAGCCCCTTCAGCTGGTCGATCAGGTTGTCGTCGTGCAGGCGCTTGGAGGAGACATTGACGGAGATGCGCGGCACCTGCATACCAAGCGCCGTCCACCGCATCTGGTCTTTCAGTGCCGTCTGCAGCACGAGTTCGTCGATACGCGCCATGACATTCAGGTCTTCCGCGACCTGAAGGAAATTGCCCGAGGCGAGGATGCCGCGGTCGGGATGGCGCCAGCGGATCAACGCTTCTGCGCCGCAAAGCTGCATGCTCGAAGCTTCGAATTGCGGCTGATACCAGACAACGAATTCGTCCCGGTCGAGCCCTGCCAGCATGTCGTCGGCCATGCGTTTCTTGGCGACGATGTTGGCCTGCAGATCCGGCGTGAAGAACTCGTAGCAGTTGCGGCCTTTTTCCTTGGCCTGATAGAGGGCAATGTCAGCGTTGATCAGCACCTTGCGCGCATCAGGCGCGGGACCCTGCGCTTGAGCGATGCCGATCGATACGCCGCAGCGACAATCAAAACCCTCGAAGTCGAGCGGCTGGCGCATTTCCTCGATGATCTTGGTGGCAAGCGCGGCCAGTTCGTCTGCCGAAGTCTGCCGACGGGCGAGAACAACGAACTCGTCGCCGCCGATGCGGGCAACGAGGTCGCCGCGCGGCACGTGTTTCATCAGAACGCGTGAGGCATGCACCAGCATGGCGTCACCAGCCGCATGGCCCAGCGTGTCGTTGATTTCCTTGAACCGGTCGAGGTCGAGGTGGAGGATGGCGAATTTTGCCGCCTGCCGATCTCCACTGCGGCCCAGGGTATCCAGTTCGAGGTCGAGCTTACGGCGATTGGCAAGAGACGTCAGCGGATCATGAAGAGCGTTGAATTCGATGCGGTTCTTGGCGAGTTCCAGCTCGATGTTGCGCATATCGGCTTCCGCCTTGGCGGAGCGCAGCTGCTCTGCAAGCAGCGCATCAGCGGTCACGTCGAAGGCGATCCCGATCAGCTTTTTCTTGCCGTCGCGTCCGATATGCGGCTGTCCGACGGAACGGATATAGCGGATCTCGCCGTTCTGCAGCACGACGCGCTGGGTCGTGTTGATGGTCTGGTCGAGCGTCACCGCCCGCTTGGTGGCGAGCTGGATATCGCCCCGGTCGTCGGGATGAATGCGCGACAGCCAGACATGCTCGGGAACCGGCTTGTCGCTGAACGGAATGCCGTAGAGCTGGTGCATGCGCTCGTCCCAGATCGCGCTTTTGGTGACCGGGTCGCCTTCCCAGGTGCCGCAATTATAGGAGCCGAGGGCAAGATCGAGCCGCTGCGACGCCTCAGCCAACTGATGCTCCCGACTGGACAGCTCCTCGAGCGCCAACTCCAGCTCCGCATTCTTTATGTCGCTGTTTTCCTTGGCCTTGCTCAGCGACTGCGTCACCAGCGTATCCGTCGTCACGTCGCAGACGATGCCGGTGATGCTGCCGTCGAGCGTGCGGGCGCCGACGGAGCGCAGGTAGCGGAAGCTGTCATCTGAGAGCGGGACCCGGTAGCTGATGTCCCACTGGTCGGCTGTGGCCGCCACCACGCAGTTGAAATAAAGCTGCTCGGCTTTGCCTATGTCATCGGAATGCAGCGCGGCAAACCAGTCGGCAAGCCGGTCTTCATCGTCGGAAAGGCTTGCCGGCAGGCCATGCAGACCGGCACTTCGGCTGTCCCAGATCAGCGCATGGGTCGCCGTATCGATTTCCCAGATACCGATATTGGACGTCTCCAGAGCCAACTGGAAGCGCTGCGATAGCTCGAACAGTCGCTGCTCGCGGGCTCGGAGGCGAGCGATGTTGAGATTGCGTTCACGCAGTAGGAACACGGCAAGCAGGACCGAGATCATCATCGCAACGACCCCTGCCAGAACCAGAAGGCGGCTCGGCATCAGCCGTTTCATTGCCGCATTCCATCCTTCGCCGGGTATGCCGTAGATCTCGAAAGACAGGCCCCCTCCTGCGCCGGAGACGGATAGCGGTTGATCATCGAAGACCGAGCTGTCGCCAAAGACCTGTACGGATCCGTCATCGGACGAAAGGGTCACGGCCAGCTTCGTGTGATCGTGTTCCTCGTGGTCCGGCAAATCCGCATCGGTGAGCAGGGCGTGATGATTGAAGAACCGGTCCGCGTCGATCTCGAAGACGAGTGAGATCCAGTTGCTTGACGTTTGCCAGGGCAGGGGTGGCACGGGCACATCGATGATGAAGCTACGATCTCTAAGGCTAATCGCGGCCGTGAAGGCCATGCGACCCGGATCGTTCAGAGGAAGGAAGCGAATGCCCTTGATATGCGCGTGGTCCGCCTGGATCTGCCGCATCGTCCGGTTCAGTTCCGGTGGCGACAGCATGACATCGTCTGCGATGTCATCGGCAAGCTGCAGTACCAGATTGGAATCATGGCGGATCTGGGTATCTATCTCCGACTTCACGTGCATGAGCCGATCAAGCAGCGCATGCTCGACCCGGCTGCGCTCGCTGAGTGCGGTGTCCCGGTCGATCATCAGCCCCGCCGAGACGATCAGGACACTTAAAACGGCGCCACCGATCAGCCAGAGCATGCCGTTGCCCCATCTGCTCTCGGCCCGCAAGTCCTTCGTCAATTTGCGCAAGTCTAGGCTTCCCCTGATCCCAAGTCGGCTAAGCCTATGGTACGGCGGTTAATTTAGAATTTCGGGAGAGGTTGGTTTTTTCCAGTCCCTGTACTTTCTGAAGCGCACTCCGGCTTCTGACGCCGCAGTAACCGCAAGCCATCTCCAGCACTCGCCCAAGGATAACCGCGTGATAGCGCTTGATCCCGGCTGCCTTTCAGGTCCACAATCCCATTAAGTTGTCATTATCATGGGCGAATTCCGCCACATTCAGGAGGCTAATTTGCAGTCGTTTTCAGCAGTGATTTGGTCAAAGGTGGTTCGCATGCGCATCGTGATATCCTTGCTGCTTGCCACGGCGAGCTTTTTGTCACCCGTTGCCGCCTTCGCCGGCAGCGCCGATGTCGAGGCGACGATCCGTGACGTGAATATCGATGGAATGAGCCTCGTCCTCGACGACGGCAAGTCCTACACCGTTCCGGCAGAGTTCAATTTCGAAGGTCTTGAGCCGGGCCAGAAGGTCATCGTCTTCTACACCGAAGTGGACGGCAAGCGCGTCGTCGACGATCTCGAAGTCCTGCAGTGACGGAACAACGGGCTGCCGGCATCCGGCGGCCACGATTGTCGGTCAGATCCATCCGATGAGCTTCTGATCGCGATCGATTTTAAGGATGCGGTCCTGCGGAATGTTCATGTCGCAGGCCTCATCTTCGCCGACATCGCCGATCAGGCGGAAGCAGCTGCGGATGACGCCGCCATGGCTGACGCAGACGGTCGGCTTTTCCACTGATTTGAGCCAGGCGCCAACGCGCCAGGAGAGAATTTCATAGCTTTCGGCATCGTCGCCGGGTGGGATGAACCCCCACTTCTGCCGTGCCCGTTCGGCCACCCGCTCGGCAGACACTTGCGCCAGTTCCGGCAGCGTCGAACCTTCCCAGTCACCGAAGGAAAGCTCCTTCAGTCGGTCATCCGTACGGTATTGCGTGGGTTCGAGACCCATGGCAGCGCGTAGCCGCTCCATCGTGTCGCGCGTCCGTCCGAGCGGTGAGCTGACATAATCGAAATCCCCGGTCTTGGCGCCGAGGATCTGAGCCAGCGTGCGCCCGTTCTCGGTTGCCTGCTGGCGTCCGATATCGTTGAGGCCGATATCCTTCTGACCCTGCATGCGGCCTTCGGCATTCCAGTCGGTCTGGCCGTGACGGATCATGTAGATGAGCACGGCGCAGTCTCCGTTGTCAGTCCTTACCGAGAACGATGTCGGGCGCGTCGACCGATTTCATGCCAACCGTGTGATAGCCGCAGTCGACGTGGTGCACTTCGCCGGAAACCCCGGTCGAGAGGTCGGACAGCAGATACATGCCCGATTTGCCGACTTCATCGGTCGTAACGTTGCGCTTCAGCGGCGAGTGATACTCGTTCCACTTGAGGATATAGCGGAAGTCGCCGATGCCAGAGGCAGCGAGCGTCTTGATCGGGCCGGCCGAGATCGCGTTGACGCGGATACCGCGCCCGCCCATGTCGACAGCGAGATAGCGCACCGAGGCTTCGAGTGCGGCCTTCGCCACACCCATGACGTTGTAATGCGGCATGACCTTCTCGGCGCCGTAATAGGTGAGCGTCAGAAGCGAACCGCCGTCGTTCATGATCTTCTCGGCGCGTGCGGCAACGGCGGTAAACGAATAGACGGAAATGTCCATCGTGCGGTTGAAGTTGTCGCGGCTCGTCTCGATATAGCGGCCGGTCAGCTCGTCCTTGTCGGAAAAGGCGATGGCATGCACGACAAAGTCGATCTTGCCCCAATGCGCCTCGATGTTGTTGAAGACCGCGTCGATGCTCTCCAGATTGGTCACGTCGCAATCGCCGGCGAGGAAGGCATCAAGCTCCTGGGCGAGCGGTTCGACACGCTTCTTCAGCGCATCGCCCTGCCAGGTCAGCGCGATCTCGGCGCCCTGGTCACGGCAGGCCTTCGCGATGCCCCACGCGATGGAGCGATTGTTGGCGACACCCATGATGACGCCACGCTTGCCTGACATAAGGCCGGAACCCTGAACCATTTCGAGACCCTTTAAGACTTTCGGTGGAGTTGCCTATGGCATAGGCTGTCCCGGCGTTCAAGATTGAACCAGATCATCGATGGAGCGGTCGGGTAACATTGCCTGTGTACTTCAATTATCTCTCATAAATCAGCAAGGAAGCTGCGAGAGACGCGCTCGAACCGGCTCTTTCACATCCGAATATCGGAACCGTCTTTCGATCCTGCTGTTGGGACCTGTTTTGGAGAGCAACAGGATGGACGACGCAAACACGGAAACGAAACGCCTTGCGGGTCACGCTGCACTGGCGGCTGGTGCGCTCGGCTTTGCGCTTGGAGGATTCTTCGATGGCATCCTGCTGCATCAGATCCTCCAGTGGCATCATCTGCTCAGTGGCCTGCCGCAAGTCGCCGGCGACCTTCGATTTCTCGTGCTGACCGATGGGATCTTCCACCTCGCCATGTATGTCGTGGCCACCTTAGGCCTTGTCTGGCTGTGGCGTGCTCGCGCAGCAATCGTGGTGGATGGCGCGGGGCGTGCGAGCCTGGCTTGGGCATTGATCGGTTTCGGCACCTGGCACATCATCGATGCGCTTTTGTCCCACTGGCTTCTCGGCATTCATCGTATCCGCATGGACAGCGACATGCCGCTCTTCTGGGACCTTCTGTGGCTGTGCCTTTTCGGTCTCCTGCCGGTCTTCCTGGGAGTCTGGATCAAGCGCGGCGGCAGGCGCGGCGGCTTCCACGCCGCGCCGCTGGTCCTGGCGGCCATTACGATCGCAGCCGGCACGGCCCAGGCCTTTCCCCCAGCCGCCGAGGGGCCGGTTGTCGTGCTCTTCCGCTCCGATGTCGATGCGACGGGCGTGATGGCAGCCATCGAGGCAGTCGACGGCACTCTGGCTGGAAGCGATGCCACCGGCACCCTCTGGGCGATCGCTTTGCCAGCTGGCACCTCCGCCAACCGTCTCTACGCTCATGGTGCGCTGGTCGTCAGCGGTGCGGGCCTGTCTGCAGGATGTCTGGATTACGTCATCGCCGAGGACGTCTGAGCCGGACAAGCCGCGCGAGGTTCGCTCTCAGATATAGAGCCCCTCGCGCATCAGGCGCATGAGGTCGGTCACCTTTTCGTCGGGCTTTTCCCAAAGCATCACCCGCAGCTCCACGATGAGAGCGCCACGTCCGCCTTCGCCATTCGGCAGGCCGAGATTGTCGATCCGGATCACCTGGTCGGAGTTCGACCAGGCCGGCACCGTGACGGGGACCATGGTTCCATCAGGTCCCTCCACCTGGCTTTCGCAACCCAGAACAGCGTTCTCCAGCGTGATCGGCAATACCGTGCGGATATCGAACTGATCGACGAGAAAGCGCTCGGCTTTCAGCACCCGGATGGTCACGGCCACATCGCCGCGCTGCAGGCCCTGAAACTTCAGCCCTTGCCCCTTCAGCCGCACGACATGCCCATCAGTGACCCCGTCGAGCGGAACACGCAGTTCGCGTCCGTCATTCAGGGTGAGTGGTACGGATTTCTGCTCGAGCAGGTCGCCGACCGCCACAACGGCTTCGGCGAAGATGTCGGGCGCCTTTTCCGGTAGTGGCGGAGGAGCACCGCGCAGGCGGCGCACCAGCGAGCTGAACAGTTCGATCGGAGCAAGCAGCGGCGAGGCGGGCGGCTTCAGCGGCATCCCCTCCGCAAGATCCGCGGCTTCCTGTTCACGTCGCAAGGTCTCGGCTGCCGCTGCGGCCTCCGGACTATCGCCGAAGATGCGCGAGGCGGCCTCCTCCGGTCCGGAGGCGGTGCCGCCGACGGAGGCTGTTGATCCGCCAGCGGTTCCTTGAGCCGAGCCGGTCGCAGCACCTGTGGCGGCAGCCTTGTCTCCACTTCTTGACGCGTCTGCGCTCTCGTCCTTTGCGCCGGCCTGAGCCTTGGTCTTTGCCTCGGCCGCCTGTTCTTTGGCTGCTTTCGCCTTGGCGGCTTGCGCTGCCTGCGCCGCGTCGGCCTTCGCCTTTTCGGCCTCGGCGCGTGCCAGTTCCTCCAGCACGCGTTCGGCATTTGCCTTTGCCTGCTTGGCCCTTTCGGCAGCTTCACGCGCCGCGTTGCGCTGCTGCATGATCGTCTGTTCGCGTTCCAAGGCTTCGACCTTCATGCGTTGTTGGTCATACCGGCTGCGTTTGGCCGGATCCTTCAGCACTTCGTAGGCGCGGCCGATCTCGGCGAAGCGATTGTTCGCCAGGGGGTCGTCCCGGTTCTGATCCGGATGCACGGATTTCGCCTTCGTACGCCACGCCGCCTTGATTTCGTCTGCGCCTGCATCGCGCTTCACGCCGAGAATCGAGTAAAAATCACGCATCGAGGACACCAACAAACCTCATGCGGGAGGGCCTGATCATGGTGCCCCGTCCGCGATACCGAAATGCCGTCCCGCCGAATTCATGCGGTGGCTACGCTATAATTGCGGGGAGCGTCGCACGTCAGGTGCTAATCGAAGGTTACGCATCGACGGGGCGGGAGGGGGTATTTCTTCGAGTTTGCTTAAGCAAATCTTTCGAATGCGATCTAAATCGCTTCATCGTTTACGAACGACGGTCGAAGCTCATCAGCTGCCAGTTGCCGGTGCCTGACGTGCAGGTCTTTCCGGAGAAATAGGCGATACCCTCATAGGAATGCCGCGTCGTCGAGAAATTGCGGCAGATGACGCCGTCGCCTTTCTCTTCCTGAATAGCCGTCACGACGCCGGCGCTGCCGGTGGTCGCATTCGCCCATGGAAGCGGCTTGCCCTCGGTCTTGGAAAGATCGGCCGACGACACGGCGCTCTGCACCGTCAACTCGTCCGAATGGCTCGTGCCATTGCCCTTCTTGGCAACGGTGGAGGTGGAGATCGAGTTATCGACGGTATCCGAACCGAACAGGTCCATGCTGCTGCCGAAGCATCCGCTGAGCGGAAGTGTCGCAGTGATGATGAGCAAGATCGAGCTTCTACGCATGCACCAACCCTTTGTACGCTCGACCGACTTTGCTATGTCTTTCAAGGGGCCTACGATCCAGTGCTTCGTCATCGGCGGCCAATATGCATATCGGGAGCATTTTACACAATATGTCGGATATCGGGTTAACAACTGGTGACTTCACCGAAGAGAGCGAACCCTTTGCGCTCTTCGCCACCTGGCTGAAGGATGCCGAGGCCTCGGAGATCAACGATCCCAATGCCGTAGCGCTCGCCACCGTCGATGCGGATGGCCTGCCAAATGTCCGTATGGTGCTGCTCAAGGGTTTCGATGTCAGGGGTTTCGTTTTCTACACGAATTTCGAGAGCCAGAAGGGACAGGAAATTCTCGGCCAGAAGAAGGCGGCAATGTGTTTTCATTGGAAATCGCTGCGCCGCCAGATCCGCCTGAGGGGCGAGGTCGAGGTGGTTTCCGACGAAGAGGCCGACGACTACTACCAGTCCCGGCCGCTCGGCAGCCGGATCGGAGCCTGGGCTTCGAAGCAGTCCCGTCCGCTTGAAGGCCGCTTCGCTCTGGAAAAGGCGGTCGCCGAATACACAGCCAAGTACGCGCTCGGAAACGTCCCCCGTCCGCCGCACTGGTCGGGCTTCCGCATCATCCCCCGCTCGATCGAGTTCTGGCACGATCGCAAGTTCCGCCTGCACGACCGCATTGAGTTCCACCGCGACGGCGACGGCTGGTCTAAGGTCCGGATGTATCCCTGATCAGGGGAGGGGCTCAACCGCCGACAAGCTTCGACGGCAGCCCCGACGCCAGCGCCTCGACATAGCGCGGCTTCTGGTAGAGCCCGTTCAGCGAGATCCGCGGCAGAAGCTGCGGGCTCGCCATCGAAGCCGGCGTCCGACACGGTTGGGATCGCTGGGTCGGACCGCAAGGCGACGTGATTTGTCTCGATCGTTTTGGCGCTTCAGCGCCCGGCGACGTGGCGCTCAAGAACCTCGGGTTCAACCGCGATCCCGCCACGACGCAGAAGCTCCAGGACGCGGCGCTCGCCTACGCGCAGTGCCTGCGGGACAACGGCGTACCCAACGTCAAGGATCCGCAGCTGCCCCAACCGGGCCAGGGTGGCCAGGGTGGCGGCAACGGTGGGGCCGGCGCGGGCAACGGCGCCGGTGGCCAGGGCGGCGCCGGCGGGAACGGGGCGCCTGACG
>OGCL01001724.1_pt1 | contig 17502 bp, 14 predicted proteins | sample 1570041 | NCBI WGS metagenome assembly OGCL01 (sample SAMN06266162, study PRJEB24511) | hot springs metagenome | isolation source: Hot spring water | place: South Africa: Limpopo | collected 2015-06-22
CCTTTGCGCATAGCCCGCACGCAGCTGGCGCAGCAGCGAGATCAGCGTGTCCCCGACCAGCGCGTCGACTTCGTCGAGGAAGAGCACTGCCGGGCGGGGATCGGCGGCCGCCCAGCGGGCGAGCAGCGTGCGCAGCAGCTCATCGCTGGCCAGCTGGTTGCGTAGGCTCAGGCGCCATTGTTCCGGCTCTGCATCGCGCCACTGCCAGAACAGTGCTTCGGTGAAGGCGTGGGCGATGGCATCGATGCCGCGCTGGCTGTCCTGGCGCGCCGTCTGCGCTGTCTCAATATTGACGTAGAGTGCGCGATGCTGCCCCAGCGCGTTCAGGTGATCGGCCAGCGCCAGCAAGGTCGTCGTCTTGCCGGTCTGGCGCGGTGCATGCTGGACGAAGTAGCGTTTCTGGGCGATCAGCGCCTCGATCTCGGCCAGGTCGAGGCGCGTCAGCGGAGCGATCAAGTAATGGTCGCCGGCCATCGACGGGCCAGCGGTGTTGAAATGCTTTTCCATTTTCATGGCGGCATTATCGCATCGCCCGCCAAAGTCAGCCCCGTCGGCACGGCGTTCAGGAAACACGAAGGGCCGCCCCGAGTGTTTCTGTCCCTCGAGGGGTGGAATCCGCGCGAGCGGATTCCTGGGGTGGGCTCAAAACTCCAGCTGCAGCGTGCCGCTCACCCGTCGGTCGAGGTAATTCGCCGGCAGGCCACGCATGACGTAATCGAGATGGCCGCCAAAAGCGGCGCGCACCAGCAGGGCGGCTTCGGCGCGCAGGCCACCGAGGCGGAATGCGCGCGCCAGACGCAGGTCGGTCTGCTTCATGGCCGGGATCATGTCTGCGAGGCGCACGGTGAAGAATTCGGCGCGCTGGCTGTGGATGAGCGAGAAATCCCACTCGTTCGGCAGACGCTGGAAGAGGGCGAGGGTGGCGACGTAGCGCGGCGCGCGCATGGCATCCTGTGGTGTCGTCGATTCGGCATGCGGGCGCAGCTTCAGCCGGGTGTAATTGAATAGCAGTTGCGTGTCGGGGCCGGCTTGCCAGCGCCATTGCGTCTCCCAGCCGCGCTGGGTGTTCGGGTCTTTATTGACGATATCGTTTGGGCAGCCACGGCAGGGCGCGGCATAGCGCAGCAGGTCGCGTACTTCTTCCTCGAAAAGACGCAGGTCGACAGTTAGCCCCAGCGCGCGCAAGTCGCCGAGATACCCGATTTCGCGCACGCGCACGGTTTCCGGCTGTGCCTGACCGCTGGCCAGGAACTGGCGTACGCCGGCAGCATCGCGCCAGTCGGCACGCAATTCAAATAGGGTCGGCTGCTTGTGGGCGCGCGTCACGCCGGCGCGCAGCGTGTGGCCGGGTTGGGTGTGCCAGTTCACCATCAGGCGTGGCGCGCTGCTCGTGCCGACCAGGCTGTGGTGCTCGATCAGGCCGCCGGCGTTGACGATCCAGTCCCGGTGCGGCCGCCATTCGGCGTTGGCGAACAGGCGGCCCATGTTCAGGCGCTCGCGCTGCGTGCTGGCGAAGAGATAGCTCGAGTCGGCCTCTTCATGACGGTACTCGCCGCCCCAGACGAAGCGAAGATCTTGGCGTGGCTGGCTGATGTGCTGGGCGTCGACGATCAGGCGCCGGCTTGTGCCATCGGCGCGCAGGCGCGGCCAGAAATTCTCGTAGCGCTCTTCATCGGCGGTGGCCGCCAGCTTGATCTGGCCGCCACCCGGCAGTTCCCGTGTCCACTGCCCGCGCAGATAGCTGTTGCGCCAAAGCTGATCGAGCGTCTGGGTGCCGAAGTGGCTGCCGTAGGTCATTTTGGCATGACCGGCGAGCATCTGCAGATCGTCGCTGGTAGCAGTCCTCAGATCGCCGCGCAGATGGAACTGCTGCAGGCGCTTGTCGTCGTTGACTGCGGCGTAGCCGTCGTCGTTGCGTGACGAGAAGCTCAGGCGCCAGACAGCGCGCTCATCGCCCCAGCCGGCGCGGGCGGTGAGATCGGCCAGCCGCGTTTCACCCGCAGCGAGCGAGAGCATGCCGCCGAGCGTGTCCTGGGGATGGCGGGTGACGATATTGACGACACCGAGAAAGGCATTGGCGCCATAGGCGGCGGAATTCGAACCGCGCAATACCTCGATGCGCTCGATGTCTTCGAGCACGAGACCGAGCATGCCGTAGGTGGCGGTACCGACCAGCAGGCTGGAATAGACCGAGCGACCGTCGATGAACACCTGCAGATGGCGCGGGATGTTGTCGTACTCGGCGTGGTAGCTGGCTACCGGTCGCGCGGCGCCCTCATAGTTGTAGACCAGAAAGCCGGGCACCAGGCGCATGATCTCGGCCAGCTCGCGTGCGCCGGAGCGACGGATGGTCGCCCGGTCGATCACCGTCACCGCGCCGGGTGTCTCCGACAAAGGCTGGGCCAGGCGGGTGACCGACAGCACTACCGGCAGTTCGGTGAAATAATCGTCCTCGCTCATCGCCTCGCCGGCCGACGCGCCGGCGGCGAGCCAGGGGACCAGCAGTGCGCCGGCGGTCAGCGTCAGTGTGCGGGCGGCGTGGCGGGTGGCGGCGGGAGAAGGCTGTGGGTCGGAGGTCATGACTTCAGGCCCGGTGACAGTGGCGGAAGCGGCGATGCTATAGAAAGTCAGTGCGATGGGCACGCCGTTGATCGTTTTCGGCGCCTTCGATCGCCACAACCTGGGCGATCTGCTCTTCGGCCGTTTGGCGCAGCGGCTGCTGGGCGAAGGCGTGCAGGAGGAGTCGCTGCACTTCGCCGGCCTCATCGCCCGTGACCTGACGGCCTGCGGTGGCCAGCAGGTCGAGGCGCTGGCCATGCTGGCCGAGCGCTGGCAGGGGCGGCCGGTGACGTTGCTGCATGCCGGCGGCGAGATACTGGGTTGCTCGCTGGCCGAAGCGGCGGTGATGCTGCTCGAAGTGCGCCAGGCGCGCGCCTTGCTGGCAGGGCGGCCGGGTGCGGAAGACTTGCGCCGCTGGGCGCAGGCCCGTCTGGCAATGAACCATGAGGTGGCTTATCTGGCACCGCGGCCGCTGTTCGCGCCGGGGAGCCGTTTCCTGCATCACGGCATTGGTGGCGCGACACTGGCGACCTTGCCCACGGCAATGCAGGTCGAAGCGATGGCCGCCTTGCGCGGCGCCGATGGCCTGTGCGTGCGCGAGCGGGTGACGCGCGCCTGGCTGCGGGCGCGCGGTGTGCGGCCGCAGCTGGCTCCCGATCTGGTCGTGCTGACGCCGCAGCTGTTCGCTGGCGAGATTGCCAACCATGCCGCTTCAGGAGAGCCGGAACGAGCCCGGCGGCGTTTTCCGCCAGGTTATGTCGCGGTGCAGTTCGCCGCCGCCTGGGGCGATGACCAAACCCTAAACCGGCTGGCGGCGCAGCTCGAAGCGCTGCGCCGCGCGACCGGGCTCGGCCTCGTCCTGTTCGCCGCCGGCCAGGCACCCTGGCACGACGACCTCGAGGTCTACCGCCGGCTGGCCGATCGGCTGCGATCGCCGCCGCTGCTGTGCCAGACGGCGCACATCTTCGACCTCTGCGCTTTGCTCGCCGGCTGTGCCCTGTTCTGTGGCAGCAGTCTGCATGCCCGCATTCTTGCCCAAGCCTGCGGTCGTCCGGCGGTGAGTCTGGCGCGGGCCGGCGAAGCGGCCAAGATCACCGCACATCTGGCGAGTTGGCCGGATGGACGCGGGAACTGGCTCAGCGATGGCACGGGTCTGGCTCAGGTCGGCCTGAAGGCTTTGCACGCCGGCGGGCCGTCGGCACGGCGCATCGCGCGCTGGCAGTCGCTGGCGCTGGCCGCCTTCCGGCGGCAAGTCTTGCCGTGGGAGCGGCAAGATTGACCTGCGCTTATCCCGGGAATCCGCTCGGGCGGATTCCACTCCTCGAGGGGCAGACAAGACGTTCGCGGTAGCGAACCCCGCCTTTCCCGGCGCAGCCAAAATCTTGTTGGACGCGCGCGAGCGCGGTAAACACTCGGGACGGCCCTTCGTTTTCTTTGGAGCCCACCCCGAAAAACTCGCTGCGCTCGTTTTGCCCATCAAGGGGAGAATGGGCGAGGAGGGCGCTGTCGAACTGGTGGCGCGTTAATTGCGTGAGGTGGCTATCGATTGACAGGAAGCGCCATCATGGGACTTCAGGACTCCTCACGTATCGCCGATCTCGCCGGCACACTGGCCAGTGCGCGGGCGCGCGTCAAGCATCGGGCCGCCAAGGTGCGCAGCGATTTCGCGCAGCGTCTCGAAGGTGCCATCGACCGTGGCGTGCAAAGGCTGGCGCGCTCGGCGGTGACACGATCGGGCAGCACAGCGGCCGATCAGACGACGGCGGTTTCCGGCATTGCGACGACGCCAGTCAACCGGTCGACCTCGATCGGCAGCCAGTCGGTCAGCTCACCGACGCGCGCGACGGCCGAGCCGCGCAGCCTGCTCGATGCGATCATCGCCGCCCAGGTGGCCGCCGGGCAGGGTTCGACCACGACCACCACAACCGCCAGCGACACGGCCGTAGCCGGCAGCGGCACGAAGGGAACTACAGGAACTACAGGAACTACAGGAACTACTGGAACTACTGGAACTACAAGAACGACGGCGGGCGGCTCTGGCAGTCTGCTCGATGCGATCATCGCCGCCCAGCAGGCAGCGGCCAACGGCCAGCCGGCCGGCGGCGGCAGTACGACGGTGGGCGGTTCGACGACCGGCGGCGACGCCGGGACGACGGTCGACGGCACGACCGCCACGACGGGTACCACGGCTACCGGCACGACGAGCAGCACGGCGGCCAGCGCGGGCGGGCGCGATCTGGTCGAAATCGCCAACCGCTTCTACACCCAGTTCACCGATTATCTGAAACGTCGCGCCGCAGAGGGAGGACTACCGGCCATCGCACCGGCTTATGACTACAGTGTCGATCAGTATGGTCTGACCGAAACCGACCGTCTGCACATCGGGCGTTACCACGGCTCGGTCGAACAGTGGGTGGAGAACCAAACCTCATTGGTGCGCCATGCCATCGCTTCGCTCGGCCTCGAGGGTAGAGATCTAAACACCCGTCAATTGCTGGCATTGGCCGAAATCTCGACGCAGATGGATGAACGTGGGCGCAATCGTGGCATCACGCAGAAGACGATAGACGAAGTGCGCTCGTATGGCGATCTTTCCGGCGTGCATGTCTATAGCACGCAAGGCAACCTCGAACTGCGCGCCCAGGTGGCTTCGGCGCGCCATGTCGGCGCCAACAAGGGCTGAGTCCGGCACAACCCGGCCACCAAAGTCAGCCCCGCCGGCACGGCGTGGGTGGCTGCACGGCCCGGCCTGAATCATCGCTAGGCGGCGATTTGGGCCGGGAGTGTGATGGCGCCCACGCAGCCATTTTTTCCGCGCTTCCTGAGGCAAGCTCAGGCCAGTCCCGGATTGCCCTTGACGCCGATCAGGCGCGGCGTGTTGAGCTGGCGCGGCGTGACGGTCTTCCTATCGCGCAGCCAGCGGGCGACGACTTCCCAGATCGGTTCGCCACTGGCGCCTTCGGCGACCGGCGCCCAGCCGGCGACCTTGTATTTCTTGCCGGCCTCGAGTGGTTTGCCGTTGAGTCGCATGTCCTGAATGCGATGGCCGATCTTCGCGTTCGGGTCGCAGGCATAGCTCAGTCCGCCGACGCGCACCATGTCGCCGCCTTGCTGATAGTAGGGATCGGGGTTGAACAGGTTGTCGCAGACGTCTTCGAGGATGGTTTTGATCTGCTCGCCACTCATCTCGGTCAAGGTCGAGTAGGGGTAGGTGATCGCCGTCTGATCCATGACATGCTCGAAAGTGATCGTCTGCCCGGGCAGGATCGATGTGCCCCAACGGAAGCCCGGTGAGAAGGCGAGATCGGCGCCCTTTACTTCCATCATCGCATCGAGGATCAGCTGGTCCCAGCTGCCGTTGAAATTGCCACGCCGGTAGAGCAGACCTTCCGTGACGGCAAGTTTCTCCTCCAGCTTGCCGAGGTAAGGTGCACGGATTTTCTCGATCAGCGCGCTCATCTCCTGGTCGGCCGGCAGTAGTTTCGAGAACACCGGAAGCAGCTTGTAGCGGAAGTCGCTGACCTTGCCACCCTTGACCACGAAATCGAGCACGCCGAGGAATTTGCCATTCGAACCGGCATTGGTGACCAGCGTGACGCCGCCGGCATTCTTTACCTTGACCGGCTGCGGCACGCCGTCATGGGTGTGGCCGCCGAGAATGGCATCGATGCCGGTGACGCGGCTGGCCAGTTTCAGGTCGACGTCCATGCCGTTGTGCGAGAGCACCACCACCACTTGCGCACCGGCGGCGCGGGCTTCGTTGACCACTTTCTGCATTTCCTCGTCCTGGATGCCGAAGGTCCAGTCAGGCACCATGTAACGCGGATTGGCGATCGGCGTGTAGGGAAAGGCCTGACCGATCACGGCCACCTTGATGCCGTTCATCTCGCGCAACGCATAAGATTTGAATACCGGATCACCGAAATCGGTGGTCTTGACGTTCTGGGCGAGAAATTCGATCTTGCCGGCAAAGTCTTTGGCGACGATTTCCTTGACCCGCTCGTGGCCGTAAGTGAATTCCCAGTGCGGGCACATCATGTCCACGCCGAGCAGTTTGCAGGCATCGACCATGTCCTGGCCCCGGGTCCACAGCGCGGTGCCAGAACCCTGCCAGGTGTCGCCGCCGTCGAGCAGCAGTGCGCCGGGCCGGCTGGCGCGCAGCTGTTTGACCAGCGTCGCCAGATGGGCAAACCCGCCGACCTGGCCATAGGTTTTGGCGGCCTGTTCGAAATCGAGATAAGTGAAGGCATGTGCTTCGCGCGTGCCGGGCTTGATGCCAAAGGCTTTGAGCAGTTGCTCGCCGACCAAATGCGGCACTTTGCCCCAGGCATCGCCGATGCCGATATTGACGTTCGGCTCGCGGAACCAGATCGGCAGCAACTGGGCGTGGCAGTCGGTGAAATGCAGCAGATGGACGTTGCCGAAGCGCGGCACGTCGTAGAGCGACTCACCGCCCTGGGCGGCGAGCAGCGAGCGGGAGTCGAGGGCAAAACCGGCAGCGCAGGCAGCCGCCAGGACTTGCAGGAACTCGCGACGGTTCATGGACATGGATAGGCTCCAAAAGAAAAAGCCTGGTGGGAACCAGGCTTTTCATGGCCGATGAAAAGGCTTACTTGTTGACCGGCGACTCGGGATCGAGCAGCAGCGCGACCAGATGCTTGACCTGCGCCTCGGTCAGCGCGCCGGCATGGCCAAAGCGCGGCATCTCTGAGCACAGGTTGTAAGCCTTGGCGTTCCAGATCTTCGAGTAGACATATTTCTGGATCTCAGCCGAATGGCCACGCAGCTTGCCGAAATGCAGCAAACTCGGGCCGATCGTGCCAAACGAAGTCTCGTTCGGGCTGATCTGGTGGCAGTTGTAGCAGTTGCCGCCGACCGGCAGGCCAGGGTTGTCGGTCCATGTGAAACCACGGCCGCTCTGGGCAATCTTCTCGCCTTCTTTCCAGTCGCCCATCAGCTTGCCATCGGCCGGCCATTTGACTTTGGCCAGCTGGTCGGCTTCGAGCAGTTTGGCGATTTCGGCCGGCGGATTGTTGCCGCTGCGATTGCAGATGGCTTGCACGCCATCTTCCGCCAAACGGTCGAGCGAGGCCTGACCGCGGGGCTGAAAGTCTTTCTTGATCGTCGCGATGGCTTTGGCACGCGCGTTGGCATCGGCGTAGGCGGGTAAAGTCAGTCCCATCAGCACGGCGCCAGCGAGAGGGATCAGGGTCGTCTTGTTCATGTCGTCTCCTCCGCGTTCAGCGCTTGATGCCCGGTCCGCTGTAAGCGACACCATTGGCGGTGCCATACATGTAGGTCAGCAGGTAGGTGATGGCATCGGAGGCGTATTTGGGCTCCGGGAAGCGCTGCTGGCGGAAGCAGTCGTTCATGCGCCACTGGTGGGTGAGCATGACGCCGCCGGTCATGCGATAGCCGGGCCAGCCCTGCACCGAGCGCACGGCACCCTTGTGGGTGCTGATGTTCGGCAGGTTCTGCATGCGGATGCGTTTGCCATCGACGCCGTGACAGGTGTTGCAGGAAAAATCGTAGGGGCCGGCGCGGTAGGACACCAGTTCCTTGCCGATCTCGTAGGCTTCCTTGACGCGCGGCTGGTCGAGCGGCACGGCGATTTTCATGCCCTTGGATTCGGCGGCGACATAGGTGACCAGATTGGTGATGTCCGGCGCCTGCGTGTCGTTCGGATTGTGGAAGGGCTTTTTGGCGATGTCGTCGAATTTGAAACCCTGCTTTTCGACCATGCACCAGACGAGACGACGTTCGGTGTCCATCACCGCATCGGCATCGGCGAAATAGCGCGGCGTGGCGACAAAAGCGCCCTTGGTGACACCGACACCCAGACCAAGGTCACAGCTTTCGGCTAGCGCGACGTTCTTCGGGCCGCGCTTCTGTTTCCACAGTTCTTCGCCCTTCAGTTCGAACAATTCGGCCGGGTTGCTCTCTTCCATCATCTTGCGGAAGCGTTCGAATTCCTCGTCGATGGCGTCCTTTTCTTTCTCGACCGCCGGTGCGACGGCCTTGGCCTTGGCGGCCTTGCCCGCCTTGGCCTTGGGTGCCTGCTGCGCCTGGACGCTGGAAACCGGCAGCCAGGCGGCGAGCAGCGAGGCGAGCAGTAGTTGCGTTTTCCTTGTCATCGGTTTTCTACTCCTCGACTGGGGATCGGCGATACCGCAGGTCGTGACTGGCGACGCAGTGGTACCGGATACCTCCGCGCGCCGCCCAGTCGACGGGGTCAGGAGACCGTTGTCTTGTCCTCGCGCGTCTCGCCCTTGTTGTCGCGCCACTTGATGACGACTTCGTCACCGGCCTTGACGCCCTTGACCTTGAAACCAAACACCGGGTTGCGCGATACCGCAATGCCGGTTTGGCCCCGGATCACCGCCTTGCCGGCCACCGTTACCCAGATTTGCTGGATGAAATGATGCGGAATGGTGTTGCCGGCGCTGTCCTTGCGCTGGCCATTTTCCATCGGGTGGCTCATGAGGACGCGAATTTCTGCGACATCGCCTTTGAGGGAGGCGCGAATTTTCATCGGATCTGCCATGGTTTTCTATCCTGTCTCAGTCATTGAGGGGGTCAGCCGCCGCAGCCACCGACGGTCACCTTGACCTGCTTCTGTGCCGCGAAGTACTTGCCATCGGCCGTTTTGACGATGGCCCGCACGTCGGTCGTTTCGGCCAGACGAACGCGCACTTGCAGTTCCGGCAGCGCACCGTTGGCGAAATCGAAGGCGGCAGTCAGCGGCAACGGGTTTTTCACCGCCAGAACGGCGATCGAAATGGTGTTCGGGATGTTGCTCACCACTTCGACCGGCACGACGGCGCCGTTTTCGGCGATGTCCGGGGCCTTGATGGCGATGTCCTTGCTGTCAGACGTCGTGCTTGCGCCCAAGCCCTTGAGTGCGGCGCTCAAGTCCTTGGCGTCGAAAGCGCTACGGTTCCATTCCTCGGCGGCGAGCACCTGCGTTGGCTTGAGCACGCCGGCGGCGATGGCCGCGGCGAGCGCACCGGTGGCCCCGGCGCCCTTGAGCAGGGTTCTGCGCAAAATATCCATCGAAACATCCTCCTTTGGGGTATGCAATAACGGTCCGCGTTCGGTCTTGGCGGCGGTCCGACGGCGTCCGGCCTGTCGATCGTACGTCCGTCCGGGCCGGATGATCCGACAATTTTCAACTCCTTGCAATCTTGCCGTGCAGCACGATTGCCGATCTACGGCGCTCGCCAGTGACCGGAACGGCCGCCGGATTTCTCGAGTAGACGGATGCCGTCGATGCGCATGCCGCGATCGACGGCTTTACACATGTCGTATATGGTCAGCAGCGCAACGCTCACCGCCGTCAGCGCCTCCATCTCGACGCCAGTGCGGCCGACTGTTTCGGCGATGGCCTCGCAATCGATGGCGCCGTTGTTCTCGTCGTAACTGAAGTCGACGGCGACGTGGGTGAGCGGCAGCGGATGGCACAGCGGGATCAGCTCGCCACAGCGCTTCGCGGCCTGGATGGCGGCGACGCGTGCCACGCCCAGCACATCGCCCTTGCCGGCGCGGCCATCGTAGATCAGGGCCAGTGTTTCCGGTTGCATGAGGATGCGCCCGCCGGCGCGGGCTAAGCGATGGCTTTCGGTTTTGGCGGCGACATCGACCATGCGTGCCTGACCTTCGCTATCGAAGTGAGTGAGGGGATGAGTCATCGGCAGGAGTGGTGGAGGGCAGGAGAGCCGGGAACCCCGGAGCGAAAGGAATATCATAGCGCCACGACGATGAGCGCCGTGCCGATGAGACTGACTTTTCTTGCCCTTGCCCTGTCGATCACTGCATTCGTCGCTGCTTCGGCGCGCGAGACGCTGCCCGATTTGGGCGATGCCGCCGCCGGTGAACTGCCTTGGGCGCTCGAGCGGCGTATCGGCGAAGAGACGATGCGCGAGATCCGCAGCCGCGATCCGGCCTTCGTCGATGATGTCGAAGTGACCGACTATCTCGACCGGCTCGGGCGCCGTCTGCTCGAGCATGTGCCCGGATTGCGTCAGGATTTCGAATTTTTCCTGCTGCGCGATGCCACCTCCAACGCCTTCGCGCTGCCAGGCGGTTTCGTCGGCGTGCACAGCGGCCTGATGCTGGCGGCGCAGTCGGAATCCGAACTGGCCTCGGTGATCGCGCACGAAATTTCCCACGTCACGCAGCGCCATCTCGCCCGCCTGTCGGCGAAGCAGGGCGAGGCGCAGTGGCTGGCCATGCTTTCGTCGCTAGTGGCGATCATGGCGGCACGCAACAATCCCGATCTGGCGCAGGGCGCGCTGTTGGCTGGCGTCGGCGCCGGCCTGCAAACCCAGCTCAACTACACGCGCGAGTTCGAGCGCGAGGCCGACCGGCTGGGTCTCGAACTGCTCGACAAGGCTGGCTTCGACGTGCGCGGCATGGCGAGCTTTTTCGAGCGCATGCAGCGTTTCGGCCGGCTCTACGAGAGCGGTACGCCAGGCTGGCTGCGCACCCACCCGCTGACCGTCGAGCGTCTGGCCGACATCGACAACCGCATCGCTGCGATGCCTTATCGGCAGGTGGCCGACAGCCTCGATTTCCAGCTGGCGCGCGCCAAGGCGCGGGCCTTCGACGGTCCGGCGGCGGAGGCAATGGCCGAGTTCGCGGCCCAGCTGCGCGAACGCAAATTTCTTTCCGAGGCGGCGGCACGCTATGGACTGGCCCGTGCCGCGCTGCGTGCCGGGCGCTTCCAAACGGTCGCCAGCGAGTTGCGCGCCCTCGAACGCCTGCATGTCGTCCATCCGATGATCGAGACCCTGGCTGCCGAACTCTCGGTGGCCCAAGGCGATGCGTCGGGTGCCGCCGAGCGGTTGGGCGAGGCACATCGTCGCTGGCCGGATCGCCTACCACTCGTCTTGGCCCGTCTTGAAGCACTGCTCGCTGCGCGTCAGCCAGCTCTAGCGCTCGAGGAAGCGCGTGCGGCGCGCCAGCTGCGACCAGGCAACGTCCGGCTGTGGCAGTTCGAGGCGCGTGCGCTTGGCGCCTTGGGCGATCGCGCCGGACAGCATCTGGCTCAGGCTGAGAGCTACGCCCTGCAAGGCCTGCGGCGGGCGGCGATCGAACAGCTGGAGCTCGCCCAGAAGTTACCCGGCAGCGATTTCTATCGTGCTTCGGAGATCGACGCTCGGTTGCGCGCGCTGCGGCGCGAAGAGGCCGAAGCGGCGCGTGAGCGGGCGCGGGAGGGACGCGAGCGTCGATGACGCCGTGCTGTCTGGTCTGACTTTTGATCCAGATCAAAAGCGCCGGACTTCGAATCGCGGTGCCTTATTCGCGCATCGAAAAATACATTGATCGGCGCGGACGGAAATTGCTAGCCTTCGCGCTTCCCGAAAAAACGCATTTCCGGAGGAGGAGGCAAGCATGTCATTGGTCAATCCGCATGGTGGTGGCGATCTGAAACCCCTGTTGCTCGAGGGCGAAGCGCTGAAGGCCGAACAGGCGCGCGCCCAGAGTCTGCCGAAGCTGAAAGTCAGCTCGCGCGAAGCGGGCGACATCATCATGATGGGTATCGGCGGCTTCACCCCGCTCGACGGCTTCATGACCCATACCGACTGGCAAGGGGTCTGTGATGGCATGAAGATGGCCAATGGACTGTTCTGGCCGATCCCGGTGACGCTGTCGACCGACGACGAGCAGATCACCGCGGGCAGCGAAATCGCGCTCGTCGGTCAGCGCGTCGATGGTGGTGAAGAGATTCTCGCCACGATGAAGGTGAGCGAGAAATACACGATCGACAAGGCGCACGAGTGCATGCAGGTCTTTAAGACCACGGACATCGAGCATCCCGGCGTCAAAATGGTCATGAACCAGGGTAAGTACAACCTGGCCGGTCCGATCAAGGTTCTTTCGACGGGCGGCTTCAAGGAAAAATATGGCGATCAGTTCATGACTCCGGCGGAGACGCGTGCCAGGTTTCAACAGATGGGCTGGAAGCGCATCGCCGCCTTCCAGACCCGCAACCCGATGCACCGCTCGCACGAGTATCTGGCCAAGATCGCCATCGAGACGATGGATGGCGTACTGATCCACTCGCTGCTGGGCAACCTCAAGCCCGGTGACATTCCGGCCGAGGTGCGCTCAGAAGCGATCAAGGTGCTGCTCGACAACTACTTCGCGCCGAACACGGCCATCCAGGCAGGTTACCCGCTCGACATGCGTTATGCCGGTCCGCGCGAAGCTTTGCTGCACGCGCTGTTCCGGCAGAACTACGGCTGCTCGCACCTGATCGTCGGTCGTGACCACGCCGGTGTCGGCGACTACTATGGCCCCTTCGACGCCCAGAAGATCTTCGACGAGATCCCGAAGGGTTCACTCGAAACGGTCAACATGAACATCGATTGGACCTTCTGGTGCAACAAGTGCGGCGGCATGGCCTCGCAGCGCACCTGTCCGCACGCGAAGGAAGACCGCATTCTGCTCTCCGGTACCAAAGTGCGCGCCATGCTGTCCGAGGGACAGGATCTGCCCGTCGAGTTCAGTCGTCCGGAAGTCGCTGCGGTGCTGAAGAAGTATTACCAGGGTCTGAGCGCCGAGCAGAATGTCAAGGTCGAGCTCAAGGGTCACTCGGCGGCCTGAAGTCGGCTCGATCCAATGCCGGCTCAGCCGAGATGGGTCGGCCCCCCTGAATTGAGAAGACCGTTTCCGCTCTCGGCGGCACGGCAGCAGGTGTCGTCGCTGACGGAGCTCGGAATTCGAATGGACCGCGATCGAGCGGATTGTTAGCTAGTAAGGAGAGAAAGCAATGCCAACCTATGTGCGTACCGAGAAGTGCGACGGCTGCAAGGGGCAGGACAAGACTGCGTGCATGTATATCTGCCCGCACGACCTGATGAAGCTGGATAAGGACGGCTCCGACACCGGCCACGCGATGAAGGCCTACAACCAGGAACCGGAGCAGTGCTGGGAGTGCTATTCCTGCGTCAAGATCTGTCCGCAGGGCGCGATCGAAGCCCGTCATTATGCTGACATCGTTCCTCTCGGTGGCCAGGTTCAGCCGTTGCGCGGTTCGGATTCGATCATGTGGACGATCAAGTTCCGCAACGGCACGATGAAGCGCTTCAAGTTTCCCATTCGCACGACGCCGGAAGGTTCGATCGATCCGTATGGCGGCAAGCCGATGCCCAAGCTGGCCGATCTCGCCAAGCCCGGCTTTTTCACTGGAACCGATGGCGGCGGCGTGATGAAGGGATTCCGCACCGGCAATCCGGCCGAGCTGATCCGCAAGTGAATTGGGTTACTGACATCGAACTAACACGTATCGAGGAATCAACAAATGGCTGGTACCTTTGAAAGTCCCGAAATCGTCCAGGAAGAGCTGGATATCCTGCTGATTGGCGGTGGCATGGCCTGCTGCGGCGCTGCCTATGAAATGATGCGCTGGGTCGAAGCCGTCAAGGCCGAAACGGGCAAAGACCTCAAGATCAAGCTGGTGGACAAGGCGGCGATGGATCGCTCTGGCGCCGTCGCTCAGGGTCTGTCGGCGATCAACACCTACATCGGTCCGGAGCAGGATCCGGCCGACTACGCCCGCATGGTGTCCAACGACCTGATGGGCATCACCCGTGATGACCTGGCCTACGACCTGGGTCGTCACGTCGACGACTCTGTGCACCTGTTCGAAGAATGGGGTCTGCCAATCTGGAAGACCGATGCCGATGGCGTGCGTCACGACGGCGCCGAGTCGATCCGCGAAGGCCTACCGGCGCTCAAGGATGGCGGCAAACCGGTGCGTTCGGGTAAGTGGCAGATCATGATCAACGGCGAATCCTACAAGTGGATCGTCGCCGAAGCCGCCAAGAAGGCCCTGGGTCTGGATCGCATCCAGGAGCGCGTCTTCATCGTCAAGCTGGTCAATGACAAGAACGATCCGTCGCGCATCGCTGGTGCCGTCGGTTTCTCCACCCGCGAAAACAAGATCTACGTCTACAAGGCCAAGGCCATCCTGCTCGCTGCCGGTGGCTGCGTGAACATCTTCCGTCCGCGCTCCGTCGGTGAAGGTACCGGCCGTGCCTGGTACCCGGTGTGGAACGCCGGTTCGACCTACGCGATGGCTGCCGAAGCCGGCGCCGAGCTGACGATGATGGAAAACCGCTTCGTACCGGCCCGCTTCAAGGACGGTTACGGCCCGGTTGGCGCCTGGTTCCTGCTCTTCAAGTCGCAGGCTGTCAATGCCGAAGGCGAAGTGTACATGGTCAAGAACAAGGCCCTGCTCGACGACTATCCACCCTACGGTCAGGCGGCCGTGCCGGCTTCCTGCCTGCGCAACCACCTGATGCTGAAGGAAATGAAGGAAGGTCGCGGCCCGATCTACATGGATACCGTCACCGCGCTGGCCAAGCTGCGCGAGACGCTGACGCCGAAGGAAGTGAAGCACCTCGAAGCCGAAGCCTGGGAAGACTTCCTCGACATGTGCGTCGGCCAGTGCGGTATCTGGGTGGGTGAAAACATCGAGCCGGAGAAGAAGAACTCCGAACTGATGCCGACAGAACCCTACCTGCTCGGCTCGCATTCCGGTTGCTGCGGTATCTGGGTTTCCGGTCCGACCGATCTCGGCGCGCCGACTGCCAACGACGAAGAGCTGCCGGGCGTACCCGAGCATCTGCCACGTGGCTGGAACTGGGGTTACCGTTCGATGACCACCGTCAAGGGCCTGTTTACCGCCGGTGACGGTGTCGGCGCCTCGGGGCACAAGTTCTCGTCCGGTTCGCATGCCGAAGGCCGTCTGGCCGCCAAGGGAATGCTGCAATATGTCTTCGACAATGCCAGCTTCATGCCGGAGTTGGATGCCGATGTCAATGCTCTGGCCGAAGAGATCTACGCGCCGGTGCGTACCTTCCTGCAGCACAAGGACTACACCACCGCCATCGACGTGAACCCGCACTACATCACGCCGAAGATGCTGCAGTTCCGTCTGCAGAAGATCATGGACGAGTATGTGGCCGGTGTCGCGACCTACTACACCACCAACGCCCATATGCTGAAGGTGGCCGAAGAGAAGCTCGAAATGCTGAAGGAAGACGCGCAGAAGATGCGTGCCAAGGATCTGCACGAGCTGCTGCGCGCCTGGGAAAACTACCATCGCATCCTGACTGCCGAAGCGCACATGAAGCACATCCAATTCCGGGAAGAAAGCCGCTATCCGGGCTTTTACTATCGGATGGACAAGAACTTCATCGATGAGCAGAACTGGAAGTGCTTCGTCAATTCGGTGTATGACAAGAAGACGAAGAAGTGGACCTGCTTCAAGCGCAAGCACGTCGATCTGGTCGACAAATCCAAGCTGTTCAAGGCTGCCGCGCACTGATCCAGCGCTGATCCGGTAGTCTTACAGGCCGGTTGCCGTGAGGTGGCCGGCCTGTTCCGTTTTGCAAATCCTGAATTTCACTCCGTTGCAGAGGTTCACATGTCCCAGCCCGAAGTGCGTATCCCCGGCAGTCCCGTCGTTCCGGCCATGGTCGACGGCAGCCACATGATCCAGTTTTCCTGTCACAAGGGCATCGGTTGCTGGAATGCCTGCTGCGCCAACATCGACATTTCACTGACGCCCTATGACATCGTCCGACTCAAGAAGCGCCTGGGCATCAGCTCGGCCGAATTCCTCAAGGAATACACCGTGCCTTATGAGCTGGAAAAAGACGGCATCGCTGGCGTCAAGTTCAAGCCCGTCGACGGTGGCACTGCCTGCCGATTCATGCGCGACGAGGGGTGTAGCGTCTATGAAGACCGGCCGACCGCCTGCCGTTATTATCCGGTGGCGCTGCTGTCGATGCGCAAACAGGACGAATATGTCGATCGCGACTCCTACGCCATCGTCAGTGAGCCGCACTGCAAGGGGCATGTCGAGAAGCGCAGTCTGAGCATCGACGAATACCGGCGAGAGCAGGGTGTCATCGAATACGACGAACTGGCGCGCGGTTGGCGCCAGCTGATCTTGAAAAAGAAGTCCTCCGGACCGACGATAGGCAAACCATCGCTGAAGAGCCGTCAGCTCTTCTTCATGGCCTGTTACGACGTCGATACGTTCCGCGCCTTCGTTGCCAGCGAGGGGTTCAGCCGCCTATTCAAGCTTGGCGACGATGAGCGCCGGATGCTGATGGACGGCGATGTCGAGCTGATGCTCTTTGCCTTCCGCTTCCTGAAACAGGTGCTCTTTGGCGAACAAACCATTGGCATGGATGAAGAAGAAGCCAAGGGTCGCCTGGCCAAGTGGCGTGAGCGTCAGATGCAGATCGAACGCGAAGCCGCCGAACGGCTGGCGCGTCTCGAGGAAGGCATGTATGAGCACACTGACGAAGGCATCGAAGAATGTCTCGACGAAGGCGGTCGTTGCCGCAGCGATTGATGGCTTGCCCGCCGTTGGTCCCACCTCTGGTCGACGCCGTGCCCACCGCACTGACTTTGCAGCGGATTCAGGTCATGCCGGTGGGGGTACGTCAGTAAGGTCGTCGGCCGAGAAAGCGTTCGAGCGCCAGCACATGCAGGCGTTCTTCGAGGGCGAACTCGACGGCCAGAGTGCGAACATCGCGATCCGTGGCGGCTTCGGCGATCGCTTCATACCACTCCGCAGCATTGCGTTTTGCGACCAAGGCCAATTGGGTCTTTTGCGATCCGTGTGGAACCACCGCTTCCCATATCTGCCTGTCCTGCCCCCAGCGGTTCTGCGTCAAGGGCGGGCAGGCGGGGTTTTGCCTGCCCGGCGAAGCGCACCCTTGACGCCTTACCGGCAAAATACGCTTGCTTTATGCCCTATGCGGCGGTTTATCGCATAGGGCATAAAGGCCATTGGCGGCAACTGTCGAGGACTGCTGCCCATGATTGAAAACCTCTTCACTCAGGCCCTCGGCCTGACCGCCCCGTGGGGGGTTCGTGAGGTACGTTTTGCTCCCGAACAACGGCGCATCGATTTTGCTG
>OGCL01001726.1_pt1 | contig 17483 bp, 20 predicted proteins | sample 1570041 | NCBI WGS metagenome assembly OGCL01 (sample SAMN06266162, study PRJEB24511) | hot springs metagenome | isolation source: Hot spring water | place: South Africa: Limpopo | collected 2015-06-22
CGTTCGACGACATTCGACCTGAAACGGAGTTTGGCACCAACATCATGGAACAGGATTCCATCTTGACGATGGCGTTCCGCTTCACCGGCAGTGACAACCTGACGCCGCTCGAAGACCTGATGTTCGAGTGCCGTCTGTTTGAGATCGATTTTTCCGAGCCGCCCGAGATCATCGCGCCCTGGGACCCGATCCCGGTCGAACTGTGGTGGGTGCCCTGTTCGAGCCCCTGGCAGGTACCGATTATGGATGCCGAGGTTGGCTCGCTATTCCAGTTCGAGGTGCGCGCCGTGGACCGCGTCAGTTTCAGCCTGGGACGAGGCGAAAGCGTTGCTCTCGTGGGGCCGTCCGGCTGCGGCAAGAGCACGCTGGCGCGCATGATCGTCGGCCTCGACAGCGCGACCGAAGGTCAGTTCCGGCTCGACGGCACGAAGTACTACACGACCGGCACGATCTTCGCCGAGTGGGCGGACGTCTACGTGCGGCGCGGGGACGAGGTCGGCGGCTTCGCCATCGCGGTCATATGGAACGCCGAGCCGATTGTGCGCGACCCAATCGAGGAGGTGGTTGCAGGGGCAGACGTCGAAGCCGGCGATGTGGCGCGTTGGGTGCTCGTGCGTCATCCGCCCCCCGGAAGTTGACGCGGCGGCTTGGGGTTGAAGGATCGTCACGTTGCAGAAGCCGCCGAGGTTGACGATGCCGGTCGCCGAGCCGATGCGCGTCGGCGGGTTCTCCGTGCGCGCGTAGTCGAAGCCCATCATCGACCCGGGCCCGTTCGACGCCATCACGAGGACGAGCAGCACGAGGAGCGCCAGCGGCAGGCCCGGATAGGCGCTGTCGAGCATGGCGACCGCCATGCCTGTAAAGGCGAGATTGGCGGCAACCGAGAGGTCGATCGACTTGGTCAGGATCACGACCATCTGGCCGAGCGCCAGGATGATCAGGATCGAGGTGTCGTTGAAGATCGTGACCAGATTTTCCGGGTTGGCAAAATTGGGCGCGCGGGTGGTGAAGCCGAGGATCATGCCGATGATGATCAGACCCAGCAACATTTCCCGGTTTTTCAGCAGCTTCTGCATTGTCATTCCTCACGCATTACCGGTTGCGGCGCGCACGAGCGTCTCGGCAGACAGGTGCTCGCGCTCGAAAATGCCCGCCTGCAAGCCTTCCCGCATCACCATGACCCGGTCCGACATTCCGAGGATTTCGGGCAGTTCGGACGAGATCATGATGATGGAAAGGCCCTCGCTGGCGAGTTCCGAAATGAAGCCGTGCACGGCAGCCTTGGACCCGATGTCGATGCCCTTGGTCGGTTCGTCGAGGATGATGACCTTGGGCGAGGTGGCGAGCCACTTGCCGATCACGACCTTCTGCTGATTGCCGCCCGAGAGCGTCCCGACGGGCACGGAGAGAGCGGCTGCGCGCAGATCGAGCCGCTCGGCAAAACGACGGGCGAGTTTCAGTTCGTTGGTCGCCTTGAGAAAGCCTGCAACCGAAGTGCGGATCAGCGAGGGCAGCGACATGTTCTGGTAGATCGGCAGCTCGAGCGCCAGACCATGGCGACCCCGTTCCTCGGGCACATAGACGATGCCGGCCGAGATTGCGTCCGAGGTCTTGCGAATGGTGATCTCGCGACCTTCGAGTTCCAGCTTGCCCGCTTTCGGTCTGTTGATCCCGAAGATCGACTGGCAAAGCTCGGAGCGGCCGGCACCGATCAGGCCGTAGACGCCGAGGATCTCGCCTTTGCGCAAGTCGAAACTGATGTCGCGGAATTCGGTTTCGTGGCTGTAGCCCACGACACTGAGGACCGGTGCGCCGATCACGGCCTCCGTTTTCGGGAAGACCTCGTGCACGTCGCGGCCGACCATCATCCGGACGATCTCGTCCTGGGGCGTGTCCTTGAGCACGCCTGAGCCGACCATGCGGCCATCGCGGAAGACGGCATAGTTGTCGGCGATCTCGTAAAGTTCGTCGAACTTGTGGCTGATGAAGAGGATGGCTTTGCCCTGCCGCTTCAGGCCCTCGACGATGCGGAATAGATCGTCGATCTCCTTGCGCGACAAGGCGGCCGTCGGTTCGTCCATGATGACGATGCGGGCGTCGACCGAAAGGGCGCGGGCGATCGCGACCAGATGGCGCTGGGCGATCGAGAAGTCCTTGAGTTTGGTGGTCGGATCGATGTCGCTTTCCAGCGCCTTCATCAGCTGCCGGGACCGCTCGTTGATGCTGCGCCAGTCGATCAGGCCGAAGCGCGTGCGCGGCGCGTGGCCGAGGAATATGTTCTCGCCGACGGTGAGCTCGTCGAACAGCACGGTCTCCTGGTGGATGGCGGTGACGCCTGCATCAATGGCTTCCTGGGCGTTGGCGAAGCTGGTGGGCTTGCCGTCGATCAGGATCTCGCCCTCGTTCGGGCGATAGATGCCGGTCAGGATCTTGACGAGCGTCGACTTGCCGGCGCCGTTCTCGCCGATCAGCGCGGTCACCTTGCCCGGATAAAGAGCAATGTTCACCTGATCCAGAGCTTTCACGCCCGGGAAGATCTGGGAAATGCCCCGCATTTCGAGAATGGGCTCGCCAGCCGGGATCGCGCCCGCCGCGAGCTTGGCAGATTGAACGGTCATCATTTTACTTACCGACTGAAGGAGAATCCCGGCGGCTTTGGCCGCCGGGTCTGGTCCGCCTAGATCAGAAGATCTTGGAGAATTCCTCGATGTTCGAGGCGTCGTAGACGAAGGGATCGGCCATGGCAGCTTCACCACCGTCGCCAACCTTGATCTTGCCCATGCGGCCGGCTTCGATTTCCGAACCCGGAGCCGCATCCGTTTCGCCCTTGGCAAGACGATAGGCGATCTGGGTGGCGGAATAGCCGAGGTCGATCGGGTTCCAGATGGCGAATTCCTTCGTGGCACCCGACTGGATGGCGCCCGCCATTTCGGACGGCAGACCGAGGCCAGTCACGTAGACGTCGCCGATCTTGCCGGCATCCTTGACAGCCTGGGAGGCTGCGAGAACGCCAACGGTCGTCGGGGCAACGATGACCTTGACGTTCGGCTGCGAGGTCAAAAGACCATTGGCTTCGCGGTAGCTCTTGTCGGCCAGGTCGTCACCATAAACGGTGGTTACGAGGTTCAGGCCGGGGAAGTCCTTCAGCTGTGCCTTCATTTCCTCGATCCAGATGTTCTGGTTGGTCGAGGTGGTGGTGGCCGACAGGATGGCGAAGTCGCCCTTACCATCAGGCAGGTGGTTGGCGGCGAGCTGCAGGCACATCTTGCCGATCAGCGCGTTGGACGACGGGTTCAGGTGCATGATGCGGCCTTCGGGCGCGACGCCCGAATCCCAGGAGATGACCTTGATGCCGCGGTCCATGGCCTTCTTGAGCGCCGGGACAACTGCGTCCGGATCGTTTGCCGAGATCGCGATGGCATCGACGCCCTGAGCGATCAGCGAGTTGATGACTTCGATCTGCCCTTCCGCCGTGGTCGAGGTCGGCCCGGTGTAGATCACTTCGACGCCGCCGAGTTCCTTGGCTGCTTCCTGCGCGCCCTTGTTGGCAGCTTCAAAGAAGCCGATGCCGAGCGACTTGACCACGAGCGCGATCTTCATGTCGGCGGCCTGTGCGGCCGAGCCCATGGTTGCGAGTGCAATCGCTGCACCGGCCAGCAACATTTTCGTCAGTTTCATGTTTTCCTCCCAGGTTGATGAACTGTTTTACTCTCCCCTCCCGGCGCCTCCTCTAGGCGACCGACGAGGTATCCTCCCTTGCCGCAGAAGCCATCGGCTTTACGGTTATGAGCTTCACACCGGCGTCGGTGACCATGGCGGCCGCCTCGTCGGAAATTCGATCGTCAGTGATGATCGTCGAAACCTTGTCCAGGGGACACAGGATCAGGCTCGAACGCTTTGCGAACTTGCTGGAGTCGACCATGACGATCAGCTCTTCGGCCTGGCGCACCAGCTTCTGTTCGCTCTGGATGACGAGCGCGTCGGATTCCATCACGCCAAGTGCATTGATGCCCTGCGCGCCGATGAAGATGCGGCGGGCGTAGAAATTGCGGATCGCGTCATTGTCGAAAGGTGACAGGATCAGGCTCTGGTCGCGATAGATCGCGCCGCCGGGAACCGAAACCGTGCATTTCGAATGCTTCACCAGGTGTTCGGCGATGGCGAAGGAATTTGTCATCACCTGCAGGCGGCGGGCCGACATGAAATGCACCATCTGAAAGGTGGTGGTGCCGCCATTGATGATGATCGAATCGCCTTCTTCGCAGAGATCGACCGCTGCGCGCGCAATTGCGCGTTTCTTATCGATGTTGACCGATTCGGAGACGCGGAAGGGACGGGCGGCAAGATTGCCGAGCTGTGGCGGATGAACGGCTTCCGCTCCGCCGCGGACGCGTCTCAGTTTTCCCTGCACGTGAAGAGACGCGATATCCCGGCGGATCGTGGCTTCTGAAGCCTCGGTCAGCTCGGCGATATCCTGCACCGTGATCACAGGCTTTTCCTGGATCGCGCTCAGAATGATGCGGTGGCGTTCGCGTTCGTGCATGGGGTCCTCCTGACGGTGATTTATTCGCAATGTTTTTACGCTGTCAATCAGAAACGATCAAAAATAATTATATTGCATCGCACAATGAAAAGAAATGATCGAAACTGATTGACAATCGCGGGGTGGCTGCGCGATACCTGCGAACAAGAAGGAGATGAGCCGTCGCTGACCGCTCATGAAAAGTTATTGCAGGGAGGATGTCATGACGGGCCAAACCCGCCTTCTCGAAAACCGTTGGGATGATGCCCACGCGGCAAAGCTGGATGAGCCCGGCAAGCTTCTTTACCGTTCCAATCTCTTAGGCGCCGACAAGCGCATCACCAATTACGGGGGCGGCAACACCTCTGCCAAGGTGATGGAAACGGATCCGTTGACGGGCGAGCAGACCAAGGTGCTCTGGGTCAAGGGCTCGGGCGGTGACGTCGGAACGATCAAGCTCGATGGCTTTGCGACGCTCTATCAGGACAAGCTCGAAGCGTTGAAGGGCATCTATCAGGGCGTCCACGACGAAGATCGGATGGTCGGTTTCCTGCCGCATTGCACCTTCAACCTCAATCCACGCGCGGCCTCGATCGATACGCCGCTGCATGGTTTCGTGCCGTTCACGCATGTCGATCACATGCATCCGGACGCGATCATCGCGATTGCGGCCTCGAAGAATTCGAAGGAATTGACTGAGAAGATCTTCGGCTCGGAGATCGGCTGGCTGCCCTGGCGCCGTCCCGGTTTCCAGCTCGGCCTCGACCTCGAAGCCTTCGTAAAGGCCAATCCGGCCGCCAAGGGCGTCGTGCTCGAAAGCCATGGTCTGTTCACCTGGGCAAACGACGCCAAGGATTGCTATCTGCTGACGCTTGAGATCATCAACAAGGCAATCGCGTGGTTTGCCAAGGAGACCGAGGGCAAGACGATCTTCGGCGGTGCCGTGGCAAAGAGCCTGCCGGCAGAGGAGCGCCGTGCGATTGCCGCGCGCCTGATGCCCGAGATCCGCGGCCGCATCGGCAAGGGGGAGCGCAAGCTCGGCCATTTCGATGATCAGGATGCCGTGCTCGAATTCGTCAATTCGAAGAACCTACAGCCGCTGGGCAGCCTCGGCACCTCTTGCCCCGACCACTTCCTGCGCACCAAGATCCGACCGCTGATCGTCGATTTCGATCCCGCGAAGCCGGATGTCGATGCGGTTCTTGCCGGTCTGGACATGGCGCTAGAAGCCTACCGGGCCGACTACACCCGCTATTACGAGACCTGCAAACACGACAATTCGCCTGCGATCCGCGATCCGAACCCGGTGATCTTCCTGGTTCCGGGTGTGGGCATGCTGTCCTTTGCCAAGGACAAGGCGACGGCCCGCATTGCCGGTGAGTTCTATGTGAACGCCATCAACGTGATGCGCGGGGCCTCGACGGTTTCCGAATATCAGGGGCTGCCGGAGCAGGAAGCTTTCGACATCGAATACTGGCTGCTCGAAGAGGCAAAGCTGCAGCGCATGCCGAAGCCGAAGAGCCTCGCCGGCCGCGTTGCCTTTGTCACCGGTGGCGCCGGTGGTATCGGTCGGGCAACCGCCGACCGGCTGACGGCGGAAGGTGCCTGCGTGGTTTTGGCCGATATTGATGCTGCGGCACTGGAGCAGACGGTCGCCGACTTCTCGAAGAGACATGGCGCTGACGTTGTCCGCTCCGTTCAGCTCGACGTGACGCGTGAGGATGCGGTTATCCGCTCCTTCGCCGAAGCCTGCGTGGAATTCGGTGGCGTCGATATCCTCGTCTCGAATGCCGGGATTGCCTCGTCTGCACCGGTCGAAGACACGACGCTTGCGATGTGGGACAAGAACATCAGCATCCTGGCAACCGGCTATTTCCTGGTGTCCCGTGAGGCTTTCCGCCTGTTCCGGCGCCAGAAGCTCGGCGGCAACGTCGTTTTCGTGGCCTCGAAGAACGGGCTTGCCTCTTCGCCCAACGCGTCTGCCTATTGCACGGCGAAGGCGGCCGAGATCCATCTCGCCCGCTGCCTCGCGCTCGAAGGCGCAGATGCCGGCATCCGGGTGAACACGGTCAATCCGGATGCGGTGCTGCGTGGCTCGAAGATCTGGAACGGCGAGTGGCGTGAACAGCGCGCCGCCTCCTCCAAGATCGAAGTCACCGACCTTGAGGAGCATTACCGCAATCGCTCGATGCTGAAGCTGAATGTATTCCCGGAAGACATTGCCGAAGCGATCTACTTCCTGGCGTCCGATCTCTCAGCGAAGTCGACCGGCAATATCATCAATGTCGATGCCGGCAACGCACAGAGCTTCCCGCGCTGATCTTCCAATGCGCTCGCGGCGCGAATGCCGTGGGACCGCTTATTTGCGGATGATCACCCAGATGGCGTGAATGATGCCGGGGATATAGCCGAAAAGCGTGAGCAGGATGTTCAGCCAGAAATGCAGGCCGATGCCGACCTGGAGGAAGACGCCAAGCGGGGGCAGGAGAATGGCAAGCAGAATGCGAAGAACGTCCATGATCGCTCCGATTTTCGTGGGTTTTGCAGATAACGCGCCTTGAACATAATCGTTCGCGCGAGGTGGAGGAAAACATGAGCGAGATCAGGATTGCAGCCGACGTCGTTACGGCCGAAAACAACAGACGGGCTACGGCCTTCGCTGCCGATTATGCGGCCCTCGGCGAGAAGCTCGCTCGCGATGGCATCGACATTGGCGAGATCGTCACCAAGGTTGCCGAATTCTCCGTCGCCGTCCCTTCCTGGGGCGTCGGGACCGGTGGTACCCGCTTTGCCCGCTTTCCGGGGCAGGGAGAGCCGCGCCACATCTTCGACAAGCTCGACGATTGCGGCGTCATTCAGCAGTTGACGCGGGCGACGCCGACGGTTTCGCTGCATATCCCTTGGGATAAGGCCGACCCGAAAGAGCTCAAGGCCAAGGCGGATGCTCTCGGCCTGGGCTTCGACGCCATGAACTCCAACACCTTCTCCGACAGCCCTGAACAAACGCATTCCTATAAGTATGGTTCGCTCAGCCACGTCGATGCGGGCACACGCCGTCAGGCCGTCGAGCACAACATCGAATGTATCGAACTCGGCGCCGCACTTGGTTCCAAAGCGCTGACGGTCTGGATCGGCGACGGTTCGAACTTCCCGGGGCAGAGCAATTTCACCCGCCAGTTCGAGCGTTATCTTGATGCGATGCGGGATATCTACAAGGCGCTGCCGGATGATTGGCGGCTGTTCTCCGAGCACAAGATGTACGAGCCTGCCTTCTATTCCACGGTCGTGCAGGACTGGGGAACGAACTATCTGATCGCGCAGACGCTGGGTGAAAAGGCCCATTGCCTGGTTGATCTCGGGCATCATGCGCCGAATACGAATATCGAAATGATCGTTGCCCGCCTCATCCAGTTCGGCAAGCTCGGCGGCTTCCATTTCAATGACTCGAAGTATGGGGATGACGACCTAGATGCCGGCTCGGTCGAGCCCTATCGGCTCTTCCTCGTGTTCAACGAACTTGTCGATGCAGAGCATCGCGGCGTGAAGGGCTTCCATCCCGCCCATATGATTGACCAGAGCCACAACGTCACCGACCCGATCGAGAGCCTGATGTCCAGCGCCAACGAGATCCGCCGGGCCTATGCACAGGCGCTTCTGGTGGATCGTGCAGCACTCGAAGGCTATCAGGCCGAGAATGACGCGCTGATGGCATCCGAAACTCTGAAGCGGGCTTACCGTACGGATGTCGAGCCGATCCTCGCCGAAGCGCGGCGGCGGGCCGGTGGAGCAATCGATCCGGTCGCCACCTATCGCGCGAGTGGCTACAGGGCGCGCGTTGCGGCCGAACGCCCGGCTGTTAAGGGTGGTTCCGGCGGTATCGTCTGAGCCAGTACGCACCTGTTCTATCTTGTGAAAACGCCCGGGCCAAAACCCGGGCGTTTTCTTTTCAAAGCGTTCTCCCGACGCGTTTTATCTTATTCTTCGCGCTGGCCGGTGAGGCTCAGCAGCAGCTGGAACAGGTTGACGAAGTTCAGGTAGAGCGACAGAGCGCCGAAGACGGCGAGCTTCTGCTGGCTCTCCTGATCGAAGTTTTCCGCATACTGCTCCTTGATGTTCTGCGTATCCCAGGCGGTCAGGCCGACGAAGACGACGACGCCGATGACCGAGATGGCGAACTGCAGGGCGCTCGAACCCAAGAAGATGTTGACGATCGAGGCGATAATCACGCCGATCAGACCCATCATCAGGAACGAGCCGAACTGCGACAGATCACGCTTGGTCGTGTAGCCGTAGAGGCTCATCGCGCCGAACATGGTGGCGGTGATGAAGAAGGTGCGTGCGATCGAGGTTCCGGTAAAGACCAGGAACACTGATGACAGCGACAGACCCATGACAGCGGCGAAAGCCCAGAACGTCAGCTGCGCAGTGGCGGCCGACATCGTGTGGATGCGGAACGAGAAGAAGAAAACGAAGGCGAGCGGCGCCAGCATCACGACCCATTTCAGCGGGGTCGAGAAGATCGGCACGTAGAGCGCCGGCGTCTGGCTGACCAAGAACGCCACGATGCCGGTGATAACCAGCCCGAGGCCCATGTAGTTATAGACACGCAGCATATGCTTGCGCAGGCCTTCGTCGAAGAGAGCCGCGGACTGGGCCTGGGCACCATAGCCGAAGCGGTTCTGGATAGGATCCATAGTCAGTTACCTCCTATGATGGATCAGTAAAGAGTGCGGGCAAGCTTACGAGCTTCCTCGGCAAGCTTGTCTGCGGTTTCAGTTTCGGAGATCAGCGCGTAGGCAACCTCGCCGATCTGCCAATAGGCTGCGTTGGTCTGGCCTTCCTGTTTCAGCAGCACCTGCTGAACAGCAAAATTGCCAGGCCGCACGGCGAAAAGGGACAGCCTCTCGCCGGATTGGGGTTCGACCTCAAGTTCGACGCTCGGACCATAGGCAGAGGGGAAGATCTGGGCGTCGCGCACGGTCCAGTCGTCCGGCATGGCAGGAAGCACGATGGCTGTCGCAGAGCGGATTTCTGCCGGGTCGAAACGGGTGATGACGGGCTGTGACGTCATCTTTTCCCGCAGTTCCGCCGTCTGATGGGCGCGCATAGCTTCCTCAACGAACTGGGGTGGTGGAACGGAGGCGACCACTTCGCCGACGCTGCCGGGCGCGATCCAGGCGTGGGCGACCCAGCCGGCGCCGATCAGCAATGCAACGGAAGCCGCACGCCGCATCACATCGAAGGTCCGGGGACGGTTCAAGGTGTTTTCGAGAACCCTCGCAGCCTCCCGGGTTTCCTGGCGCATTGTTGTCGGCATGCCGGCCAATGCCAGTCGCAACTCGTCGCGCACGCGCAGATCTGCCATGACCTTGGCGGCGATCGACGGGTTTTCGGAAAGATAGGCTTCCACCTCTATGCGGCGGCCGACATCCAGCTGGTCATCGACATAGGCATGCAGGTCGGTCTCGATCACAGGATCATTGCTGGTCATCGGGATTTCCTCCAACGATTCTGAGGTGCGGCACGGCACTGGTCTCCCCGTCGCCTTCCATGGCCCGCAGTCGGGCGCGCGCGCGGGAGACACGGGACATCAGTGTGCCAACGGGAATGTTCAGCACATCAGCGGCTTCCTGGTAGGAAAGCTCCTCAATGGCGACGAGATGAAGGGCTTCGCGCTGTTCTTGCGGAAGTGACAGGAAAGCGTCGCGCACCTGCGCGAGGCGTACGGAATGCTCCTGTCCGGCGGGCGCGACGACATCGGCCAGATCCAAAGCGGCGTCTTCGCGGCGGTTGGCTGCGTGGTCCCGACGGAGGCGATCGATATGGGTGTTGTGCAGGATCGCCATCAGCCAGTTACGGATGCTGCCGCCGTTTCTGAAAGTTGACTTGCGCTCCAAAGCGCGCACGAGCGCGTCATGAACGAGGTCTTCGGCCTCATCTGCATTTCTGACGAGCGAACGGGCGTAGCGTCGCAGGGCTGCGAGCTGACCAATCACATTGAAAGGGTTCGAATTCGTCGTCATGCCCCAATATACGGAGCCAATCGCAAACCTATTCCCTCAGGTGCCAGATTTATTTTTAAACCTGCCTTACGAACCGATTGCCCAGCCTAGACCGCGGGCGGCTGCGTAGATCAGGCCGCCCGATGCGCCAAGCGCGATAACGCCCATACCGACCCCGAGAATTGTTACCAGGCCATCTCGTTCCATGAGGCCAAGGGCAATCATGACCAGAGCGGCGACGGGAAGGAAATTGCCAAATGGGATGGGGAGAGCAACCGCAATCGCGAGCAGCAGGACCGGCACGCCCATGAAGACCTGAGCCCGGGGACCGGCAAGGTGGCGCATGCGGTTCTTCCGAAGCAGCGTCTCCACACGTGCGACCAGCGGAGCAGTGTAACGCACCATGACGTCAATGACGCGGCTGGATATCCGGCGCTGACCGAGAAATCTCGGCAACCAGATACGGCGGAAGCCGGCGATGATCTGGATCGAAACGATAGCGAGGCAGCTGCCGAACACCATGCCGAAGGGGCCAGGGATCGGAGTGAGGGCCGGCAGGGAAAGGATGAGGATCGCAAAGGCTATGCTGCTGCGCCCCATCGCAGATACCAACTCGTCCAGACTGACCGACCCGGCTTCTGTCGCATGAGTTCTCAGCCGGGCGAGTCTCCTGGACGCCACGCCGGCGTCGACTCCGATCTCATCATTGGGCTGTGAATTGTTCATGCGGCCCTCTCCTGTCAGAGCCAAGATGTAGGAGAGTGTTTTAGCCGCACAAGGGATCGTTCTTCCGGCCTCACTGTCCAGTTGCGATGCGTCGGGCCAGCATTCGGAAGGTCTCGACGTCGCCATCCGCCTTGTCGAGCAGCTCTATGGGAAACAGCACCGCCTTGCGGTTGGCTTCGGAAAGTGAGGAGGTCTGCATGTCCTCTTCTGCAACCTTTCGCGCCTCCGCCATGGCTCGATGAAGATCTTCTGCTTCGAGCAAGCCCTTGTCGATCATGCACCGAACCAAGGCGGAAATGGCGAGATAAAGACCTTCCAGCTGGGGATTGGCCGTGTTCATGGCGTCACTTCCGATCGGCATCGTGGGTGTGATGCGTATCGCGTTCGCCGCCGCCGCCGGACACGTCGCTATGATCCTTGTGATCGGATTTCGGGCTCGGCTTCTTCACCTCTAGAGGTTCCTTTGCGTTTTCATGCGAGGCTCCAGGGCCACCCTGGCGGATGGTTGACGGACTTTTGGTTGAGGTCGACATGGCGTGCTCCTATCGGTCCTGCTGATATCCCTGATTGGTGGTGTTGACCTTGCTGTTGCCCTGCTGGCCCAGCTTGTCCGGGTTCTTCTCCGGAGAGAAGTGCGGATCCTCGCCCTTTTTCGATGCACCGGTATCGTTTGGGCCCTTTGGGCTCAGGTTCTCGCTCGGGACGGGTGGTCGCTTGCTATTCATCGTGGCACTCCTCAATCGATCCGACGTTTCGGATCCAGCTCGACACCCTGCTCGGTGGGTTCCTCTTCCTCCGCAACATCCTGATGGGCGAGTTCACGTTCGATGGTCTCACGATCCCCTTCAGGTGGATCCTGCTGGAGATGGTGCGGTTCGGCTGTCTTGTCAGTGGTCATAACGGCCTCCTTCCTCGTTCATGCTAACCGAACGCCCTGACCTTTCACCGGTTCCCTAAAACTCGGGGGCAGCACCGGAACTTCGAGGGCTGCCCATCGGTTTCCGTATTCCAGAAACGGAGTTACCCATGACTGAACAAAGCGAAGAAGTCCGCAAGCAGCAGACGGAAGACGAAAAGTCCCGGGCGAAGGACATGCCCGCGGCTGGTCCTCATGATCAGGAAGAGTTGCAGGACCCGATGAAGACGCCGGGAACCGGGTCGCTTCCCGAGGTCGGCTCTCGCGGCACGGATGTTGGTCCGGATTGATTGTCCGGGATCAGAAACGACGAAGGCCGGCGCAAGCGCCGGCCTTCGAGTTGTTGCGGGTGTCGTCGATCAGATGTTTTCTGCGACGCTTGTCCCGGCAATCTGTGCCTCTTCTTCCCGCTCTTGCCGGTTGTAGCGGATGGAGGACCAGAGGGAGATACCTATCAAGGCTGCGCCACCGAGGCCGGTGATGACTTCCGGGATATGGACGAGCGTCTGGACATACATGATCACCGACAGGATCAGGATCGCGTAGAAGGCGCCGTGTTCCAGATAGCGGTACTCCGCCAGCGTGCCCTTTTCCACCAACATGATGGTCATCGAGCGCACATACATGGCGCCGATGCCAAGGCCGATGGCGATGATGAACAGGTTCTGCGTCAGGGCGAAGGCGCCGATGACGCCGTCGAAGGAGAAGCTGGCGTCCAGCACTTCAAGATAGATGAAGGCGCCAAGTCCACCCTTGGCCGCCTCACTCATGGCCTTCTGGGATGCGTCGAGCAATCCGCCCAGCACTTCGACCGCGAGAAACGTCACAAGGCCGTAGATCGCCGAATAGACGAAGGTGGTGGCTTCCTCGCCCTCGAGAAGATTGGAGAACAGCAGGATGAGCAGCAGCACAACGGCGATCTCGATGCCCTTGATGGAGGCCGAGCGCGCCATGTGCTTTTCGAGCCATTCGATCCAGTGGACGTCCTTCTCCTGATTGAAGAAGTAGGTGAGGCCGACCATCATCAGGAAGGTGCCGCCGAAGGCCGCGATCGGGAGATGGGCCTCGTTCATGATGCGGGCATATTCCGCCGGTTCGCGGGCGGCGAGGATGACAGCTTCGATCGGACCGATCTGTGCCGCGATCACAACGATCAGCAGCGGAAAGATGATGCGCATGCCGAAGACGGCGATGATGATGCCCCAGGTGAGGAAGCGCCGCTGCCAGACCGGCGTCATGTCCTTCAGCTTGTTGGCATTGACGATCGCGTTGTCGAAGGAAAGCGAGATTTCGAGGACGGCCAGGACCGAGCAGATGAAGAAGATGGTCGCCATGCCGGCGAGGGTGCCGCTCATCTGCCATCCGAGCGCCGCCCCCAGGATGAGGCCGATCGCGGTGACGATGAAGGCCCAGCGGAAATAGCCGAGGGTGGACGTGGCGCCTGTTGCTGCCGAGGTGCTCATGTGCGGTCCTCCAGGCTCGAGGACACAGAAATGGTGGAGATGCGAAGCGCCCTGCACGCCTTCGCATGAAGCATGATCCAAGTGTTCATTGTTCTAGAATCCGCCGGCTCAAATTGCTGGCGGTACCGACATCACGAGAGCGCCGTAAAACTCTCGCCAGAGGGGCCCGGCACCAGGTTCGGGCGCGGTGATGCTGAAATCACGGCGCCTCACGTTCTTGTTAACGAACATTGGTCCGACGTCAAGATTTAAGGCGTGCGGGGGCCAACAGTTGATCGTATCGGCCGAACGCGATGGGCAGGTTGGCTTATGGCGCCACCATCCCAAAGGAGGAGCAGCAATGGACGACAAGCATTCTAGTACCGGCCTTGACCGCTTTGTCGATGCGCAGAAGGACCTTTACCCTCAAGCGCTGCGCGAACTTCAGGCCGGGCAGAAACGCAGTCACTGGATGTGGTTCATATTTCCGCAACTCGAAGGGCTCGGACGTTCGTCAACGGCCCAGTATTTCGCCCTGAAGTCGCTCGACGAGGCGCGAGACTATCTTGCTCATCCCATGCTTGGGGAACGCCTGCGCGCGGTTACCGGCGCGGTGCTGGCGCATTCAAACCGCAGCTTGGGAGAGATCTTCGGACAGCCTGACGACATGAAGTTTCGGTCGTCCATGACGCTCTTTGCCGAGGCAGCCGAGCCGGGTGCGGGCGCTCTCTTCCGGACTGCCCTTGAGCGGTTCTGCAATGGCGAACCGGACCGAGAAACCTTGCGGCTTCTCGAGGATCAGGCCGGGCCGAGCAACAGGCGAGGGTGAACTGCAAGGCTGTTGCTCACCGTGCAGATCTCTTCGGCGCGGCGGGCAATCATCCACTGCTGTTCGGATGGCATCTCGCCTTGGAAGGTCATTCGCACGGTGAAGCTAACAAAGCGGGAGGGCTCGTCCGTGGATTTTTCGCCGCTGACGTCAACCTCCAGACCAACGAAGGCGTCCGAGAAGCCTAGCTCCCGGGCTGCGATCCGCGCACTCATGCTCATGCAGGCGGCAAGTGACGCCAGCAGCAGATCCAGCGGGTTGAAACCGGCTTGCGCCGGGCCAGTCACGATCTGAAGTTCACCGCCTGTTGCCGAGCGGATCGACGGATAACCCGTCCGGCCCAGGCTGGCTTTCGCGCCGATCGACCGGCTTCTCAGATCTGCCATTTGTGTCCTCATCCTGATTGCGGATCAGAATAGGAGGACGACACTTCAGCGACAAGGCGCGTCAGATGCTGCTGCCGATGCGGGCTGTGCCGGTCTGGCCGTTGTCGCGGATCCATTTCAGGCGCTTGTCGCCGGTGCGTATCAGTTCGAAGCACATCGGAGCGCCCTTGTACCAGCTGGTGAACTGCTGACAGAGGCGGTCGCCATTGATCCACCACTTGCCCTTGTCGTTCGGCTTGGCGAAGCGGCCAAGGCCAAGGGCTTCACCTGATCCGTCTACCTGCCCATTGGGTCGGTAGTTCAGCGGAAATTCGCCGCCGAAGGGTACGGCGAGATAAATCCGCTTCCCGATGATTTCTTCCTTGATGTCAGAGGCTGTGAAGCGCTCATTGGCCGAGGCGCCGCTGGCGGCAAAGGCGAGCGTCAGGAGCGTAATCAGTCCGGCGCGAAAGCTGCTGGTCATAATGAAGATCTCCCGTTCAATGGGGTTAACGGGGTCTTTTACGCTCCGTATCAACAGCCGGATCACGCGCGGCGGTCACAGATGCTTCAATTGCGGACAAACACATTGACCGAGGCGGCCCTTCCTTCCGCGTCGATGACGGTCAATGTGGATTGGCCGGTGCCTTCCGGATGCCATTCCCCGGTTCGTCGCCGGGTGGATTCGCTCATCGGCTTGCCGTTGACCAGCCAACGGAAAGGCGCCCGTCCGGCCTGCATCTTCATGACAACAGGCAGGGCCTTGCCATCTGCACTCTTTCCAAGCTCGAGAACCGATCCCTCCAGCGGGTAGACGATCTGCGGCGGGCGCTCGCGCGCCGAGACGGAGACGAGACCGTTCGAGTCCACCGAAAAGCGCCGCAGGGACTGCGGCAGCTCGGAGGCGGCGATGCGGTTGGCACCTGCCGGCGCGCGGGGCAGGGCCGTGCCTGCAAGACCCGACTTGGCGAAGGCCTCGAACAGGATTGGGGCTGCGGTCTGATAGCCCGAGATGCCGGGGACGGCGGCATTGTCCGGCCGGCCGATCCAGACGCCCAGGACATAGCGGCCGTCATAACCCACGGACCAGGCGTCGCGATAACCGTAACTGGTGCCGGTCTTGTAAGCGATGCCGGCGGGAGGGCTGCCGGTTGGCGGCAGGACGTCACCGAGCACGTCCGCTACCGTCCAGGCGGCTGCGGGTTCGAACATTGGCTCCTCGTCGATCAGTTCGGCCTTGTCGCGGATGCCGTCGCCGAGCCGGACGGGCTGCTCGCGGTTGGCGAGACCGGCATAGAGCTGCACCAGATCCTTCAGCGTAATCCCGGCACCGCCAAGCGCAATCGCCAGCCCTGGAGCCTCGTTCGGCGGCAGTTTCAGCGTCACCCCGGCGCGGCGCAGGCGCACCATCAGGCGGGAGGGGCCGACGGCATCGAGCAGGCGCACGGCGGGCACGTTGAGCGACAGCTGCAGCGCCTGACGGATGCTGACATCGCCTTGGTACTGCAGGTCGAAATTCTTTGGGCGATAGCCAAAGAAGTCGGCCGGGCGATCCTCGACGATGGTTTCCTGGGCGACGAGGCCCTGCTCGAAAGCAAGGCCGTAGATGAAGGGTTTCAGCGCCGAGCCGGGCGAGCGCTCAGCCCGCGTCATGTCGATCCATCCGGAACGGGAGGCATCGAAATAGTCGGCTGCGCCGACTTCGGCGACGATCTCGCCGGTGGTGGCATCGGCCATCAGCAAAGCGAGCGAGACCTTGGGGTCGAGCTTGCGGCCCGCCTCGAGCGCTACCTTTTCCAGGGTTTCCTGTACCGGTCGCAGGACGGTGGTCCGGTGAGTGCTGGCCGCCGGTGCCTTTCGCCGTGCGGCTTCGGCGAGATGTGGCGCCAGCGTCGGCAATTGACGCCGCATGGTCGGCAGCGAGGCGTTGAGCGCCAGCTCGACCTCGGTTTTGTCGACGACGGCAGCCTCGCGTGCGCGTTCGAGAACCCGTTTGCGAGCTTCGAGCGCATTGTCGCGGTAGCGGTCCGGGCGGCGCTTTTCCGGCAGCTGGGGCAGGGCGACCAGGAGGGCGGCCTCCGCTGTCGACAGGCGCTTGGGTTCCTTGCCGAACCAGGCGAGACTTGCCGCGCGCACGCCTTCCAGATTGCCGCCATAGGGCGCGTGGGTGAGATAGAGGTTGAGGATCTCCGTCTTCGACAGGCGCCGCTCGATCTGGATCGCGCGGGCGATCTGGATGAGCTTGGCGCTGATCGAACGTTCCCGACGGGGCTCGATCAGGCGGGCCACCTGCATCGAGAGCGTCGAGGCGCCAGAGACAATGCGGCCGTTGGCGGCGAGTTGCCAGGCGGCGCGACCAAGCGCCAGCAGATCGACGCCGGAATGGCTTTCGTAACGCCGGTCCTCATAGGCGACGAGCATGCGCAGCAGGGCCGGGTCGACATCATCGGTCTTGGTCTCGAGGCGCCAGAGACCTTCGCGGGTCGCGAAGGCGCGCAACAGCTGGCCATCGCGATCGAGGATTTCGGTCGAGACCTCCCGTGCCGCCTCCAGCGGGGGAGGGTAGTTTCTGTCCGCCCAGTCCAGCGCAACGAGCGAAGCGGCGGCCGCGATGGCGACCGCCCCGATGCTGATCCCGATGCGCCGCGCCCGACCCATCAGGGTGCGGTCGAGACCGTCAT
>OGCL01001728.1_pt1 | contig 17471 bp, 17 predicted proteins | sample 1570041 | NCBI WGS metagenome assembly OGCL01 (sample SAMN06266162, study PRJEB24511) | hot springs metagenome | isolation source: Hot spring water | place: South Africa: Limpopo | collected 2015-06-22
ATGACGCTCGTGATCGCCTTCAACTACGGCTCGCGTGACGAGATCGCGCGCGCAGCTGCCCGTCTGGCTGCCGAGGTACAGGCCGGTCGGCTCGACCCGTCCCAGATCGATGCACAAAAACTGGGTGACTTCCTGGATACCGCAGGCATTCCCGATCCTGATCTCGTGATCCGCACGAGCGGGGAAGAGAGGTTGTCCAACTTCCTGCTCTGGCAGGCTGCTTATGCAGAGTTGATGTTCGTGCCCGACTACTGGCCGGATTTTACGCCGGCTCTCTTTCAGTCTGTTCTGGAACGATACGCGGCGCGTGACCGCCGTTTCGGCGGCCTCTCGGCCAAAGCGGTGGCGGTGGGCTCATGACTTTGACCATGTCGCGCGAACTCCAGCTGAGAATCGTTTCTGCCATCGTCCTGATTGTGGTGGTTCTTGCAGCGACCTGGTTCGGCGGATTGGCTTTCAAGGCTCTGGCAGTCGCGATCGGGTTGCTGATCTATTACGAATGGTCCACCATGACGCGTCTGGCGGAAGGCAGCTTGAGGGCGAACGCCTTCGGTTGGTTGTCGATGGCGCTGATCAGCCTGAACATGCTGGCGGGTTGGGCTGAACTGACGGTGCCGCTCTTCGCCGGCTTGGTCATCACGGCAGCCATTCCCGCGCTTCTGCGCCGTGTCAGTTGGTGGCAGCCAGCGGGCGTGTTCTATGCCGGACTGAGCGCCATTTCGCTGTCCGCCATCCGGGGAGAGGATTCTCTCGGCTTCATTGCGATGCTTTTCGTCTTCGTCATCGTCTGGGCGACAGATATTCTGGCATACTTCGTGGGACGGGCGGTCGGCGGGCCGAAGCTTGCACCGCGGATCTCTCCCGGCAAGACCTGGTCTGGCGCTATCGGGGGTACCGTTGCGGGTGTGGCAGGTGGTCTCTTTGTCGCGATGGCGCATTTTCAGGACGTGGGTCTGTGGGTGGTGATGGTTGCCCTGACCCTGTCAGTCTTCAGTCAGATTGGCGATCTCTTCGAGTCCTTCATCAAGCGCCGCTTCGGAGTGAAGGATTCGAGCAAGCTCATTCCTGGCCATGGCGGGGTTATGGATCGCGTTGACGGCCTTGTCTTTGCCTGCTTTGCCGCGTTCTTCTTGGCAATCGGCAGTTCTGCCGGAAGTGCCAATGCCGTCGTGTCCATGGGAGCCTTCCTCTTCGGTCTCTGAGGATCGGTTCAATCCGGTGAATGACGGCGTCAACCCTCGCCATGGGCGAGATCGGGATACGGAAAGATGGATCACATCAGCGCAATCTTCAGTTTCCTCGGCGGGTACATCCTGCCCTACATTCTGATTCTGTCACTGCTCGTCTTCATCCACGAACTGGGACATTATCTGGCAGGACGCTGGTCGGGCATCCGTATTCTTGCCTTTTCCGTCGGCTTCGGACCTGAACTCGTCGGTTACACCGACAGACATGGGACGCGCTGGAAAATTTCGGCGATCCCGCTGGGTGGTTATGTCCGGTTTTTCGGCGACGCGGATGTCGCCAGCCGACCCGATGGTTCGATCTCGGATACTCTGACCGCAGAGGAGCTGGCCCAGACGCTGAATGGTGCCAAGCTCTGGAAGCGGGCAGTGACCGTGGCGGCGGGCCCGCTCGCAAACTTCCTGCTGGCGATCGTGATCTTCGCCGGCATGTTTGCGACCATGGGCAAGCCGGTTTCGGACCCCGTCGTCGCCGACATCAAGCCGGGAAGTGCCGCAGAAGCAGCTGGCATCGCGCGCGGCGACGTTCTGGTGGCGCTGGACGGTCGAATGATCGAGACCTTCGATGATGTCGTTCGCTACATCACCATGCGTCCGGAGATTCCTGTCGAGGTGACGGTTCGCCGTGCAGGCGCGGAAATCGAATTCGAGCTCGTTCCGAAACGTGCAGTCACGACTGACCGCTTCGGAAACGAGATGGAAGTCGGCCAGATCGGCATCATCACTGACCAGCAGGCAGGCAATTTTCGAATCGTGGAATTGTCGCCTGTTCAGGCGGTATGGGAGGGCGTCCGCCAGACCGGGCACATCATCACCGGCACGTTCGATTACATCGGCAACATGATTGCGGGTCGGATGAATGCGGATCAGCTGGGTGGGCCGGTACGGGTGGTGCAGGCGTCCGGAGAGATGGCGACGCTCGGCGTTATCGCTCTGTTAAATCTGGCAGCGGTTCTTTCCGTTTCTCTGGGGCTTTTGAATTTGTTCCCAGTTCCGGTCCTTGACGGAGGGCATCTCGTTCTCTACGCGATTGAAGCAGTGCGGGGGAGGCCGATGGGTCAGGGCGCACAGGAGATCGCCTTCCGCATCGGTATGGCGATGATCCTGTCTCTGATGGTTTTTGCCACCTGGAACGATATCAGCCGTTTGATTGGCTAACGGGGAGGCTTGCAAGCCGCGAAAGGGTTTGTTTACGATGTTTCAAATTGATAGTGGCGATTGGGCCACGCGTGGAAATGAAGTAAACAGAAATTAACGCGCACACTTGCTTGTAGGGTAAAACCCGTTAAAACCACACACGGGCCGGAGTCGGGTAACGACTGCGGGGCAATGGAAGAAGGTAAAGTATACACATGAAGGCTGGTTCAAAGTTTTTGAACGCAGTATCGGCGGTCGCGCTGTCTGCTGGTGTTGTGTCTTCGGGAGCAGGTATTGCCGTCCTCGCATCGGCCATTGCTGCCGAAGCTGCGGTGGTTCAGCGTATCGACGTACGCGGTGCTCAGCGTGTGGGTGCGGAGGCCGTTCGCTCCAACCTTTCGATCCAGCCGGGTCGGACTTTCTCCAACGCCGACATTGATGAATCGGTCAAGCGTCTCTACGCGACCGGGTTCTTTGCCGATGTTCAGATCTCGGTATCGGGCGGTACGCTGGTCGTGACCGTTGCTGAAAACCAGCTGATCAATCAGGTGGTCTTCAACGGTAACCGCAAGATCAAGGACGACAAGCTTCAGGGCATCGTTCAGACCCAGGCCCAGGGCCCTTACAGCGACAGCCTGATCAGCGCCGACATTCAGCGCATTCGTGAAGCCTATTCGGCAATCGGTCGTAGCGATGTTGAGGTCACCACGCAGGTCGTTCCGGTCGCTGAAGGCCGTGTGAACCTTGCTTTCGTGATCAACGAAGGTGAGCGCACAAAGATCAGCTCGATCAACTTCGTCGGTAATCGCGCTTACTCCGATGGCCGTCTGGCCGCCGTCCTGCAGACCAAGGAATCGGGCATTCTGTCCTTCCTGACGCGCAAGGACGTCTACAACGAAGATAAGCTGCGCGCCGACGAAGAGGCGCTGCGCCAGTTCTACTACAACCACGGTTATGCCGACTTCCGCGTCATCTCGTCCGAGGCGGTGCTGAACGAGGCGGGCAACGAATACACGATCAACATCACTGTCGATGAAGGTCAGCGCTACCGCTTTGGTGCCGTTACGGTCGAATCGACTGTCGATGGTATCGACGGTTCGGAGCTTCAGGGTCTTCTGGAAACGCGTGAAGGCAATACCTACAGCGCCCGCGACGTGCAGAAGTCGATGGAAGCCATTTCCCGCCGCGTGTCGTCGGCTGGTTATCCTTTCGCGCGTGTCGTTCCGCGCGGCGATCGTAACTTCGAGACCAACACCATCGGCGTAACCTATCTGGTTGACCAGGGTGAGCGCGCTTATGTCGAGCGTATCGAAGTGCGCGGTAACACCCGTACCCGCGACTACGTCATCCGTCGCGAGTTTGATATTTCTGAAGGTGATGCCTTCAATCAGGAAACCATCTCCCGCGCCAAGCGTCGTCTGGAAGCTCTCGGCTTCTTCTCGGCAGTCAATATTTCGACCCAGGCCGGCAGCTCGCCGGACCGCGTGGTTGTGATCGTTGACGTGCAGGATCAGCCGACCGGCTCCTTCGGTATCGGTGCCGGTTACTCCGTGGGTGACGGAGGCCTCGTTCTTGAAGCGTCCGTCGAGGAAAAGAACTTCCTCGGTCGTGGCCAGTTCATTCGTCTGGCTGCCGGTGGTGGCTTCGACGACACCCAGACCTACAACTTCTCCTTCACTGAGCCCTACTTCCTCGGTTACCGTCTGGCTGCCGGCTTTGATATCTTCAAGAGCTCGACCAGCAGCAACTCATACTACGACTACGAGGAGCAGGGCGCGACGGTGCGTGTGACGGCGCCGATCACCGAAGATTTGGCCACCACGCTGCGCTACACCTACAAGACCATCGACTATATCAACGATGGGGCCTTCGGTGCGGATGGTTTGCCTTATTCCGATCCCCTTGACGCTGGCGACGACAGAGTTGCAAGACCTTACATCGATGCCATCACGGGCAGCACCTGGAAGCAGTCGATCCTTGGTCACTCTATCGTCTACAACACGGTTGACGATCGCCAGAACCCGCATGAAGGCATCTATGCGAGCTTCACGCATGAATATGCCGGCCTCGGTGGCGACTCCGAATATTACAAGGCTTACATCCGCGCCCGTATGTTCTACACGCTGTCGGACGAGTTCGACATCGTGGGCTCGCTGGCTGGTTCGGCTGGTCACGTTGTGGCCCTCGGTGACAACCTGAATGTCTTCGATCAGTTCAAGATCGGCGGCAAGGAAATCCGTGGCTTCGACAATAGCGGCATCGGTCCTCGTCTTGATGGCGATGCGCTTGGTGGTACCACCTATTTCACGGCTTCGGCTGAAGCGACTTTCCCGCTTCCGCTGGTTCCGCAGGATCTCGGTTTCCGTGGCGCCGTCTTTGCTGACGCTGGTACGCTCTTCGGTAGCGATCTGCTGAGCGACGCAGGCGCAGAAGGAACCGATATGTCGATCCGCGCTTCGGTTGGTGCTGGTCTCGTCTGGAACTCGCCGTTCGGTGCGCTCCGTGTCGACTACGCCGTTCCGGTCGCCAAGGAAGACTTCGACAAGACCCAGGAATTCCGCTTCAGCATGGCGAACCAGTTCTAAGACTGGCGATCCAGAACCGCTGACAGTTTGACGTTCTGGAGCGTTTGCTGATGGACCACAATCATTTCTTTCCGCCCCATTCTGGGGTGACCTTGGCTGCGCTTGCCGAGGCGACCGGGGCGGAATTGCAGGATCAAAGCCATGGTGAGCGGATCGTCCGATCCGTATCGCCGGTGGCCAGAGCGAAGGAAGGGGATGTCTGCTACATCCTCTCTCGCCGCAATCGGGATGAACTAACAACCTGCCAGGCAACGGCGATCTTCTGTGAGAAGCCGCTGCTGTCGCTGATCCCGTCCCATATTCCCGTTCTCATCGCCAAGAGTGCCCACACATCCTTCGCTCTGGCGGGTGCGCTTCTGCACCCGCAGGGGCTGAAGCCGGTGCGCATGACCTCTGAGGCCGCAACGATTTCGCCCGCCGCCTTCGTTGATCCGACGGCTCGGTTGGAGGGTGGCGTTGAAGTCGAGCCTATGGCTGTGATCGGCGCCGACGTCGAAATCGGCAGCGGAACTCGCATCGGGCCGGGGGCGGTGATCGGACCTGGTGTCCGCATCGGGCGCGATTGCGTGATTGCCGCAGGTGCGACGATCCAGGTCGCCCTGATTGGTAACAATGTCATCATCCACAATGGCGCGCGCATCGGTCAGGATGGCTTCGGCTATGCGCCGGGGCCTCGTGGCATGTTGAAGATCGTCCAGGTTGGGCGGGTCATCATCCAGGATCATGTGGAAATCGGTGCGAACACGACGATCGACCGTGGCACCATGGACGACACGGTGATTGGCGAGGGGACGAAGATCGACAATCTCGTTCAAGTTGGTCACAACGTCCGCATTGGACGCCATTGCGGTATCGTCAGTCAGGTCGGCATTGCCGGGAGCACTGTCATCGGCGACGGCGTCATGATTGGCGGTGCTGCCGGCGTCAATGGTCACATCAAGATTGGCGACGGCGCCCAGATCGCGGCCATGAGCGGTGTGCTGGCCGACGTGCCTCCGGGTGAAAAGTATGGCGGAGTTCCGGCCCGCCCGTTGAAGGATTATCTGCGTGAGGTGGCCGACACCTTGAGCCGCTACGACGGCCGCGCCAAGGAAAAAGGAGCCAGCAATGACTGAACTCGCGAAAAGCGAATTGGGATCGGCTGATATCCTCGAGATCATGAAGCTTCTGCCCCACCGCTATCCGTTCCTGCTGGTGGACAAGATCATTGAGATCGACGGCGACAATTCTGCGATTGGCATCAAGAACGTGACGGCCAACGAGCCGCATTTCACCGGCCATTTCCCGGAAAGCCCTATTATGCCGGGCGTGTTGCTGATTGAAGGCATGGCCCAGACTGCCGGTGCAATCTGCGCGCGCAAGCAGGGCGAGGCCGGTAATCTTGTATACTTCATGACGATCGACAACGCCCGCTTCCGTAAACCCGTGGTTCCGGGTGACCGGGTCGAATTCCATGTCGTGAAACAGAAACAGCGTGGCAACATCTGGAAGTTCCATTGTGACGCCAAGGTTGACGGTGTTCTGGCTGCGGAAGCCGACATCGGCGCCATGATCATGCGCAAGGATCAGAAATGAGTCAGATCGCCGCAAGCGCCGTGATCCATCCGATGGCCGTGGTTGAAGACGGTGCGGTGATTGGCGAGAACGTCAAGATCGGCCCATTCTGCCGTGTTGGGGCTCGGGTGACACTGAAGGATGGCGTGGAGCTCGTGTCGAATGCGGTGGTGAGCGGTCTTACCGAAATCGGTTCCGGCTGCACTATCCATCCCATGGCGGTCATCGGCGGCGTGTCACAGAGCCTTCACGAGGCTGGCGAGGAATCCAAGCTGGTCATCGGGTCCAACTGCACCATGCGCGAAGGCGTAACGATGAACTGCGGCACGGTCGGCGGCGGCGGCATTACCCGCGTCGGCGACAACTGCCTGTTCCTCGCGAATTCGCATGTCGCTCACGACTGCATTCTCGGCAATGACATCATCCTGTCCAACAATGTGATGCTGGCCGGCCATGTGCGTGTCGAGGACAGGGCCATCTTGAGCGGTGGCTGCGCGGTGCATCAGTTTACCCGCATTGGCCGCCAGGCGTTCATCGGTGGTCTGTCTGCCGTGGCCTATGACGTCATTCCCTATGGCATGCTGAACGGAAACCCGGGAATTCTTGGCGGCTTGAACGTGGTCGGCATGACCCGCGCCGGGATCGAACGGTCGGTGATCCACCAGGTTCGCCGTGCCTTCAAGCAGATCTTCGAAAGTGAAGGGTCAGCGCGCGCCAATGCCGCTGCGATCCGCGAGGAATATCTCGATTGCGCGCCTGTGATCGAAATCCTCGATTTCATCGCTGCCGAAAGCGATCGAGCCTTGTCTTCGCCCAATCGTGGCAAGAACTGACCCATGACGGCGGCCGCTCATATCGACGGCCTGTCGCGAAACGGTCGCCTTGCGATCATCGCCGGCAGCGGAAAACTGCCGCTCTTCCTTGCAGAGGCTGCCCGCGAGGCCGGCGAGAATCCCTTCGTTCTTCGGCTGAAAAACGAGGCTGATGACATCTGGCAGGGCTTTGACAACGCCGTTGTGGGTGTCGGTGATATAGCGGGACTTTCTGCGCTGTTTCGCCAACACCATATCCGTCGCGTGGTCATGTCGGGCGCGGTGAAGCGTCGGCCGGCCTTCGGTGAGATCCGGGCGAACTTCAAGTCGCTGCTAAAGCTTCCCATGGCTCTCAAGACTTTGCTCGCAGGCGGCGATGATGCCGTATTGCGCATGGTCATCTCATTGATTGAGGCGCAGGGTTGCGAAGTGCTGGGCGCGCACGAGATCCTGCCGGGGTTGCTGGCCACGACTGGGCCTCTCGGCGCAGTTACGCCTGACACCGAATCTCTCAAGGATATCGAAAAAGCGGCCGATGCGGCCGAGATGCTTGGGCTTCTTGATGTCGGGCAGGGCGCCATCGCGGTCGGAGGCCGTATCGTCGCGTTGGAAGGCGTGGAGGGCACGGACGCCATGCTTGCACGGGTACGTGCTCTGCGAGATGAAGGCCGTATCTCGCGGCGTCGCAAGGGCGTGCTGGTCAAGCTGTGCAAGCCACAACAGGATCTGCGCGCCGATCTTCCGACGATCGGCGTGTCTACGGTGCAGAATGCTAAAGCTGCAGGGCTCGCCGGCATCGCCGTGGAGGCTGGGCGGGCTCTTGTGGTCGAGCGCGAAGCGGTCATCGCGGCAGCTGATGCTGCCGGCTTGTTCGTGGTCGGGATCGAACGATCTCAGCAGGGAGCTGCGTAATGAGTGACAGACCTCTCAAGATCGCGGTCATTGCCGGAGAGGTATCGGGCGATCTGTTGGGCGCTGATTTGATCGCACAACTCAAGGTGAAACATCAGGGCCCAGTTGAACTCGTCGGCGTCGGCGGGGAAGCGCTGGAGGCTCAAGGCCTGAGATCGCTCTTCGACTTTTCTGAATTGTCGATCATGGGCATAACCCAGGTCCTGTCCAAGCTCCCGCGCCTCGTTAAACTGATCTCTATAGCGGCGGACGCGATCATTGCCGCCGAGCCTGATCTTTTGCTGATCGTTGACAGCCCCGATTTCACCCATCGGGTGGCAAAGAAGGTCCGGCGCAAACGACCGGATCTGGCCATCGTGAATTATGTATGCCCCAGTGTCTGGGCGTGGAAGGAATACCGCGCCAAGGATATGCTTGGCTATGTCGATGCTGTCCTCGCCGTCCTGCCCTTTGAACCCGAAGTGATGCAGCGTCTGGGCGGTCCGCCGACCCATTTCGTCGGCCACCGTCTGGCAAGCCATCCGGACATCCGGCGGGTGCGAGAAGTTCGCAAGGCGAGGGGCGTGAGGGCGGCGGGCGCGAAGCGGACAATCCTTCTGCTGCCCGGCTCTCGAGGTGGAGAAATCACGCAACTCTTGCCGATCTTTGGCGAGGCCATGAAGGAGTTCGTCGACCGCAATGGCGACACCCGTTTCGTATTGCCCACCGTGCCACGCCAGGAGGCACGGGTGCGCGAGATCACGCGGGAATGGACACTCAGACCGGACATTCTCGTTGGCGAGGCGGCGAAGTGGCAAGCCTTCGAGGAGGCGGACGCAGCCATTGCGGCTTCCGGCACCGTAATCCTCGAACTGGCGCTTGCCTATGTGCCTGTCGTCTCCACCTACAAGGGCGACTGGATCATCCGCATGCTGAGCAATCGCATCAAGATCTGGACCGGTGCGCTGCCAAACCTCATCGCCGACTATGCCATCGTCCCGGAGTATTTCAACGACGTCTTGCGCCCCGCAAGCCTCGTCCGCTGGGCGGAGCGCCTGTCAACCGAGACGCCGCAGCGCGCGGCGATGCTCGAAGGTTACGACGACGTCTGGAGCAGACTTGAGACGGAACGCCCGGCCGGTGAAGCCGGCGCGGCCGTTGTTCTGTCCGTCCTGGAAAAGCGCGGCAAGCTTTGACCGTCAGGCCCATCGCACGAAGGGATCAGCCAGGTGCTCCCAGGCCGTTGGAGTGAAGGCCTTGGCTTCAACGAGGCAAGCGTCCAGATCGGCCGTAATCTTCCGCTGGTCCATCGGATCTGCACCGATGAAGACGATTTCCTGACGTCGGTCTCCCCATTCCTTATCCAGATAGGGGGCCATGGCATTCATGAAGCCTGGATCGTCCGGCCAGCGTGATCTTGGAACCGAGGCCCACCACAACCCCATCTTGGTCGTCCTTACCAGCGGACCCGCCTGGCTGAGCTCCCCAACATGGTGCGGACGGGTGGCGAGCCAGAAGAAGCCCTTGGCACGGATGACACCCGGCCAGGAGCGATCGAGAAACGCCCGGAACCGGGTCGGGTCAAACGGGGCGCGTGCCCGGTAGACGAAGGAGCGGATGCCATATTCCTCCGTTTCCGGAACATGATCGCGAAAACCGTGCAGTTCCTGAAACCACAACGGATGTGTCTCCGCCTTGGCGAGGTCAAACAGCCCGGTTCCGAGGATGTCCTTCGCTGCAACTTCGGCGAAGTCGGTTTCGATCACGCGCGCATCGGCATTTAATCCGGCAATGATCTTGCGGGCCGCATCGAGCTGATCCGGTGTCGCCGTCCCCACTTTGTTGAGGATGATCACATCCGCGAATTCGATCTGCTCGACAAGCAGGTCGACCAGCGTCCGGTTGTCGTTTTCTCCAGCCGTTTCGCCTCGGTCAGCAAGGAAATCGCTGGAGGAATAATCGCCGATCAGGTTGGCGGCATCCACGACGGTCACCATCGTATCCAATCGTGCGATATCGGAGAGACTGCGCCCCTCTTCGTCGCGGAAATCAAATGTTGTGGCGATCGGCAGCGGCTCTGCAATGCCCGTCGCCTCGATCAGCAGATAGTCGAAACGTCCCTGCTCGGCGAGGCCCCTGACTTCGTTGAGCAGATCGTCGCGCAGCGTGCAACAGATGCAGCCATTGCTCATCTCCACCAGTTGTTCCTGTGTACGCGAGAGTGCCGCGTCGCCGCCCCGCACCAGGGCGGCGTCAATGTTCACCTCACTCATGTCGTTGACAATCACGGCAACCCTCAGACCGTCCCGATTGGCCAGGACATGGTTGAGGAGTGTCGTCTTGCCTGCACCGAGGAAACCGGAAAGAACGGTCACCGGCAGCTTTTTCATCAGAGTCTCCGATAATGTAATAACATAACAAATGAGGTTCCAAAAAAGGCGGAACCGAAGTCCCGCCCTTTTTCCCGGGGGAGGGATCGGATTACTGCGACAAGCAGGTGCTCATCGAGGACGCGAGATTGCGCATCAGCTGACCATAGAGTTCCGGCCCTGCATCGAGAGCACCACCTTCAGGGTCGAGAACGCCGGACTTTGCCTGCGTCCCTTCCGTTACCACGCTGATGAGCTTCGGTTCGAACTGCGGTTCGGCGAAGACGCAGGCGGCACCGAGTTCCGCGATCTTGGCATGGATGGTCGACAGCCGCTCCGCGCCCGGCATGGTCTCCGGGCTCACGGTCACGGATCCGGCAACGCGCACGCCGTAGCGCTTTTCAAAATACTGGTAGGCATCGTGGAAAACAATGAATGGCTTCTCCAGCACCGGCTTCAACTGGGCGGCAATTTCGCCATCAAGAGCGTCGATCTCTGTATTGAGACTGGCGAGATTAGCTTCATAGGCAGCCTTGTTCGCTGGATCGGCATCGCTCAGGCTCTTGGCGATCTCGGCAGCCATGGCCTTGGCATTGCTGGGATCGAGCCATAGGTGCATGTCCGTGCCGCCATGCGCGTGTTCGTCGTGGTCGTGCCCCTCATGGCCGTGATCATCATGGTCGTGGCCATCATGCGCCTTGTCAGCCTCCGCATGCTCTGCATGGCCAGCTTCCTCCGCACCGTGATCATGCCCGTGATCTGAAGCTTCCTCGTGGGAATGCCCGTCGTGATCTTCGCCCTCTTTCGCATGAGCTCCATGCTCTTCGTGATCATGTGCTTCGAACGCACCGCCTTCGCGGAAGGGCAGCTTCGTCAGGCCCGGCGCGTCCTCCAGTTCCACCACCTTGGCCTTCTTCGGCAGAGCCTCGAGCGGCTTGTCAAGGAAGGCCTCCAGGCCCGGACCGACCCAGAACACTAAGTCTGCATTTTCAAGTGCACGAGCATTGGACGGCTTCAGCGTATAGGTATGCGGAGATGCTGCGCCCTCGACAATCAACGAAGGTTCGCCGACGCCCTTCATGATCGACGCGACGAGGGAATGGATCGGCTTGATGGAAACCACGACGTCCGGAGCCGCAGAGGCGAGGGCGGGTGACAAGAAGAGGAACGCCGTCGAGGCAGCCAGTCCGAGGCGAAAGCGGGTCATGCACAGCTCCTGAAGATGGTTATGTAATACTATTACGCAAGTTGCGTTATGCTATAACGTGTGGCATAGGAGGAGGCAACATCAAAATCTCGAGAACTCCATGAATGCGATGAAATCACGGGAGGCCGCACCCTTGGTGTCGCTTACCGGCGCTGGTGTCTACCGCAACGGCCGCTGGCTGGTGCGAGGGGTCGATTTCTCCGTGCGTCCGGGTGAGATCGTCACCCTGATCGGGCCCAATGGCTCTGGCAAGTCAACGAGTGCTAAGATGGCGATCGGCGTCATCAAGGCAGACGAGGGGCTGGTGCAGCGCAAGTCCGGCCTGCGCGTCGGATATGTGCCGCAACGCCTGGCCGTGGACTGGACGATGCCGCTGACAGTACGGCGCCTCATGACGCTGACGACACCGTTGTCACCGTCGGAAGTGGAATCGGCGCTGGAGGCCGTTGGCATTCCCCATCTCGCGGGCGCGGAGGTACAGCACCTCTCAGGCGGCGAATTCCAACGCGCGCTTCTAGCTCGTGCCATGGCCCGCAAGCCGGATATCCTTGTGCTCGACGAGCCGGTGCAAGGTGTCGACTTTTCGGGTGAGATCGCTCTTTACGACCTGATCACGTCCATCCGGAACTCGACCGGTTGCGGTATTCTGCTCATCTCTCACGATCTACACGTTGTCATGGCGGAAACCGACACGGTTATCTGTCTGAACGGTCATGTCTGCTGCCGCGGAACCCCGGCTGCCGTCAGTCAGAGCCCTGAATACATGCGCCTGTTCGGTGCCAAGGCCGCCCAGACGTTGGCCGTCTACAGCCATGACCATGACCACACCCATCTGCCGGATGGGCGCGTGCAGCATGCCGATGGCAGCGTGACGGACCACTGCCACCCGGCCGACGGTCATCATCATGGGCACGAGCACGCCCATCAACATGATCACGGACACGATCATGCACATGACCACCAGCACGACGAGGCGCCAGCAGTGGCGCTAAAGCACAGGGAGCATGGTCATGCTGGATGATTTCTTCGTGCGTGCCATACTCGCAGGCATTGGTCTTGCGCTGACCACCGGACCACTCGGCTGCTTCGTCATCTGGCGTCGCATGGCCTATTTCGGCGACACCATGGCCCATTCCGCGCTGCTCGGCGTGGCGCTGTCCCTCTTCCTCTCCCTCAACCTGATGGTCAGTGTCTTCGTGGTCGCAGCTTTGGTCTCGGTGATCCTGATTGTTCTGCAGAAGCGACAGGGCCTGTCTGCCGATGCGCTGCTCGGCATCCTAAGCCACGCCACCCTCGCCATCGGCCTCGTGATGGTTGCGTTCATGACATGGATCCGGTTTGACCTCATCGCCTTCCTCTTCGGCGACATTCTCGCGGTGACACCGACCGATGTGGCCATCGTCTGGACTGGCGGATTTGTCGTGGTGGCCATTATTGCCTGGCTCTGGCGACCGCTGCTCGCGGGCACCGTGAATGTCGAGCTCGCCGAAGCGGAAGGCATGCAGCCCGAACGCGCCAGGCTGATCTTCATGCTGCTGATGGCGCTGGTGATCGCCATCGCCATGAAGATCGTCGGCATCATGCTGATCACCTCGCTCTTGATTATCCCGGCTGCTGCTGCCCGCCGCTTTGCAACGACCCCCGAAGTCATGGCCGTACTCGCTTCCCTGATTGGCGCTGTCGCCGTGGTAATCGGGCTCTTCGGCTCGCTGACCTACGACACGCCTTCCGGCCCATCCATCGTGGTCGCTGCTCTGCTCCTCTTCATCATCAGCCTGCTGCCCCGCCCGGGCGCCAGGACCGCCGATCTTCGACCGAGGGCCTGAACCATGACCAAGACCGATCTCACGCGCAATCAATCTCTGGTCTTCGATGCGCTCGTCGACAGCGAGGGTCCCTTGTCAGCCTACAGCCTGCTTGATCGGCTGCGCGAACATGGCTTCCGCGCTCCGCTCCAGGTCTACCGTGCTCTCGACAAGCTCGTGGAGTTCGGCATGGTCCATCGACTGGAAAGCATCAACGCCTTTGTTGCCTGTGCGCATCCGCATGACGGCTGCTCCGGCCATGGCACGGTGGCTTTCATGATCTGCAACAAATGCGGCCATGTCACGGAATTCCATGATCACGAGATCGATCATCGGCTGGCGACGATGACACGCGGCCGCAACTTCAAGCCGGAAAAGACGACTATCGAGATAAGGGGTGTGTGCGCAACCTGCTCGGAAGTGGCTGCCTGACGGCGACTGCGGTCAAAGCGGCTTCAGATCTGCAGCGAAGCGGCGCCAGTTTCGCACATAGTTCTGGGCGGAAAGCCTGAGCCCGGCAATGGCGGTCTCGTCCAAGGTTCGAACGACACGCGCCGGAGACCCGACGATCAGCGAGTTGTCCGGAAAGCTCTTGCCCTCGGTGATCAAGGCATTTGCGCCGACGAGGCAGTTGTCGCCGATCCGCACGCCATTGAGGACGGTTGCGCCCATCCCGATCAAGGAATTGCTGCCGATACTGCAGCCATGGATAATGGCGTGATGGCCAATTGTGCAGCCTGCGCCGATAGAGACCCCTTTGCCCGGATCGGTATGTACCATAACGCCGTCCTGGATATTGGTGCCCGTGCCTATCACGATTGGATCGTTGTCACCGCGCAGCACAGCTCCGAACCAGATGCCAACATCTTCGGCCAGTTCAACGTCGCCGATGACCTGTGCATCAGGCGCGACCCAGTAATGGCCCTCCGGAGGCAGTTTCGGGACCTTGTCTCCAAGCCGGTATATCGGCATCGCTAACCCCGTCCCCTCAGCGAAGGCGCAGGATGACCGGGAACCGTCCAGCCTGCGATGAGACGTGGAGATGAATGCTGGCCTCAGGCTGCGAATATCGCCAGGCGCGGGCGCCGTGAGAAAGGAGAAGCCCGATCAAGTCTTTGGTCTTCGAGCGCTTCTCCCGTAGCCCAATCTCGGCCAGACGGTAGGCCGCCTCGTGCAGTGGGTGAAGAACCCCGGTGAGCGGGCTCTGTCCGCCGTTGTCCTGCCCCTCGACGGGGCCGTACTTATAGTCTTTCGATGCCATTCCGTGATCCTCGTAAACTGTACAAATCGAGGGGCGGGCACTCGTGTTACTGGGCAGCTGCCCAGCACCCGATTCCCTTCTTCTTCAGGGCGTTACATGCATTAACCGCGTCCTTCTGGTCGCCGAAGCCACCAAAACGGGCACGATAGATCTGCTTGCCGCCATCGCCATAGGCGACCGTAAAGGGGGTGGCGGAACGCAATACCTTGCCGCCTTTTTCCTGCGCGTTGCGCAGAAGATCCATGGCCATATCCTTGTTCGGCGACGTGCCGATCTGGACAACCCAACCTGAGCTCGGTGTGGTGGAGGCGGTCGTCAGTGTGTCGACGCCCGCCGGCGTTGCCGAAGCCGAAGCAACCGACTGCGTTGGCTCGCTAGGCAAGACTGCCGCTCCCGAATCCGGCATATAGGCGGGTGCAGGCTGTGGCACCGGCACGGCGGGCGTGGCAGCCGCTGGAGGCCGCAGGGTGTCAAGCGCCGCACTTGCCGCACCGGTTGCCGGGGAGGCGGCATAAGCCTGCGCGATGCCGCTATAACGGACGGTCGGCAGCGGACCGGTCTGCGGCAGGATCAGCATGTCGCTGCCGCTGACGGAAGCAGTGGCCTGCGAGGGCGCAACTGAAGTATCGTTTTTGGCGATCAGGTCGCTGCTGCCGCGACGCGTCGAGGCCGCCGGCAGGTAGCGCTGAACGAGATTCGTCATCTGCGCGTTACGACGGGCACCGGAAGTGGCTCCCAACACGACGGCAACGATGGAGCGGCCATCCGCTTCAGCCGATGTCGCAAGGTTGTAACCGGCTGCACGGGTGAAGCCCGTCTTGATTCCGTCCACACCCCGGACCTGACCGAGCAGACGGTTGTGGTTGCCGATCGTTTGCTTGCCGAAGCGGAAGCTGCGGGTGGAGAAGTACCCGTAATACTGCGGAAAGTGCTGACGAAGCGCGATGCTGAGCCGCGCCTGGTCACGCGCCGTCGTCATCTGCGCGGTATTCGGCAGTCCATGCGCATTGCGATAGGTCGTCTTCGTCATACCAAGGCTGCGTGCCTTGGCGGTCATCATCTGAGCGAAGCGCTGCTCGGAACCGCCAAGATATTCTGCAAGCGCCGTCGCGACGTCGTTGGCCGAACGCGTGACCAGCGCCAGAATGGCCTGTTCCACGGTGATGCTATTGCCCGTTCCGACGCCGAGCTTGGATGGCGGCTCCTTGGCTGCATTGGCAGAGAAGGGCACCTTGCTGTTCAGCGAGATCTTGCCACCCTCCAGCGCCTCGAAGACCATGTACAGAGTCATCATCTTGGTCAGCGAAGCAGGATAGCGGAGGCTGTCGGCGTTCTCGCTGTAGAGAACCTTGCCGGTCTTGGCATCGATGACAATGCCGGCATATTTGGGGTTGGCCTGCGCCGCGGTTGCGGCAGCGACACTAGCCACGAAGACCGCAAGCAGCGCGAGAAAAAGCCGGCGTAGTACGGCTGCGACGTTGAAGCTTCCCAAAACTTTATGCACCACGATACTCTTTGAATTGCACCATTGACGACCGGACGCTCTCCCCCAATCGCGACCATCTCGGCGGACCCTACGGAATTAGCCTTACCAAGAGGTTTATGATGAACGGTCGGTTGACTCTTTAGGTTGATTTTTAGCTGTTGCCGCACGAGCGCGGCGATCGACGTAATCGCGCACAGCCTGGTCGATTGCCGCCCAATCGCCGAGCATTTGGCTTGAGAAGCGGTAGAGGACGGTCAGGTCTTCGCCGACGTGGATGTCTCGCTGGCAGTCACTTCCCGTGGACTGTTCAATCGTCGTCGGCAGAAGGCAGCGGATGGCGTATGTTGAGCCATCCTGGGTAGTCCCGGTCAGCAGCGTTTCCCCCTCATATCCCGTGCCGCCTTTGAATGTGTGCGCCGTCAATCCCGCCGGACCAGGGGCCGTTTGCGGCTCAAGCAAATGCCGGTAGATCGGCTCTATGCGACCAGACATATCCCGGGACATGGTGCTCTGCGAAATCTGCAGAAAGAGCAGCGAATTGGAGAAGTTCAGGTCGTCAAAACGCCTGCGCTGGGCGCTTGAATAGCCGGTCATCTCGGGCCAGAGCAGATAGAGATCCACGCGTTCGGCTGCGCCACCCTGCCGCTGTTGTGCGAAACGGATGGCGTTGGCAGGCAGCGCGAGTTGATCGCGTCCTATGGTTATGTTGACCGTCTCGGTGCTTTGGCTATGACCGGCCAGGGAGAGGCGCTCGCCGTAGGATTGCCCAAACCAGCTGATGGCGAGGGACGCAGCAGCAAGCGTTAGGACGCATATTGTTGCCATGGCGAGGAAGCGCGTCGAGATGAGCGGCTGCTCGTCGGTTTCGGACGTCGCAATGCGGGTATCGGCTGGCATCGTTCCTTCGCCCTCTCGTCACAGCCGGATTCTTTGGCCGATCACAGGACGACAATTCGATAGGCGTGGTTAATTTTCAGTGAATTCCTGCCGGGCGATGCGGTCCGCCCAAAAAGTGAGCCGGTCCCGGTTGGACGGGACCGGCCCTTTGGCTCCGGTCGGGGGACGGGTAGGCGGGGACAGACCGGGCCAGAACTTGGAGTGCAACGTATCCTATTGGGAC
>OGCL01001729.1_pt1 | contig 17462 bp, 14 predicted proteins | sample 1570041 | NCBI WGS metagenome assembly OGCL01 (sample SAMN06266162, study PRJEB24511) | hot springs metagenome | isolation source: Hot spring water | place: South Africa: Limpopo | collected 2015-06-22
ATTACCCATCAGGCCAAGGTCATCATTCCAGCCTTTGCTGTGGAGCGGACCCAGGACATCATCTATACACTCAGCCAGTTTATGAGGCAAGGCCGCATCCCATCCCTTCCCGTTTATATTGATAGCCCGCTTGCAATTTCAGCCACCGAGATCTTCAAGAGGAATGCGGACTGTTTTGATCAGGAGACAGAGGCAATCCTTTTGCGCGGGGAGAACCCTTTAGACCTCCCGGAGATCATTTATACCAGAACAACAGAAGAGTCAAAGGCGATCAATGAGTCGGAGGGGCCGGGGATCATTATCGCAGGAAGCGGAATGTGCGATGCCGGAAGGATCAAACATCATCTGAAGCACCACCTCTGGCGAAAGGATTCGCATATTGTCTTTATCGGCTATCAGGGAGAAGGAACCATCGGAAGAAGGATCGTGGATGGAGCAGAGAGCATCCGGCTCTTTGGGGAATGGGTAGCGATTAAGGCCCATATTCACACCTTGGGAGGGTTTTCAGCTCATGCCGACCAGAAGGGACTTCTTGGGTGGCTCTCCCACTTCGAAAATCGAGAGTTGGAGGTGATCATCAACCACGGAGAAGAAAAGATCTCCATGGAATTTGCCAAAACGATTCAGGAGAGGTTCGATTTCAAGATCAGTATTCCTCGGCGAAGAGAGAAGAGGATACTATGGTCACGCGAAGAAAGGTTGGAGGAGGAAGTGGTTGAAGAAAAAGTTGAGTCTAAAGAAACACTCCACCTTCTGCTCAGACATCTGGATAAAAATTATAAACGCCTCCGCAGGAAATTGAAGAAATGGAAAGGAGCAGGTTGGGAGTCGGAGGACTCCCAACGCTTACATCAACTGGAGGAAGTGAATAGAAGGATTGAAGCATTGGAATCGGAGTTATAAAAACAATTCCCCGACTTTGTGGGGGATTTCGGAATGCGGATTTAGTTTAAAATTAGTGTGGAAGAAACAGCTGTGGTTGAACTGATCAAGATCGGGACCGTATTTGCAGTCATCATTGTTTTGATGTATCGAAAGGTAAGCCTCTGGTTGAGCCTTTTATTAGCCACTTTTTTGTTAGGGATTCTCTTTCGCCTGCCTCTCGCGAAGATTTCCATGGATATCCTCTCTTCGGTCGTTGATACGAAAACACTTTTTCTCATTGGGGCGTTTGTATCCATTCTCTTCTTCAGCAATCTTCTCAAGGAAACAGGCAGGATGAACCAGATCATGGAAGGGTTCCGGTCCACATTTAAAGATGCCCGGCTGGTCATTGCCTTACTTCCAGCGATCATCGGTTTGATGCCCATTGCAGGAGGTGCATTGGTATCCGCTCCCATGGTCGTTGAAGGCTCGGACGAATTGAAGCTCACGCCAGAGCGGAGGACTTTCATCAACTACTGGTTCCGCCATCTCTGGGAATATATACTTCCCACCTATCCAGCCCTTGTCCTGGCTGCTTCCCTGATCAACATCCCGGTCAGGCAATTTTGCTGGCTCAACCTTCCCCTCACCCCTGCCGCCATTCTCAGCGGGGTCGTGGTGGGCTACTGGGGGATATCGAGATCGACCAGGGAGCATCAAAGCTTATCAGTAAGAAGGGCGCTCTCTATTTTGTTGAAGAACCTCACCCCGCTGGTGTTTGCACTCATTCTGGTGGTTGGATTTAAGGTGGAGCTCGTCTATGCCTTTGGCATCACGATTGCGGGGATGATTATGATCTTTCGTATCAGGAGGACGAGCGTCGTAAAAGGATTGAAAGAAAGCCTCGGGCTGGAACTCCTGTTGACCGTGGCCTTTGTGATAGGTTTTAAGAAGGTTTTGGAATCGTCACAGGCCATTCCTTCAGTTTCATCGGCGCTTGCTTCACTGGGAATACCGCTCTGGTTCATTGCCATGTCCGTTCCTTTATTGGTAGGGATCATGACTGGAGTGACGATCGCTCCGATCGGGATCGGTTTCCCAATCCTCATTCCCCTGCTTCAGGCCCATCCTGATTTCTACCATTATATGTCGTTAGCCTTTGCCGGAGGAATCTGTGGCGTTCTCCTCTCCCCATTACACCTCTGTCTTATCCTGACGAAAGAATACTTCCGGGCCGATTGGAAAGGCGTCTATCGCCTTGTTTGGTTTCCAGTGGCTTCCATTTTGCTGGCTGGTCTTTTATGGATTGCCCTTTTTAAGGTATCTTCATCTTGAGAGAGGAGGTAGGGATGAAAAGAAGAGTTCTTTTATGGGGTGGATGTTTTATCTTTCTGTTCTTGCAGGTTTGGATTCCGAAAGGCTGGGCCGGAGTGGTGATGGAAGAGCTCCATCGAGATACAGATGGTCGCATGAACCGGATCATTCGCTATTTCTCAGAGGAGCGATTTCGGACAGACCATCCAGAGGGAGGAATTTCTACGATCATTGATTTTAAGGGAGACCGGATCATGATGATTGATCATGTTTCGAGGAGCTATGTTGAAATAAGGTTCTCCAAGTGGGAGAAGGAAGTGGCCGAGAGGTTGAAGAGGGGGTTACCTGAAGTCAAACCAAAAGAGAGACGAATCATTGTGAGGCGAACCGGGGAAAAGGTATTGATCAACGGGTTTCAGACAGAGAAGGTGGAGATTCGGGCGGACGGAGAATTGATAGAGGAGAACTGGATGACCCGTGATGTGGATCTTAGGGAAGTCGAGAAGGTGATGGAGAGGGTGGCCAAAGGGTTTTCAAAAGATTTCAAGGTAGAGATGAAAGAGGGTAGGGAGATCTATGAAAAGTTGAAACCCTTTGGGATACCGATTCTGATCAGAGACTATACGCTTACTTATGGTTTGGGCCCCATCACTGTGATGGAGGTTAAACAGATAGAGAAGAAGGAGCTTGGGATGGAGATCTTTCTTCCTCCTGCTGGCTATCAGCGCATCATCCCCGAGACCCCCAAAAGATGAATTGATATTGGGGAATTATTTAACCGCTTAAGTCTTTTTGGCACTCTCATAGAATTCTTTAAAATACCAAACCTGTTAATATAACCCCATCCATCCATCCATCTATAAATTGCTATAAGATCCAATTTTTGGTATAAATAGCTAAATTCCATTGTCGGAGGAATCCCCGATGGGTATCCCAAAACATTTTACTACAGAAGGGCCTTGGAGACATCCTGGGGGGAAGCTTCTTCGGTCTGGGCCTAACACCTTGACTGATGCAGAATTATTGGCAATCATCATTTCCTCCGGCTCACCTCGGAAGCCGGCTGAACAAATTGCTCAGGAACTCGTCGAGAAATTTCAGTCATTCCGGGGGATGGCGGAGCAGGATGTGAAAGAATTTATGAAGATTAAGGGTCTGGGCCAGGTCAAACTCTGTCGTATTGCAGCCGCTTTTGAGATTGCTCGGCGGATTGTCAATCAGGTTTTGGGGGACAAAAGCGAATGACACGCCGGATCTCCAATCCTTATGAGAAGATAGCCCGTAAGACAGAACGGACTAACAATCAAAAACTGGTTCAGTGGATGAACGAAATCATCCAGGAGAAGCATCTTCAGTTGGGTGTTGTGGAGCAGGAGACAAGTGGTCCTGACCGAAAACAACCTGATATTGTGATTAAAAAGCGTCCCGGAAGCGAAGAGATCCTTTGTGTGATTGAATTGAAACCACCTGCTTTTCTTGACCCTTTCAATGAAACCGAATTGGTTGAACCGGCCCGAATCAAAGCCTCAAGACGGCATGCTCCTTACTTTTGTACGTCCAATTTTAGAGAACTGGTCTGGTTTAATACCGAAAAAGCTAACCGCATGGAGCCTCTGGAGAAACAGATTGTCCAGCGCTATACACTTTCTTCCATGACCGATCCAGATACCATCGAAGAGCCAGGAATTAAGAGTGCGATCTATCGAGGGATCGAAAGATTTCTTGTTGATCTGGTCGAAATATCCACTGGCAAGAAGGCTGAGCCAAAACATCCTATTGATGAAATATTGGTTTACCGGCTTCAAAATACGATAAAGACTCTTTCGATCTACTACAAACGGATCATCGAAGAGAAGGTCAAGGGAGATCGAAAGTTTTCGAAACAACTTCAAAGCTGGTTTATCGAACAAGGATGGAGCTTCTCTTTTCAGGATCAAGATTACAACAAGGCGGCACGTCAGACAGCTTACCTGTTGGTCAACAAGATTCTTTTTTATAGCGTTATACAGCCGATTCGACGGTTGGACCCCTTAGAAATTCCCAAGAGTCTTAAAAGCGGGGGGTTACTTCAATCCACCCTCCAGGGCTTCTTCAATCTGGTTCTCAAGATTGATTATGAAACGATTTATTCGACTGACTTTATCGATCAGATTGCGTTTCCTGATGTTAGAGATGTGGTGGAGGAGATTAAGGAATTAGTTGAGGTCCTCTCAAAGTATGATTTTTCGAAGATTGGGTATGATGTCATTGGCCGAATATTTGAAAAACTTATTCCCGATGAAGAACGCCATATCCTCGGGCAATATTTTACCAATCCGGATGTGGTGGACCTCATCCTTCGATTCTGCTTACGACATGAGACTGACAAAATTCTTGACCCTGGGTGTGGAGCCGGGACTTTCCTTGTTCGTGCTTATCAACACAAAAAACTGATGAACCAGCGGCTTCCCCATGAAGAAATCCTTAAAACCATTTGGGGCAATGACATTGCCAAATTTCCGGCACATCTCACCACCATCAATTTGGCTATCAATGACCTTCGATCGGACGAGAACTACCCCAGAGTGATTCAAAAGGACTTTTTCGATCTCTTGCCGGACCGGGTCGAATTTTCCCTTCCTGAATCTTGGCGCAGAGTCCAGATCAAAGGATTAGGGAAGATCGAGAAAGTTTTGGAGCACCCCCGGTTTTTTAACTGCATTGTGGGCAACCCGCCTTATACCCGGCAGGAAGAGATCGAAGATATCCAGGAAAAGTCAGAGGGATATAAAGAACAACTCATCAAAAAGGCCTTGTATCTGGATGGAAAACCATTTGCCCAAATCTCAAAAAGAGCTGGAATCTATTCCTATTTTTTCATCCATGGAACGAAGTTTCTCCAGAATGGCGGCCGGTTTGGTTTTATTGTCTCCAATAGCTGGCTTGATGTGGACTATGGGAAAGGGTTACAGGAGCACTTCCTTTCCCAATATAAAATTATCTCCATTATTGAATCGAAAGTGGAGCGATGGTTCGAAGATGCGGATATCAATACCGTTATTGTCATCCTTGAAAAGGCCTCTGGAGATAAACTCAAAAAAGAGCGTGATGAGAACTTAGTCCGCTTTGCTTATCTTAAAAAGCCACTTCGCCACTTCATACCTTTAGCTGAAAGTATGTGGGAAAAAGAGGTGGGCCGGCTTGAAGCCATTGATAGACTTATTAAAAACATCCTGGGCCACACATCCTATTATGAAAATGAAGAATTTCGTATCTATCCGAAAAGCCAGAGGGAGCTCTGGGAAGAGGGGTATGATTCTGAAGAGGATAAATATGTTGGATCAAAATGGGGAAAATATCTCAGGGCACCAAATATCTTCTTTACGATCTTGGAGAAAGGTAATGGTAAACTGATCCCATTAAAGCAGGTAGCCAAGGTTAAAAGGGGATTTACAACTGGCGCCAATGAATTCTTTTACCTCACAGAAGAGCAGATCAATAAATGGAAGATTGAGAAAGAATTCTGGATGCACAAAGATGAGAAAGGTCAATGGGTGCCCAACTATGTGATCAAGAGCCCCCGGGAATGCCGCTCGATCCTGGTTAAACCCGAGGATTTAAAATACCGTGTTCTCATGATCCATAAGGATAAAAAAGCGCTTAAAGGGACAAATGTCCTTAAATATATCGAAATGGGTGAGAAGAATGGTTACCATAAACGCCCCACCTGCGCCAGCCGGGAAAGGTGGTATGATTTAGGCAAGAGAAAACCCTGGCCTTTATCCACCCCATGATTCATAATGACCGACACGTAATTGCTTATAACCAATCCACGTTTTATATCGATCACAACTTATTCGAATTAAATCCTTCCGAAGAGAAATACTTAAATTGCCTTCTTGCTTTTTTCCTCTCTTCTGTCGGGATTTTGTTTAAAGAGTTTGGTGGAAGGGTTAACCTTGGAGAGGGCGCTTTAAAAACTGAAGGGATCGATATCGAAAGGTTCCTTATAATTAACCCTAATTTGTGTTCAAACATTCAACTAGAAAAATTGGGTAAACTTGGGCTGGCAGCAAACCGAATAGAAATTCATTCGGTGTTTGAAGAAATTGGATCTTTTGATTCGAATAAGGTTTGTCTTGAGGGAGTAGTAGATAACAGAAGAGAACTTGATAAGGTGGTGATGGGTGACATTCTCGGCCTTACAGAAGAAGAGCAATTAGAAGTTTATAGGGCAGTTGTTGACCTTGTAAAGACTCGATTGGAGCGTGCCAAAAGTCTCAAAAAAGTTAATAAGACGAAAGAAGGCATCGACATAGATTCCTTGACTCAAGATATTCTGGGTCATATGGGAGAGTACAATCTGATCACTTTTTATAAAAGCAAGATTGCCAAAGCTTCCTGCTATGGGATAGACCTTCCTGAGAGGGCCGAACCAATAGAAATAGAGAACTCTCTTTTTGGGTGGCGTTTGAAAATCGGCAGAAAAGTCATAGATTGTCCAAGTGAGGTTCATGCCCGTTACTTGCGTGTTTTTGCAGAGATGGGTTGGGATAAGGCCACGATTCCAAAGGACAGTGATTATCTTGCTACAATCATCAATCAATGGGAGAATCTTTTTCAGGCCGTAAAGGCAACCCTGGAGGAATATACTTCTTCAATCCTTCAAAACAAAACACGAGATTTATTAACCCATACTGTTTGGGCAAAATTACGTGAGCAGATGATAGAATAGTCATACTTGAATTTTGTAGCATAGAATTTCTAAGGGAGAACGTATGGGAGAACAAAGGCGCAGTACACTCCGGTTTGCAGAGATTCATTTGAGGAATTGGCGAAATTTTCTCAGCCTTGATGTTCCACTGCAATGGAGGGTCTTTCTTGTCGGACCTAACGCTTCGGGGAAATCGAACTTTCTTGATGTTTTTCGATTTCTATCCGACATTGTTACGGTTGGTGGGGGATTTCAGGAGGCTGTTCTGAAGAGTGGCAGGGGCGGGATTTCCAGGCTGAGGTGTCTGGCTACCCGTAGAAATCCTGATATCGTTATCCATGTCTGCCTTGGTAAGTCCGATATCGAATTTGAGTGGGAGTACGAACTTCATTTTTCACAAGACAAGCGTCAGCAACCTATCGTAAAAAAAGAGAGGGTTGTACACCAAGGAAAAGAGATTTTAGGGAGGCCACTTGAAGAAGATCGAAGGGATCCGGCACGTCTGACCCAAACCTATCTTGAACAGATTAACACCAACCAGACGTTCAGGGAGATCAGCAACTTCTTTGCGTCAGTTCGATATCTTCATATCGTGCCCCAGTTGGTTCGAGACCCGGACCGCTCGTTAGGACGTAAAAATGACCCCTATGGAGGTGATTTCCTGGAGCAAGTTGCCCGGACCCCAGAAAAGACAAAGAAGTCTCGACTGAAACATATTCGTAATGCTTTGCAGGTAGCCGTACCTCAGCTTGCTGAAATCGAACTCTTTCGTGATACAAAGGGAACTCCACACCTAAGGGGAAAATATGAGCATTGGCGGCCTCAGGGGGCATGGCAAGCGGAGGATCAATTTTCTGATGGGACATTACGCCTGATGGGTCTTCTCTGGGCGGCATTAGACGGCGCAGGGCCACTTCTTCTCGAAGAGCCGGAGCTTTCACTTCATCCGGAAGTTGTTCGTTTCATACCGCAAATGTTTGCAAGAATTCAACGCCGCCTGAATCGGCAGATTCTTGTCAGCACCCACTCATCGGATCTATTACGCGATGATGGAATTGGTCTGGATGAGGTGCTTTTGCTCCAGCCGGGTGAAAATGGCACGATTGTTCAGCCTGCGGGCAATTTGTTTGAAATCAGGAGTTTATTGGAAAGTGGGTTATCCATGGCAGAAGTGGCGATAGCAAAAACCCAACCTCAGCATCCTGAACAACTTTCACTCTTTGGGGATTTTTGAATGCAAACTGCCACTTTTAGAAAAAAAGAAATAAGGAACCTCTCACATTAGCCAGAAAATCTGACATCGATCTGATTTAAACGAGGGTCGAGGCCTGCCCTTATATCGGTCTCCAAAATCTCGCCAATTACCACTACCACCTTCACCGAGGTCAGGGTTCCGGGTGTGAGGTGTCCTCCAAGAGTGACCACCTGATCGTGCATCACCGTCGAGGCGGAAAAATGGGCATGGATTTCCTGTTCTCCATCTTCTCCTGTTGCAATCCAGCCGGTCAGGGAGACAATCTCCATGGGTTGTTCCAGATCGAGGTAGAGACGGTGATGTGTCTCAACCTTTAAATCAGGGGGCAATATTTTGAGATTTCTAAAGGTGGCTTTTTTTAAGGCCCCGATGCCCGAAAGAATGACACCTGTCTGAATCTTCTCTCGCTTCACCAATTCTTCGATTCCTTCTAATAAATCGATGTTCATGGCGAGTTTTCCCATGACCACACGACCGATTCTTCCGCTTCCGATTCCCTCCAGTCCCTGAAGAGACGATTCCATGATGAACTCCTTTCTTAACCGGTTGCTTCGGTAGACCCCATCGGGTTTGGTTTTAGTAAAAAAAGAGAGTTCTGTCAATATCCGCGCTTCGAATAAAGGGGATAGTGTTTTTTGAAGATCCTTGTGTTAATATAAACTCATGCCGGTGATTAAGCAGTTCGAAGGGATGCCAACCGTCATTACCAAAGGTCGGTCACGCTATCTTGCTCATCTCCCCAATCTCATGATGGTGGTCATTGATTTTAATGATGGGCCAGCCTCTCAACCCGATCCGCCCCATTCTCATCCTCATGAACAGATCTCCTATGTGGTTGCAGGAGAGATCAATGTGGTTTTAGGAAACGAGATAACCCAATTGGGTCCTGGTGATATCTTTACCGTACCCCCCAATCTTCCTCATTGCATTCAGTTGTTGAGCAAAAGCGCCCGACTGGTGGATACCTTCAGCCCCATCCGCGAAGATTTTTTAAAATAACGAAGTAGTTTTCCACCTCAGAAGATATCGAACCACGCATGAGAACACACACCTTCTGAATCGGGAGGGTTTAGCAGGAGATCTAAGCGTAATAAAAGGTGTAAATGGACCAGGGGAATGAAGAGGGGTTTTAGAAAGTATTAAGATCAAGAAGGAGAACGAAGTGAAAATTTCCTTAAAGAATAATATTTATGAAATGAAGGATTGGCTGGTTGAGATTCGGAGAACGATTCATATGCATCCGGAACTGGCATTTGAGGAGTTTGAGACTGCAAAGCTCGTCAGCGAATGGCTTGAGAAGTTCGGTCTTGAGGTGAAGACCGGGGTGGCCAAGACAGGAGTGGTTGGGCTTCTCCGGGGAAAAGGGGCAGGAAAGAGCGTGGCCATCCGGGCTGATATGGATGCCCTGCCCATCCAAGAGGCAAGCCACATCCCTTATGCCTCCAAGATTAAGGGAAAGATGCATGCCTGTGGACACGATGCCCACGTAACCATTCTTTTGGGAGTGGCAAAATTTATTTCCTCAATCAGGGATCGAGTTAAGGGAAATATTAAATGGATCTTTCAGCCTGCGGAAGAAGGAGGCGGAGGCGGAAGGATCATGGTGGAAGAAGGGGTTCTGGAAAATCCCAGAGTGGATGCCATTTTCGGCGCCCATGTCTATCCACAGATTCCCGTGGGGACCGTGGGAGTCTGTGAACGAGAAGCGCTTGCAGCAGCTGATCGGTTTATCATCAAAGTGATTGGGAAAAGCGGGCATGCAGCCTCTCCCCATTTGGCAAAGGATCCCATTCTTGCGGCAGGACACCTTATCACCCAGCTCCATTCCATCATCAGCCGAGATGTCAATCCTCTGGAGAGTGCGGTGATCACCCTCGGCAAAGTCAACGGAGGGACAGCCTTCAACATCATTCCAGATGATGTGGAACTATTGGGAACCTTGAGGTCATTGAGCTCCCCTATAAGGGAAGCACTCAAAGCGAGGATTGAAGAGGTGGTCCAGGGCACAGCCCGCTCCTTCGGAATGGATTATCAATTCGATTTTGAGTACGGATACCCTGTCCTGGTCAATGATCCGGAGATGACCAGGCTGGTGGCCTTGGCCTGTGCGAAGGGGATAGGGGATGAATATGTGAAAAGTCTGGGACCTTCGATGGGGGCGGAAGATTTCGCCTACTACCTTGAGAAGGTACCTGGAAGTTTTTTTCGTCTGGGAGTTGGAAATGAAGCAAAGGGAATCGTTCACCCCTATCACAGCAGTCTTTTCGATATTGACGAGGATGTCCTTCCTTTCGGAGTGGAGATGTTCATTCGAATCCTTGACCAGTTCCTCGGATTGGAGCTTACGAAATGACCCAACCCAAAGATGATCCCTTCCTATCTCAGATCGGTCCAATCCTCTTTCTGGTCGGTATCTTCTTCATCAACTTTCTTGCGAGGGTTATCCTTTCTCCCCTGATGCCCACAGTAGAGAAAGACTTAGGGATTGGTCATGATGAGGCAGGATCCTTCTTTTTCTTTACCACACTGGGATATTGCATAGGGTTGCTTCTGTCCGGTTTTGTATCTTCCCGGCTCAAGCATAGAGGAGCGATCATCTTGTCCTCTTTTGCTGTGGGAGGATCTCTCTTTCTCATTAGTACGATCCGTAGCCCATGGGGGATTCGGTTTGGTCTCCTTGTTTTGGGGTTAGGGGCTGGCTTCTACCTGCCCTCCGGGATATCGAGTCTAACAAGTTTAGTGAGCCAGCGTCATTGGGGAAAGGCCATTGCCATTCATGAACTTGCCCCCAACCTCGGTTTTATCATGGCTCCGGTCCTTGCCGAGGCTCTTTTGGGGTGGTTTTCTTGGTATGGGATATTGAGGGTTGTTGGCGTGGCCTCGTTTATGGCTGGGGTGATCTATATCGTTTTTGGAAAGGGGGGGTATTCTCCAGGCCAGCCTTTGGACGTAGGGATTCTGAAAAAGGTCTTAAAGGAACCTTCACTCATTCTCATGATGTTTTTTTTCTCTTTAGGCGTTGGGGCAAGCTTTGGGGTTTATTCGATGGTGCCCCTCTACCTGGTTTCAGAAAAGGGAATGGATCGGACCTGGGCTAATACCTTACTGGCTTTATCGAGGGTATCAACCTTGGGAACTGCATTTGTAGCAGGTTGGTTTACAGATCATCTAGGCGTCCGGAAGACTCTGAGGATTGTCTTTTTGAGCTCTGGAATTGCAACGGGATTACTCGGCATGGTGCCCATTTCATGGATTTCATGGATTATCTTTCTTCAACCTGCCTTGGCCACCGCCTTTTTCCCAGCAGGGTTTGCTGCCCTTGGGAAAATAGGGTCACCTTCGATGAGAAGTGTGGCGGTCTCGCTTACAGTACCCATAGGATTTCTCTTAGGGGGTGGAGTGTTTACTGCTGGCCTTGGTCTGGCTGGAGAGGAGGGGTTGTTTTCGGTTGGATTCATCCTCTTCGGAGGAATTATATCCGCAGGGGCTCTATTGGTCACCTATCTGAAGAAGGGTAGCGAGAACTGAACTTCCTGTAGAATCCTGCATGGTGTTTAGGCGCTATTTAATTTTTCGATTTCGATGGAAACCTCTCGATAGATGGATTCCACCATCGCTTCATTTAGCCGCCTAAAATCTCTTTCAACCGGGGTGATTAGAAAGCCTCCCATATCAATGGCTCCAGGGCTGATCACCATCCTTTCCTCTCCTGTTTTGTAAAAACCATCGGGGCGATGTTTTTGGCGAGGAAAGATTAGGAGGCTGAATCTTCTTCCATCATTTAACCCGGCAAGATTGACCATGGGCTCTGCATCAACTTCAGGACCTCTTTTCAAATCATTTAAATAATTTTCCAAAACATTTTTTATTCTTCTCGGATCTTCCCCTTCTAACAGAATTACTTCACGTCCAAGATCTCTGATACGATACACCCAAACCCCGTCTATCTCCTTCAAAAGCAGGCGTCTCTTTTCTTCCAACAATTCTTTCTCGACAGGCATCTGTCCCGAAGGGACAATCTGAAAGTGGAGATGGTTCGGTGCCGAAGCACCACACCTTGGCCCATTGTAGAGGGCTATCCACCCCTTTCCATAATCGGCTGCAAGCTGGAGGAATATCTCGATATGTTCTCCAATGGCCTGGTGTCGATGGTCTAAGTGGGAGACAGTGAAATGTTGGGCAAAGACGGGCATCGGGTTACAGAGGATCAAGAAGTCCTCTGGATAGAGGATTCCTTTTTGGGGGGTAGGAAGTTGGTTCAGGCAAAGAAAACAGGGCTGCTCTATTTCTTTTCCATCACTCACACGGGCCGTACTGCTTCTGATCCTTTGGGGATTATACTGGAGACGGATCGAAAATCCCTTGCAGATCAAAGTCCTTTCCTTAATTTGATCAAGGGATTGATAGCCTTTTTGGAGTTCCTGCCATGTTCTTTTCTGTTCCGATAGAAGATCCTGACAGAGTCCGGGAAGGTTTCCCTTTCGATCGAAGACTGTCCAAACTTTTTGACTCAGGGGTGGGCCTGCCCCTATTTTTTTGAATCCAATGAGGTGACTTACGGTCGTTCTTCCCATGGTGAAGGGCTCTTCCTTAACGAAGACGAACCCTATCTTTCTATAGAATGGAAGGGCCTGAGTGTTTTTTACCATTACCCCGATCCAGAGGTCTTCAAAGCCTTTTTCAAAGGCATATCCTTCTGCTGCTTCAAGGAGTTTTTTGCCGATTCCCTGCCCTTTGCAGTCCCCAATCACATGGAGAGAAGGGACATAAATTCGATTTTCGTCCTGATGGAAGGCAAGGCGAATCAGGCCTCTGATTTGATTTCCTGATTCTGCTATAATGTACCCCTGACTAAAAGGCTGTTCAAGCATCGCGAGCAAGCACGATTCGCCATAGTGCCGATCAAAGTAGGACCTGAGATCTCTTTCAGGAATAAAACTCGAGTAGGTAGCCATCCACGACTGCCAGGTTATTCTGCGGATGGCTTCAAGATCACTTTTCTGCCAAGGTCGGATTGTCAGTTCCATATCCATGGAATGGATTATTGGGACAATGATTCCGTATTCCTTTCTTTTACCATCTTTTGTCTTGTGAGGATCTCCTCGGTGCGAATCTTATCTTTAAAGGCGTTCTTCAGGTTTTCTTCCTCAGGCGTCAGTCTGGCGTCGGTGTTTCCTGACCAGCGACGGCAGAGATAAAGACTTTCATAAATCCTTCCAACCTGATATTCCCTGCAGATTCTCAGGGCCGCCGCATAATCCTCACCATAACTCACATTGAGAAACCCGATTTTCCGGATGAGTTCGGTGTTAAAAGCACGAGGAGCTCCCAAACCGTTGATGCGCAGGGCATTGTTGTGGCCATTGTCGTCAGTCCATTCACGGTGATCAATGAGACCAGGCGGAATCTCTCTCAAGTTGAAATCAACGACCGTGTAAGAACCGATCACCATGGCAAACTTTCCCTGGCGAAGCATATCTACCATCTTCTGGAGGGTATGGGGGCTGCTATAAAGATCGTCGGAATCGAGTTGAATGGCATAGCGTCCACAGCTTTGATGATGAATCGCTTCGTTCCAGCATCCTCCAATTCCGAGATCTTTCTTTTCGGGAATGATCAGTTTGATCTGGTGATGGGTCCGGGCAAGATTAGAGAGAAGGTCGGTTGTTCCATCAGTGGAGTGGTTATCCACGACGACTACATTGAAAGAAAAATTTGTCTTTTGTGATAAAGCGCTTCGAAGGGCTTCACCAACCGTCTCTTTTCGATTTCGAACAGGAACAATGACCGAAGCCTCCACAGGAAAGGGTTCGGGTGAATGCTCCACTCTGTTTAAGGGGGGAGGCAGATAGGCATTGATCCTCTTTAAGTAATCGGTGAAAACGGCCTCCATCTCTTTCTGGGCTGCCCGATTTTTGGGGTCAAGATAATTGAATACCTTCTCATTCCCGGTGGATTCGTGAGTTTTCATGATTGAATAGATTGGCTCAGCGAGGTGATGAACAGCATGATCCATCGAGATCTTGAGACGAAGATCATAGAGACCAGCCCAATGCACTTCTGGAATGGGCCCAAATTGATTTAGAGCTTTTTGAACCGCGTGGGCCGAGAAGAGGAACATTGGCCCAAAGTTAAAATCATCCCGCACACTTCCAGGTTGATATGCGTTGAGGGGATGAAGTTTTTTTGTGTTTTGACCCTGGTCATAGAAATCAGAATAGACCATCCCTGCCTTTGTTAATTTTGCTGCCTCCAGCAATCTTTCCAGTGCCCTGGGCTCAAAGGCAAGGGGATGGGGCTCAACAATCAGCAGAAGATATTCGGTCTGTAACCTTTTGAGGATCGAATGGAGTGTTTTGTAGGAGAAGAGAGGTTGGGCAACAACCTGAACAAAACCATTAGGGATATTGAAGTGAACTGATTCTTCAGTGAGGAAGACGCCCTGATCGATAAGACCCGATGCCATCAAGGCAGATAAGGTGGCTTCATGAGGATTGGAAGTGACTACTGTAATTGGTTTCATTTAGATTGACCGAGTCTAACCTTCTTGGGTGATGTTGAATATACAATCTTTTCAATCTTTTTGGAAGGGAGTGGTAGGAACATGACAGGGACATCACTTCTTACCGAAGGTCAGAGCTGGTCGCGCTTCTCCTGAAGGTTTTTAGAGGAAACTAAAAATTTAAATTAGTTTTCTTTACCCGTGTGAATATCGGCCTATTTAATGATGAAAAGCAGGGTAGATGAATCAATCATTTTAAATATGGCTGGACAAGGTGATAGGAGTATTTCATTTTGAGATATCTCACAGTTTATTAAAATTACAAGGTTAATCTGACAGCAACCTATTTCTCTATTCCTTTTTAAGAGGCTTAAGATTTACTTGACAGGGGTCGAGGGATGTGGTAAGAAAAACATAAAACTGAAATAGTTTTCTGGTTGCTATGGAATCTGAGAAAAGGGCCTTTATTCTGAACCTTGCTAAGAAGAGGTTTGAAAGGTTTGGTTTTACCAAAACCACAGTGGATGAGATTGCCAAAGATGCCAGCATTTCGAAACGGACTTTATACCAGGAATTTGAAAATAAAGAAAAGATTCTCGAGGAACTCCTGATGTTTGAGGCCCTATCCGTAAGAAAGGCCATCCTCAATCAGCTCAGTAAAATCACCGACCCATCAGAAAAACTTCAAACCTACATTCGATTGGCCAAAAAATATCTTGACCAGAATCCATTCATTGTCAATGTTCTTAACGATGAATCGGGTTTCTACACGCCTTTTGTTAAGGATAAACCTCATATCGTTGAAACAGGGATCGAGGAGATTTTTACGAATATTTTAAAAGAGGGGATTGAAAAGGGGGTCTTTCGTAAGATGGATGAGAGGGTTGTTGCGCACTGTCTCTTCCTTTTGTTTAAAGGGTTTACCTATGGCAGACCGAGTCAGTCCTCTTTTGGGATGAATCAGACCAATGAATTGATCCATTTTATCATGAGCGGGGTGGGTATTAAGTAAGATCGTTTATGCTTCGATACTCGATAACATGTGAACTCTACGAGCCGGTCTACTCCTTTCATATGACGAGCCGGATTCTTGGAGTCCCGGTTTTTAAAGTTCATGCTTTTTATGTAGATGGGCTTCTCATTGACACAGGGTTTGCACGCTGTCGAAATGGGTTCTTAAAGCTCTGTGACCAGCTCCCTAAGATTGGCGCGGTTGTAAATACACATCATCACGAAGACCATACCGGCAATAATTACTGGATTGCCAGGAAATATGGGATTATTCCTATGGGTCATCCCCAGACAACCACCTACATGAGATCACCCTCACGATGGATCAAACTTTACCGGCGCTCTGTTTGGGGGACCCCCCTTCCCACAGATATGGCCTGGGTGGGTTCAGAAATCCCGACCCAGCATTACCGATTTTTAGTGTTTTCCACTCCTGGCCATACGGATGATCACGTCTGCCTCTATGAACCCCATGAGGGTTGGCTATTCTCAGGAGACTTGTTTCTTGACGAAGAGGTGAGATATACGCGAGAGGACGAAGATATCCATGCGCTTCTCGATTCACTGAAGAGGATGGCCGGTCTTAAGCCAAAGAAGATGTTCTGTTCCTTCAGCGGCCTCATCGAGAGGCCAGCAGAAGCCCTAAAGAAAAAGATAGATTTTTTGGAAGGCCTTAAGGAACAGGTTGAGGAAGGGGTGAAACAGGGCCTCTCCTCCCAGGAGATCCAGAAGAGGCTTCTTGGCCCAGGAGACCGATTCCGGTTTATCACCGAAGGGCAGATTTCCAAAAAAAATACGATTCAGGCTTTTCTAAAAAAGTCCCAGACCTCCCTCTTGGACACAGGAGGGCATGGTGGGTTTGAGAGTTCATTATAAGATTTCCCTTCACCCATCCCCTCTTTCCTTATCCGAAAGAGGGAGGGAGTGGGGGAGGAAAGGGGTTAAACCATGGGTCAGAGAATCAGAAAGGCAGCCGTTTTAGGGGCAGGGGTAATGGGAAGCACGATTGCAGCGCATTTGGCCAATGTAGGTATTCCTTCCTTTCTTCTCGATATTGTGCCAGCGCAATTGACAGAAGCAGAGAAGAAGAAGGGGGTAACTCCTGAGAGTCTTGAATTCCGAAATCGATTTGCCATCCAGGGGAAGAAGAATGTTCAGGAGGCAAAGCCAGCCCCTCTTTATCTCAAGGAAGAGGCGGAGCTGATCACCGTGGGGAACTTCGAGGACCATCTCCCATGGGTTGCGGAAGCTGACTGGGTAATCGAAGTTGTCCTTGAGAATTTGAATGTCAAAAGAGAGCTCTTCAAGAAGCTGATTCCTTTTTTGAAAGAAGGGGCCGTGGTCAGTTCGAATACTTCGGGCATTTCCATTCAGAAGATGTGTGAGGGGTTTCCGAAAGACTTTGAGGAACGTTTTTTAGGGACTCACTTTTTCAACCCGCCCCGATACATGAAACTTCTTGAAATCATTCCAGCTCATGCGACCTCGAAGGCGGTTATTCAGAAGATGGCTGAGATTGGGGAAAAGGTCTTAGGAAAAGGGGTCGTCTATGCGAAGGATACGCCAAACTTCATTGGAAACCGGATTGGAGCTTTTGCCGGTGCTGTAACCATGAGGACTGCACTCGAGGAAGGCTATCTCATCGAAGAGGTGGATCAGATCACAGGGCCTGCCATTGGACGAACAAAGTTAGCCACGTTCAAACTTGGAGATCTGGTTGGACTCGACGTCATGTTCCATGTTTCTAAAAATCTCTACGATAGCCTTCCAGAGGGTAAAGAAAAGGAATATTTTAAACCCTCTCCCTTTATCGAATTGATGAT
>OGCL01001730.1_pt1 | contig 17445 bp, 22 predicted proteins | sample 1570041 | NCBI WGS metagenome assembly OGCL01 (sample SAMN06266162, study PRJEB24511) | hot springs metagenome | isolation source: Hot spring water | place: South Africa: Limpopo | collected 2015-06-22
AACGCGTCGGTCAAATCGCTGCCGAGATCCGTGCTGTTCGTCCTCCCGAGCCTTACAAGGGCAAGGGCATCCGTTATGCGGACGAAAAGATCACGATCAAAGAGACCAAGAAGAAATAAGGAGCTGCAACATGTTGACCAAGAAAGAGCAGCGTCTTCGTCGTTCGCGTCAGACACGCATCCGCATTGCACAGCAAGGCGTGGCGCGTCTCACCGTGAACCGTACGAACCTCCATATCTACGCCAGTGTGATTTCCGGCGACGGCAGCAAGGTGCTGGCCAGCGCTTCCACGGCCGAAGCCGATGTGCGCAAGTCGCTCGGCGGTTCGGGCAAGGGTGGCAATGCCGCTGCAGCCCAGATCATCGGCAAGCGCATCGCTGAAAAGGCGAAGGCAGCAGGCGTCGAGAAGGTTGCATTTGATCGCGCAGGCTTTGCCTACCACGGTCGCGTCAAGGCCCTGGCCGACGCAGCCCGTGAAGCCGGCCTGCAGTTCTAAGCGGAGCGGAATACAAAATGGCTAAATTTCAACCCAAAGTGCAGAGCGAAGGTCAAGACGACGGTCTGCGCGAAAAAATGATCGCGGTCAACCGCGTGACCAAAGTCGTGAAGGGTGGCCGTATTCTCGGTTTCGCCGCACTGACGGTGGTTGGCGACGGTGACGGCCGCGTTGGCATGGGCAAGGGCAAGTCCAAGGAAGTGCCTGCTGCTGTGCAAAAGGCGATGGAAGAAGCCCGCCGCAACATGGTCAAGGTGTCCCTGAAGAACGGCACCATTCACCACAATGTGACGGGCCACCATGGCGCCGCTGTTGTGATGATGGCGCCCGCTCCCAAGGGTACCGGTATCATCGCTGGCGGTCCTATGCGCGCAGTCTTCGAAGTGCTGGGTGTGACCGACATCGTGGCCAAGAGCCACGGCTCGTCCAACCCATACAACATGGTTCGCGCCACGTTCGATGCGCTCGTCAATTCGACGACTCCGTCGAATGTTGCTGCCAAGCGCGGCAAGACGGTCGAAGACATCTTCGCCTGAACCGGAGTTTGAATATGACTACGCAACAAACCGTCAAGATTCAACTGGTGCGCAGCCCGATTGGCACCAAGGAATCGCACCGCGCTACCGTTCGCGGCCTGGGCCTGCGCAAGCTCAACAGCGTGAGCGAGCTGCAGGACACGCCCGAAGTGCGCGGCATGATTAACAAGATCAGCTACCTGGTCAAAATCGTCTGAGAGATAGATCATGGAACTCAATAGCATCAAGCCCGCAGACGGCGCCAAGCATGCCAAGCGCCGTGTAGGCCGTGGTATCGGCTCCGGCCTGGGCAAGACCGCTGGCCGTGGTCACAAGGGCCAGAAGTCCCGCTCCGGTGGTTACCACAAGGTGGGCTTCGAAGGCGGCCAAATGCCTCTGCAACGTCGCTTGCCCAAGCGCGGCTTTAAGTCGCACCTGCTCAAGTTCAATGCGGAAGTGACGCTGACGGCTCTGGACCAACTCGGCCTGGCCGAAGTGGATGTCCTGGCGCTCAAGCAAGCCGGCCTGATCGGCGAGCTGGCCAAGGTGGTCAAGGTGATCAAGAGCGGTTCCCTCACCAAGGCGGTCAAGCTGAACGGTGTGGGCGCCACGGCAGGTGCCAAGGCAGCCATCGAGGCTGCTGGCGGCAGCGTCGCCTGAGTTCGGCACTGAAGGAAGGCACCTGTGGCTACTAGCGCGGCTCAAATTGCAAAGACCGGCAAGTTCGGCGACCTGCGTCGTCGTCTGGTTTTTCTGTTGCTTGCGCTGGTCGTGTATCGCATCGGGGCTCATATCCCTGTGCCCGGTATCGATCCAGCCCAACTTCAGCAGCTTTTCAGCGGCCAGCAAGGCGGCATCCTGAACCTGTTCAACATGTTCTCGGGTGGTGCACTGTCGCGCTTCACGGTCTTCGCCTTGGGGATCATGCCGTACATCTCGGCGTCGATCATCATGCAGCTGATGACCTACGTGTTGCCCGCGTTTGAGCAGCTGAAAAAAGAAGGTGAAGCCGGTCGTCGGAAGATCACGCAGTACACCCGTTACGGAACACTGGGCCTGGCCCTGTTCCAGTCGCTGGGCATTGCGGTGGCGCTGGAAAGCTCGGCTGGCTTGGTGTTGAGCCCTGGCTTTGGTTTCCGTCTGACGGCTGTGGTGAGTTTGACCGCCGGTACGATGTTCCTGATGTGGCTGGGTGAGCAAATCACTGAGCGGGGCCTGGGGAATGGTATTTCCATCCTCATCTTCGCTGGCATCGCTGCGGGTTTGCCGAGTTCGATCGGTGGACTGCTGGAACTGGTGCGTACTGGTGCGATGAGCATCCTGGCGGCCATCTTCATCGTCCTCGTGGTAGGTCTGGTGACTTACTTCGTGGTGTTTGTTGAGCGTGGCCAGCGCAAGATTTTGGTGAACTATGCCCGTCGTCAGGTGGGGAACAAGGTGTACGGCGGTCAATCGTCGCACTTGCCCCTCAAGCTGAACATGGCGGGTGTGATTCCTCCGATCTTTGCCTCGTCGATCATCCTGCTGCCTGCAACGGTGGTGAACTGGTTCAGTGCTGGTGAGTCGATGCGTTGGTTGAAGGACATTTCGGGTGCTCTGACCCCTGGTCAGCCCATCTATGTGATGTTCTATGCCGCAGCGATCATCTTCTTCTGTTTCTTCTATACGGCGCTGGTTTTCAACAGCCGTGAAACTGCAGACAACCTGAAGAAGAGTGGTGCGTTCATCCCGGGCATTCGCCCAGGTGAGCAGACCGCACGCTACATCGATAAAATCCTGGTCCGCCTGACTTTGGCCGGTGCCGTGTACATCACCTTTGTGTGCCTGCTGCCAGAGTTTCTGATCCTGAAGTACAACGTTCCGTTTTACTTCGGCGGAACATCACTGCTGATCATTGTGGTCGTGACCATGGACTTCATGGCCCAGGTCCAGAACTACATGATGTCGCAACAGTACGAGTCGCTGCTCAAGAAAGCCAATTTCAAGGGCAATCCCGGCGGTTGAGGATGACGGAAAGCGGTAGCCGCATGGCGGTGCCGCTTGCAAACGACTGAATGTCGATTAAGTTGGCGCCCCACGATTTTTCGCGGGCACAAATTGTGTTCCGTGCGAAGCAGCCGGGACGGATGGAAAAGTTTTAGGAGAATGCAATGAGAGTTTCGGCTTCGGTCAAAAAAATCTGCCGCAACTGCAAGATCATCCGCCGCAAGGGTGTGGTGCGTGTGATCTGCACGGATCTGCGTCACAAGCAGCGCCAAGGTTGATTGGAAAGTATTAGAGGACGCATATGGCACGTATCGCTGGCATTAACATTCCGCCGCACAAGCACGCGGAAATCGGTTTGACCGCCATTTTTGGCATTGGTCGCACCCGCGCTCGCAAGATCTGCGAAGCAACTGGTATCGCTTACTCCAAGAAGATCAAAGATCTGACGGACGGCGATCTGGAAAAAATTCGCGAGCAAATCGAGCAGTTCACCATTGAAGGTGACCTGCGCCGCGAAACCACGATGAACATCAAGCGTTTGATGGACATCGGCTGCTATCGTGGCTTCCGCCATCGCCGCGGTCTGCCAATGCGTGGTCAGCGCACCCGTACCAATGCACGCACCCGCAAGGGTCCGCGCAAGGGTGCTGCTGCACTGAAGAAATAAAGATTGAAAGATCATCATGGCTAAGTCTCCTGCCAATAACGCAGCTCAGCGCGTCCGCAAGAAGGTCCGGAAAAACGTTTCGGACGGCATTGCCCACGTGCACGCCTCGTTCAACAACACCATCATCACGATCACCGATCGCCAGGGCAACGCTCTGTCGTGGGCTTCGTCCGGTGGCCAAGGTTTCAAGGGCTCGCGCAAGTCCACTCCTTTCGCAGCCCAGGTGGCTTCGGAAGTCGCAGGTCGCGCTGCCATCGACCAAGGCATCAAGAACCTTGACGTTGAAATCAAGGGTCCTGGTCCTGGCCGTGAATCCTCGGTGCGCGCTCTGGGCGCGCTGGGCATTCGCATCACGTCGATCTCCGACGTGACGCCTGTGCCCCACAACGGCTGCCGCCCTCAAAAGCGCCGTCGTATCTAATTTTCTCTAAGCCCACCGCCGCCTGTGAACGCGCAAGCGCCTCAGGCGGCTCCCGCAATGGTTTGCGGTAGATGACACAAAGGAAGCTCAAGTGGCACGTTACCTCGGCCCCAAGGCCAAACTCTCCCGCCGTGAAGGCACGGACCTGTTCCTGAAGAGCGCTCGGCGCTCGATCGCTGACAAGTCCAAGTTCGACTCCAAGCCCGGCCAACATGGCCGCACTTCGGGTGCACGTACCTCCGACTACGGCCTGCAACTGCGCGAAAAGCAGAAGGTCAAGCGCATGTATGGCGTGCTGGAAAAGCAGTTCCGCCGCTACTTCGAAGCCGCAGACGGCAAGAAGGGCAACACCGGCGCCAATCTGCTGTTCCTGCTGGAATCGCGTCTGGACAACGTCGTGTACCGCATGGGTTTCGGTTCGACCCGCGCCGAAGCACGTCAACTGGTGTCCCACAAGGCGATCACCGTGAACGGCAAGTCCGTGAACATCGCGTCTTACCTGGTCAAGGCCGGTGATGTGGTGGCTGTGCGTGAAAAGTCCAAGAAGCAAGCCCGCGTTGTGGAAGCCCTACAACTGGCAGCCCAAGTTGGCATGCCTGCGTGGGTGGAAGTGAACGCCGACAAGGCAGAAGGCATCTTCAAGAAGACGCCTGACCGCGATGAATTCGGTGCCGACATCAACGAATCGCTGATCGTTGAGTTGTACTCGCGCTAATCGGTCGAGTCAGTCAATCAAGAAAACCGTCCCTGAACCGCGAGGCATCGCGGTTTAGGCGCTTCACCAGCCTTACCGGTGTAACGAGCTGGGGGTATTGAGAGGAAGTCTGAATGCAAACCAATTTGCTGAAACCCAAGGCGATCAATGTCGAGCAGCTTGGCCACAACCGTGCCAAGGTCGCACTGGAGCCGTTCGAGCGTGGTTACGGCCACACGCTGGGCAACGCCATCCGGCGCGTCCTGCTCTCGTCCATGGTGGGTTACGCAGCGACGGAAGTCACCATTGCAGGCGTTCTGCATGAGTACTCGTCGATCGACGGTGTCCAGGAAGATGTGGTCAACATCCTTCTGAACCTCAAGGGTGTGGTGTTCAAGCTGCACAACCGCGACGAAGTCACGCTGAGCCTGCGCAAGGACGGCGAAGGCGTGGTGACGGCCCGTGATATCCAGACCCCTCACGATGTCGAAATCGTGAACCCTGATCACGTGATCGCCAACCTGTCGCAAGGTGGCAAGCTCGACATGCAGATCAAGGTCGAAAAGGGCCGTGGCTACGTGCCGGGCAACCTGCGCCGCTATGCCGACGAATCGACCAAGTCGATTGGCCGGATTGTTCTGGACGCATCGTTCTCTCCTGTGAAGCGCGTGAGCTACACCGTGGAAAGCGCCCGTGTGGAACAACGTACCGACCTGGACAAGCTGGTTGTCGAGATCGAAACCAACGGTGCCATCACCGCCGAAGATGCCGTGCGTGCTTCGGCCAAGATCCTGGTGGAACAGCTGGCTGTGTTCGCGCAGCTGGAAGGTGGCGAGCTGGCTGCGTTCGACGCACCTGCAGGCCCTCGTGGTAATGCCACGTTCGACCCGATCCTGCTGCGCCCTGTGGACGAGCTGGAACTGACCGTGCGTTCTGCCAACTGCCTGAAAGCTGAAAACATCTACTACATCGGTGATCTCATCCAGCGCACCGAGAACGAACTGCTCAAGACGCCTAACCTGGGCCGCAAGTCGCTCAATGAAATCAAGGAAGTGCTTGCCTCGCGTGGCCTCACGCTGGGCATGAAGCTTGAGAACTGGCCACCAGCTGGTCTGGACAAGCGCTAAGCGAACGTTATAATTCTGGGTTTCCCGAAAAGGGGACCCGGTTTTTCAGTCCTCCGCAAGGAGGATTTTTTGTTCCCTGGAAGCAAGACGCCAAAGGGAAGAGTGCCTCGGACAGTACCTGACACGGCTGTCCGATTTAATTACATAGACAGTAGAAGGAAAGCACCATGCGCCACGGACACGGCCTCCGCAAACTCAACCGCACCAGCTCGCACCGCCTCGCGATGCTGCAGAACATGATGAACTCGCTCATCGAGCACGAGGCCATCAAGACCACCGTCCCCAAGGCCAAGGAACTGCGCCGCGTGATCGAACCCATGATCACCCTGGCCAAGGAAGACTCCGTTGCCAACCGCCGCCTGGCCTTCAACCGCCTGCGCGACCGCGACAGCGTGACCAAGCTGTTCAACGACCTGGGCCCCCGTTTCAAGGTGCGTCCCGGTGGTTACACCCGCATTCTGAAGATGGGTTTCCGCGTGGGTGACAACGCGCCGATGGCACTGGTCGAACTGGTCGATCGCGCTGCAGAAACCGAAAATAATTCGGCAGCTGCCGAATAATAGGGTATAATTTATTTCTTACCGCGCGATGGAGCAGTCTGGTAGCTCGTTGGGCTCATAACCCAAAGGTCGGAGGTTCAAATCCTTCTCGCGCAACCAAATACAGCGGTATCCGCTTTGCAAAACGCCCACTCCTCAGTGGGCGTTTTTGTTTTTGCCGTTGCTATCTTGGATCGGGCCGTTTCTCTTGGAGCCTTGTGCTCACCGCTGTGGGTTCGTTGCAGTACCAGCGCACCCCCATCTGTTTTGCGCTGACTCCAAGGGCGGCAGGAGCGGAAGCGGGGCCTGGAAGTCCCCAGTCCGCCCCTCCATGCAACGTTCTTTCGGGCGCAGAATCCGGAAACGTCTTGATCTTCCGTCCGGTGGAAAAGGGTGAAACGACTTCTTCAGCGGGCAAAAAGATCGGCCTTGGCCGCCTTGGTGATCGCAACGACGCAGGGGTGCGTGATCCGCCGCTCGACGGAAATCGCGAAAAATTCTTCCACCAGGTCGGTGGACCGGCCTATCACCTCCACGCCGAACTGGGCGGTGGTCTCCTCGTCCAGTACCGTGGGGGACGTAAAAATGCCCCGGCCTTGGCGGCCAAACGCGTTCATGAGCGCGCTGTCGTCGAACTCACCGACGAGGCGGGGCTGCAGGTGGTGTTTGTTGAGCCAATGGTCCAGTTGCTGCCGCACTGACGACATGGGGCCCTGGATCAGCATGGGTGCACCATGCAGACATTGTGGAAACTGCCCCTCCAGCTGCGCATGCAGGCTGGGCGCGCACAAAAAACTCATGCCGCTGGTGCCGAGCGGGTGGTTAAAGGCTTTCACCCCAATCTTCTTGGATACCGGCTCGTCTGCCAGCACCAGGTCGAGCTTGTGCAGGCTCAGCTGCGCGATCAGCTCGGGAAACTTCCCTTCGTGGCAGGTCATGTGCACCCGTTGCGGCATGCCCAACGCGGGCTCCAGCAGATGGTAGGCCACCGACTTGGCAATCGAGTCGGCCACCCCCACGCGGAACTCCAGCGGCTTCTCCTGGCCGCGCGACAGGCGGATGGACTTCTCCAGCTCATCCCCCAGCGCAAAGATCTGCTCGGCATAGCCCAGGGCCACCCGGCCTTCGCTAGTCAGCTCCAGGCCCCGGCCTCGCTTTCTGAACAGGTCGTGGCCCAGCCACTCCTCCAACTGCTTGATCTGCCCGGACAGCGTCTGGGGGGTGGTGTGCAGCTGCTCGCCAGCGCGCATCACGCCGCCTGCTTTAGCCACGGTCCAGAAATAGCGCAGGTGCTTGAAGTTCATGGTGCGATTCAGTGAAACACTTCGAAAAAAGCGAGCAATAAAACTCAATAAAACGAATATACGCGAAGTGTCAAAATCTCTACATTGCAGGCTTGGCCCTTGTCCGTGGCGCGCTCCGCCCGGGAAGGAACTGTCAGAGTTCATGAGAACCTGTTCTGAGGAGTAGCAACCATGCGTATCACTACCAGAGGACAACTTGCCGTGTCGGCCATGACCGACCTTGCCCTGCGCCAGAAAATGCGGCCGGTGGCCCTGTCCACCATCAGTGCACGCCAGGGCACATCCCTTTCGTACCTGGAGCAGCTGTTCAGCGCCCTGCGCCGTGCCGGGCTGGTGGACAGCACGCGCGGGCCCGGTGGTGGCTACACGCTGGCCCGCCGCGCTGATCAGGTGTCGGTGGCCGAGATCATCCTGGCGGTCGAGAACCTCAAGGCCGACGACCTGCAGAACCTGGGCGCGGGCCAAGCGGCGCAGGTGAAGTCCATGACCGGCGAACTGTGGTCCACCTTCAACCTGCGCGTGATGGAGTACCTGCAGTCGGTCACCTTGCAGGACCTGGTGGCCCAGCAGCTCGAAAAAGGGGGCGCACTGGAAGACGCCGCGCCCGCCGTGGCTGCCAAGCCCAAACTCCCGCCCAAGCCGCGCCCCCTGATGGCCCGGGTGGGGGTGCCGAACTCGGTGTTCGCGCTGGGCTCCATGCCCCTGCTGCAGCGGCGCTGAACCGGGCGCGGGGCGGTGCGCCCCGCTGGCTGTGGGCTAGAGCTGGTGTGCGAGTTGCTTGATGCCACGTATCAGCATCTCCACCGAGATGGCGACCAGGATCAGCCCCATCAGGCGCTCAAACGCCATCACCACGCGCTCGCCCACCAGGCGCTGGATGCGTTCGGCCATCAGCAGCACAATGGCGCACACCGCCATGGTCACGCACAGGGCGCCCACCCATTCGAGCTTGCGCTCGGGCGCCTGGGCGACCAGCAGCATCACCGTGGCCAGGGCCGACGGGCCTGCCAGCGCAGGGATGGCCAGCGGCACGATGAGCGGCTCGCCCGGCAGCTCCGCCTGCGGACCGTCTGCCGAAGGAAAGATCATGCGCAGTGCGATCAGGAACAGCACCACAGCGCCAGCAATCTGCAGCGATAAATCGCTCAGGTTCATCACCCGCAAAAACTCCGCCCCGAAGAACAGAAACACCAGCAGCAGCGCAAACGCGATCAGCACCTCGCGCAGGATCACCCGCGCCCGCCGCTCGGGCGCCACGCCGCGCAGCGCGTTGGCAAATATGGGGATGTTGCCCAGCGGATCGGTGATCAGCAGCAGCAATATGGTGGCCGACGCGAAGGTGTAGCTCATGTCGCGTACACCGCGTCCAGCGATCGGAAGCCCTTGATCTCGATCGGGTTGCCGCTGGGGTCGTGGAAGAACATCGTCCACTGCTCGCCAGGCTGGCCTTCAAAACGCACCTGCGGTTCCAGCACAAAGGCCGTGCCCGCGGCTTTCAGCCGCTCGGCCAGTGCATGCCAGTCGGGCAGCTCCAGAATGGCGCCGAAATGGGGCATGGGCACCAGGTGGTCGCCCACATGGCCGGTGCGGGCACTGGCAAACGGGGGGCCCAGGTGCAGCGAGATCTGGTGGCCGAAGAAGTCGAAGTCCACCCAGGTGTCGGTGCTCCGCCCCTCCTGGCAGCCCAGCACGCCGCCATAGAAGCGGCGGGCGGCATCGAGGTCGGTGACGTGGAAGGCGAGGTGAAAGAGGCTGCGCATCCCGCAAAGGATAGCAGCCGGTGTCCGGTTTCAGGCTCGCCCTCAGGCTGTCCGCCGGTGCTGCTCGGCCTTCTCCTGGCAGTGCACGCAGCGTGCCGCCTCGGGGGTGGCGTGCAGGCGGGCTGCGGTGATGTGGGCGCCGCAGTCCGTGCACTCGCCGTAGGTGCCCGCCTCGATGCGGGCCAGGGCCGCCTCCACGGCGGCCAGGTGGGCAGTTTCGTGCTCGTCCAGCGCGAACGCCAGTTCACGTTCGGTGGCCAGCTGGGCGCGCGGGTCTTCGGGCTGGCCAAAATGCGCTGCGGCGGCCTCGGCCCGGCCGATGGTGCCACCGCGCTGTGCGGCCAGCTGGGCCAACAACTCGGATTGCTGGGCCCGCAACTGTTGGAGGAATGGGGCGGCCTGGGTCTTGTCCATGCAGTGTCTCCTCAAAGGTGATCGGATGCCTGCATGGTGCGCCAGCGCGGGACGACCGCGGTTGACCAAGGTCAAGGTATGAAGACCCTGCGCTGGGGTGCGGCTTCAGCGCTTGGGTGGCCGCGCCAGCATCTCCGCCGTGTTGGTCTTGCGGTCTGCGTTCACGCGCTGCACGTGGGGCCGTTCGCCCATGCGGGTCAGGTATTCGCGCACGGGCAGCTCGGCCAGGTAGTCGCGGCCATAGATGATCTTGGTGGCTGAGCTGACCAGCGGCAGGTGCACGATGGCGGCACAGTCGGCCAGCGTGAAGCTGTCGCCGCCCACATAGGGGCTGAACTTGGCGAGCTGGCCGAAGGCGGCGATGTTCTTCGTGAGCTGCGCGCCCACCTTTTCCTTGGCGGTATCGCTCACCGTGCCGCCAAAGAAGGCCTGCGGGTACAGGTTGCGCGCCACCAGCTCCAGGTGCAGCTCCAGAAAGGTGATCAGCTCGCGCACCTTGGCGGCCTGGTAGGGGTCGGCGGGGATCAGTGGGTGCGCGGGGTGGGCGGCCTCGATGTAGTCGGCGATCACCGCCGATTCGCACAGCGGGCCCTGGGGCGTGCGCAGGTAGGGCACCTTGCCCAGCGGGCTGGCGTTGCGGTCTACCTCGCCCACCCAGGCCAGTTCTTCGGTGAACGGCAGGCCTTTTTCAAGCAGGGCCAGCTTGACCTTGTTGTAGTAGTTGCTGGCCGAAAAGCCACAGAGTGTCAGCATGGGGTTGTCTCCGTTGTAGGGGTGAATGCAGCGTACATCCTAGGTGCGGGCGGGGGCGCCGTCCGTCGCGCAGATGACCCCGGCCAAGGCCTCGCGGTTGGCGCCACCTACAATCGGGCCCTCATGCGCTTCTCCCTGCAAACCCTCCGCAGCCTTGGCTGGCTCGCCCGCCTGGTGCTGGCGTGGTTTGTGGTGTCCATGGGCGTGGCCGTGGCGTCGCCGCTGGTCAACCCGCAGGCCATGGAGCTGATCTGCTCGGGTTCGGGTGCGATCAAGCTGCTGGTCAAGACGGACGATGGTGCCCAGGAGATGCAGAGCCACACGCTGGACTGCCCCCTGTGCGCCCAAGTGGGTGCACCGCCGCCTGCCGCGCAGGCACGGCTTCCTGTGGTCCACCCCCTGGCGCATGCGCTGCGCCCCATCCCCGCCGCGCACATTGCTGCGCGCACTGCTGCGCCGCTGCCGCCGCGCGGGCCCCCGGCCTTCTCCTGATTTTGCTACTTTTTTGATAGCTGGTTGCGCTTGTCCATCGCGCGCAAACAGCCTATTTGGCTTGAAATTCAGGAGTTCCCATGCGCAAAAGCCGCATGGCGCTGGCCTTGGCCAGTGCCTTTCCCATTGTCCTGGGCTACACATTCACCGGGGCTGCCCCGGCGTTCGCCCAACCCGCTGAGCCCAGCTATGCCCCCGTCAAGGAACTGGGCGTGGTCACCATCACCGGCGGCCAGCCCACCTCGCTGCCCACGCAGATCCCCACCACCATCGAGGGCGTGACGCGCGAGCAGATCGAGCATTCGATCAACGCCACCGACAGCGAAGACGCGCTCAAGTACCTGCCCAGCCTGCTGGTGCGCAAGCGCTACATCGGCGACTACAACCATGCCGTGCTGTCCACCCGCGCTTCGGGCACGGGCAACCCGGCGCGGTCCATGGTGTTTGCCGATGGCATCTTGCTGAGCAACTACCTGGGCAACGGCCCCACCAACGCGCCGCGCTGGATGCTGGTCACGCCGGAAGAAATCGAGCGCGTGGACGTGCTCTACGGCCCGTTCTCCGCCGCGTACGCAGGCAACTCGGTGGGCGCGGTGGTGGACTACGTCACGCGCATGCCGACCCAATTCGAAGCGCACGGCAAGGTCAGCTACCAGCACCAGCCGTTTGACCTGTACGGCACCAACGCCACCTATGCCGGTAAGCAGGTCAGCGCCTCGGTGGGCAACAAGAATGGCGACTGGTCCTGGTTCCTCAACTTCAACAAGACCGACAGCGAAGGCCAGCCGCTCACCTTCCCCACACGGCTGGTGTCTACGGGTACGGTGGGCAATGCAGGCACGCCCGTGACGGGCGCGGTGCCGGGCAACAACCGCAGCAACCAGCCCTGGTACCTGCTGGGCACGGCCACGCAGTACCACACGCAGCAAGACCACATCAAGGCCAAGATCGCCTACGACTTCTCGCCCACCGTGCGCGCGGCCTATACCTTGGGCTGGTGGCACAACGAGTCCGAAGGGCGGCCCGCCAGCTACCTGCGCGATGCCAATGGCAATGCGGTCTACAGCGGCACGGTCAACATCAACGGGCGCTCGTTTGCGCTCGCGCCCACGGACTTCAATGTCTCCAACGAGAACCTCACGCATTTCATGCACGGGCTCTCGGTCAAAAGCCGCACGCAAGGCACGTTCGACTGGGAGGTGGCCGCCAGCCTGTACGACTACCACACCGACACCCTGCGCGCTGCCACCGTGGCGCTGCCTGCGGCGCTGAACGGTGGTGCGGGCCGCATCGTCAACAGCAAGGGCACGGGCTGGAACACGCTGGCCGCCAAGGGCACCTGGCGGCCGGGGGGCATGCAGGGCACGCACATCGTGGACTTTGGGCTGCAGCGCGACAGCTACCAGTTGCGCACGGTGGAGAACGCCACGGCGAACTGGATCAACGGCGCTGCGGGCGCCCGCAACCAGGCTTTCAACGGCGACACCCAGCTGCTGGGCCTGTGGGCGCAAGACACCTGGAAGATCGCACCCCAATGGAAGGCTGTGCTGGGCGCCCGCGCCGAACGCTGGAGCGCCAGCAACGGCCAGACCGGCAATGCCACCACCACGCTGAGCCATCCCGAGCGCAATGAGACCTATGTCTCGCCCAAGGCGGCTGTGGCCTACCAGGCCACCGACCTGTGGGTGCTCAAGGCCTCCACCGGCCGCGCCGTGCGCATGCCCACCGTGGCCGAGCTGTACCAGGGTGGCATCAGTGGTAGCGGCACGCTCATCAACAACGATCCGAATCTGCGGCCCGAAAAGAGCTGGACGACGGAGCTGACGGCGGAGCGCGACATGGGCAACGGGCTGCTGCGCCTGACCGCGTTTTTTGAGCGCACCAAAGACGCGCTGTACTCGCAGACCAATGTGCTCGTCACACCCAACGTGACCAACGTGCAGAACGTGGACGCGATTCGTACCAAGGGTCTGGAGCTGTCGTACCAGGCCGCCAACGTCTTCATGCGCGGGCTGGAGCTGGGCAGCAGTCTGACCTGGACGGATTCCAAGATCACGCGCAACGACAAGTTCCCCGCCAGCGTGGGCAAATGGCAGCCGCGCATCCCCGAGTGGCGCGCCAGCGCCGTGGCCACCTACCGGCCGGATGACAAGTGGTCGTACACCCTGGGCGCACGCTACAGCGGCAGGCAGTACAGCACGCTCGACAACACCGACGTGAACGGTTTTGCCTACCAGGGCGCGAGCCGCTACTTCACCACCGATGTGCGGGTGCGCTACCAGATCACCAAGCAGGTCAGTGCTGCCGTGGGCATCGACAACCTGAACAACTACCAGTTCTGGAACTTCCACCCCTACCCGCAGCGCACCTACCTCGCTGAGCTCAAGGTCAGTCTTTGAAAGGAATACATCCCATGCCTCTCAATACTATGAAAAAAATAGCTGCAATCGCTTTACTGACGGGCGCAGGAGGTCTTTTTTGTGCTGCATCCGCCCATGTGGTGCTGGAATACCAGGTCGCCCCGGCGGGCGCCAGCTACAAGGCCACATTCAAGGTGGGCCACGGCTGCGGTGCCTCGCCCACGCGGCAGATCGCGGTGGACATCCCGGCGGGCATGCGCGGCGCGCGCCCCATGCCCAAGCCGGGCTGGGCACTGGAGGTGCAGCGCGAAAAACTCGCCCAGCCCTATACCAGCCACGGCCGCAGCATCACCGAAGACGTGGTGCGCGTGACCTGGACGGCGAAGACGCCCGAGGACATGCTGCAGAGTGCCCACTACGACGAGTTCGTGCTGGTCGCCACCGCGCCCGCGCAGGCGGGCACCGTGTACTGGCCCGTGCGCCAGGCCTGCGCCGAAGGCCGCAACGACTGGGTGGAGGTGCCCAAGGCCGGGCAAAAGATGTCGGACCTGAAGTCCCCTGCCGCCGCGCTGGAAATCCTGCCCGGCGCGGGCGCCGGTGCCCACAATCACTGATTGACCAAAAAGAGGCAGCCTTTCTGCCCCTCCACATTTACGTTGAACAAGGAATCTTCACCATGAAAAAACTGCTTCACACCACCGCCCTGGCCGCCACGCTGGTGGCCGCCTTTGCCAGCGCCCCTGCCTGGGCGCAGACCGCTACCGTCAAGGTAGAAGGCGCGTGGGCGCGCGCCAGCGTGCAGGGCCAGAAGGGCACGGGCGCGTTCATGCGCCTCACGGCCCCCGAAGGCGCCCGCCTGGTGCGCGCTGAATCGCCCGTCGCAGGCGTGACCGAAGTGCACGAGATGAAGATGGAAGGCGACGTGATGAAGATGCGCGCCGTCCCGGCCCTGGACCTGCCCGCAGGCAAGACGGTGGAACTCAAGCCCGGCGGCTACCACGTCATGCTGCTGGACCTGAAGGCCCCCCTGGCCAAGGACACGGTGGTACCCCTGACGCTGGTGTTCCAGGACGCCAAGGGCGCCGAGAGCAAGCTCAACATCAGCGTGCCCGTGGCCACCACGCCCCCGGGCGGCGCTGCACCGGCAGGCCACGGGCACGGCCACAAGCACTGAGCGCGACTGAGCGTGCAGGGGCGGGAATCTGCCCCTTCCGGCCGCGACGCATTGGAGTAAGCTGTGGCCCCATCACAGACCCACCCAGATCCACCTCTTGCGGAGCGGCCATGAGCGACACATCCAACAACTTCGGTTTCGGCAAATTCGTCCCCGGTTTTGACTTTCTGCAAAGCCTGGCCAAGGGGGCGTCCAGCAGCATTCCGCAGTTGCCCAACCTCTCCAACTGGGTGGCCCCCACCATCAGCGTGGAAGAGCTGGAAAAGCGCATCGAAGAGCTCAAGGCTGTGCAGTTCTGGCTGGAGCAGAACTCGCGCGCGCTGGCCGCCACCATTCAGGCGCTGGAGGTGCAGAAGATGACCCTGGCCACGCTCAAGGGCATGAACTTCAGCATGGGCGACGTGGCCAACGCCTTCAAGCTCAAGACCGCCGACACCGTGATGAGCGGCGTGCAGAAAGCCGCCGACACCGTGACCGGCGCGGCCGAGGCGGTGACCAGCGCTGCCGCCCGCGTGACGGGCCGTGCCGCTGCCGAAGAAGAAACCCCGGAAGAGACAGAGGCCGACGCCGCGCCCGCACCCGCTGCGAAAGCGAAGCCCAAAGCCAAGGGCAAGACTGCGGCTGCGGCCGAGCCCGCCGTGGTGGACCCGATGCAGTGGTGGGGCGCGCTCACCAGCCAGTTCCAGCAGATCGCCGCCAACGCCATGAAGGACGCGGCCAAGCAGACCGCCATCGACACCACCAAGAACATGGCCACGGGCCTGGCCAAGGAGGCGCTCAAGACGGCCACTGGCATGGCCAGCCAGTTTGCGGCCAAGGGCATGCAGACCATGCAGGGTGGTGCCAAGCGGTCTGCCACATCGGGTGCCGCCAAGAAGACCGCCGCCACCAAGAAACCTGCAGCGCGCACGACCACCACCAAGCCTGCGGCCAAGAAGGCCAGCAGCACCCGCAGCCCGGCTGCCCGCAAGCGAGCAGGCTGAGCCAGCGCCCGCAGGCGGAGCGCCACCCGGGCGCGCGTCCCGGCACGGAGACCCTCACCATGAAACTCTTTCCCACCGGCCACGCCACCCACCCCCAGTGGCGCATGGCGGCGGCGCTGGTGCTGGCGCAGCTGCGCGCCCAGATGGCGCTGCCCGAATACGCGACAGCGCCCACGCTGGGACTGCTCTACATCACCGACCACTACGGCAACGATGCCCAGGCGCTGCTCGACCACCTGAGCGCCGAGCTGCCCGAGGTGACCGACTGGAGCGGCACCGTGGGTGTGGGGGTGTCGGCCAACAACGCCGAATATTTTGACGAACCCGCACTGTCGGTGATGCTGCTGGATGTGCCCGCCGACCAGTACCGCGTGTTCTCGGGTGTGGCGCCGCTGCCCACGCATGCGCCCCGCCCGGGCAGCGGTTTTGTAGCGCACACGGCCCTGGTGCATGCCGACGGCCACACGCCCGAGCTGGCCGGGCTGCTGACCGAAATGGCGGCGCGTACCGAGTCCGGCTACCTGTTTGGCGGCCTCAGCGCCAGCCGCACGGCCAGCGTGCAGTTTGCGGTGGGCGGCGACGGCAACATGGCCGGGCAGGGCGGTGCCAGCGGGGTGTTCGATGGGGGGCTCTCGGGTGTGGCCTTTGATGCCGGGGTGGCCCTGGTGTCGCGTGTCACGCAGGGCTGTCAGCCCGTGGGTGCGCTGCACACCATCACTGCTGCGCAGGACAACGTGGTACTCACGCTCGATGGCGAGCCCGCGCTGGATGTGCTGCTCGACACGCTGCAGGTGTCGCTGGATGGTGGCGACCCGCAGCCCGCGCTGCGCAAGGTGCGCGCCACGTTGGCCGGGCTGGTGAGTGCCGGTGAACAACCCCAGGGCCAGCGCCGCACGGGCCACTTCGGTACCGACACGCGCGTGCGCCACATCGTGGGGCTCGACGGCAGCCGCCGGGGCGTGGCCCTGGCCGACCAGGTGGAAGCGGGCATGCACCTGGCGTTCTGCCAGCGCAATGTGGCGGCGGCACGCGCCGACCTGATGCGCATCTGCGCCGAAATCCGCGAGGAGCTGTCGCCCGAAGAGCTGGAGCCCGCGCCGCTGGAATCGTCGTCCGAGGCGCGGGGCGGCCCCGCCCCGGCGCCCGGAACGCCCGGCGCCGGGGTGCTGCCCCAGACCGGGCGGCGCATCTGTGGCGCCATCTACGTGAGTTGCTCGGGCCGGGGCGGGCCGCATTTTGGCGGACCCAGCGCCGAGCTGCAGATCGTGCGCCATGCACTGGGCGATGTGCCGCTGGCCGGTTTTTTTGCGGGCGGCGAGATCGCCCACCACCACCTCTACGGCTACACCGGGGTGCTCACCGTGTTTGTGGACAGCGGGCCGCAGGCCTGAGCGCAGGGGTACTTCATTGCTGTTGGGTCGGCGTCAACGCGTTTGAATCCATTCACGCTGAGCTTGTCGAAGCGCCGCGCGGGGCTTCGACAAGCTCAGCCCGAACGTTGTTTCAAGCACGAATGATCTGCAATGGAATCAGAGGACCGGGCTGTCCTCGGCCTCGGCCTTTTCTTCGGGCGTGAGCCGCGTGGCCAGGATCTTGTCGATGGTCTTGCCATCCATGTCCACCACCTCCAGCTTCCAGTCTTCCCACTGCACCGTGTCGGTCACCTTGGGCAGGCGGCCCGTCAGCAGCATGATCATGCCGCTCAGGGTGTGGTAGCGGCCGCGCTCTTCTTCGGGCACGGCGTCCAGGTTCAGGCGGTC
>OGCL01001732.1_pt1 | contig 17439 bp, 14 predicted proteins | sample 1570041 | NCBI WGS metagenome assembly OGCL01 (sample SAMN06266162, study PRJEB24511) | hot springs metagenome | isolation source: Hot spring water | place: South Africa: Limpopo | collected 2015-06-22
GCCCGCGAGGAGTGCGCAGTGTGGCTGCGGGCCGCGACACAACTTCACTGGAGCATTGCCGACCCGGTGGCCGTTGAGGGAGAAGACGAACGGCTGCGGGCCTTTCGCGCCGTGCGCGACGAGGTGCGCGAGCGGGTAAGCGGGCTGCTGCCGCTCCTGCCCTCGCTGATCGCTCCAATTCACAACGACTGAGGTGAACATACGGGGAAACCGGGTTTCCCCACCTGCGGTGAGCCTGTCGAACCGCGCCCCTGCCTGTGGGGCGCCAGCCGCTCCCAATAGCGGTTGGGGGGTGGGGAAACCAGGTTTCCCCACCCCCCTCCCTGGTGGGAGGGTTTGGGAGGGCGCAGCCCTCCCAGGAAACAACCCGCCAGCAGGGAGGGTTTGGAAGGGCACAGCCCTCCCAGAAACAACCCGCCAGCGGGGAGGATTTGGGAAGGCACAGCCCTCCCAGGGAACAACCCGCCAGCAGGGAGGGTTTGGGAGGGCTGTGCCCTCCCAAGAAAAACCCATTTTCATCTTGTCGTTGTGCGGCGCAGCCGCGAATGAGCGCTTACGCGAGAATCAGGGTAACCACCGTCTCAACGTGGGGGGTCTGCGGAAAGAGGTCAATCGGCTGCACCTGGTCGAGCCGATAGCCGGCGGCCAGGAGGGGTGCCAGGTCGCGCCCGAGGATGCCGGGATGACAGGAGATATAGACCACCCGCGGCGGCGCCAGACGCACCAGGGTTTCCAGCACAGCGGGATGACATCCGCGGCGAGGCGGGTCGAGCAACACGCCATCGAAGGGGCCGGCCAGCCCAGGCAGGACGCGCTCTACCGCGCCCTGGATGAAACGAACGCTCCCGATAGCGTTGAGGGCGGCGCTGCGCTCACCGTCGGCCACTGCCGCCGGATGCTCCTCCACTGCGACAACCTCGGCGCCCGCGGCGGCCAGGGGCAGAGCGAGGGCCCCGGCGCCGGCGTAGAGGTCGAGCATCCGCAGACCGGGGGCCGGGCGGAGCGCCGCGCGGGCCAGTTCGAGCATACGCTCGGCCTGCGGCAGGTTAACCTGAAAGAACGTTAGCGGCGCCAGTTCAAAGACGATCCCCTGGAATTCCTCCAGCAGGCTGGCAACCCCGGAAGCCGCGCCGCGCCAGTCGCGGCCCTCGACCAGCACACCGGCCAGTGTCGGCACATAAGCGCGCCAGGCCTCGGCCAGCAGCAGCAGATCCAGCGAGGGAACCTCGCGGGTGGGGCGCAACACGCCCACCGCGTAGCCAGAGGCCACGCTGGCCCGCAGCGTCACCCCACTGAGAATGCCAGCGGGAAGAACGGCGCGCAGGCCCGCGAGGGCCTCGTTGAGCGCCGGCAATAGCAGCGGATCTTCAGATAGATCGGCCACCGCGCGCGTGCTGGCGATGTGATACCCGACCTGACGACCCTCCACGTGCAGGTGGGCCGTGTTGCGATAACCCCAGGGGCGCGGCGCGGCGATGACCGGGGCCACGGGCGGGTCAGCAATTTCAGCAAGCTTGACCAGTTGCTCGCGCACGATGGTCGCTTTGAGGCGCAGTTGGGCCGGGTAGGCGATATGCTGCCACGGCGCGTGATCGCCATCGCTCAGACGTGGTGCAACCCGTTCGGGCGACGGATCGAGCACCGCGTCCACCTGGCCGCGGGCATAGCTCGGATGACGCTCGTAGAGACGCACCCGTACTCGTTCACCCGGCAGGCCCCCACGGGCAAAGACCACCAGACCCTCGTGGCGGCCCACCCCATCCCCGCCCTGGGCCACGGATTCGACCACCAGCTCGAGCGTCTCGTCGCCGGTCATGATATCGCTATGCTCCTGAGGTGAAAATAGCCCGCCCGCGGGAGGGTTTGGGGGTAGGGGCGCGGCGGCGCCGCGCCCCTACCCCCTCCTAGGAAACAACCCGCCAGCGGGGAGGGTTTGGGAGGGCTGCGCCCTCCCAAGAAAAATCCATGTTCATCCCGTCGTTGCGCGGCGCAGCCGCGTGGAATGACTGATGTGAACATACGAGGAAACCGGGGTTCCCTCCGCCCTGTTCACCGGGTGCCGGCCATCCCCAACGGGGTTGGTGGGTGGGGAAACCGGGTTTCCCCACGCCCCTGGGGAGGGCGTAGCCCTCCTGGAACCAGGCCGTTCCCCTGACGCAGACAACCGGCCTCCCCCCCTCAACGCATCTCGAAGACCTCCTTCTCCACCAGCTCGATCTGCACCGGGTACCTACCGGTAAAACAGCCCTTGCAGAACTCGCTGGGCGCCTGGCGGGTGGAGCGGATCAGGCCCTCCAGGCTGAGGTAGGCCAGGCTATCGGCCGCCAGGTGGGCGCAGATTTCGGGGATGCTCATCCGGTGGGCGATCAGTTCGGGGTAAGTCGCCATATCTACGCCGAGGAAGCAGGGGTGACGGATGGGCGGTGAGGAGACCCGGATATGGACCTCGCGGGCGCCGGCCTCGCGGAGCAGACGGACAATCGGGCCGCTGGTGTTGCCGCGCACGATGCTGTCATCAACCAGCACTACGCGTTTGCCGGCCAGATTGTCGGGCAGGGCGTTGAACTTCAGATTAATGCCTACTTTTCGCAGATGATCATCAGGCTGAATAAAAGTTCTTCCAATATAGCGATTTTTGATCAATCCTTCTGAGTACGGAATACCCGACTCCTGAGCATAGCCGATGGCCGCAGGGGTGGCGCTGTCGGGCACGGCAATCACCACATCGGCCTCGGCGGGCGCCTCGCGGGCCAGTTCACGCCCCTGCTCGACGCGCACGGCGTGCAGTGCCGTCCCGTGGAGCAGGCTATCCGGCCGGGCGAAGTAGATATACTCAAACAGACACTCCGCGCGGTGCGGGGCCGGCATTCGGGCCACAGTGCGCGGGCCGTCTTCGGTGATCGCCACAATCTCGCCGGGTTCGATCTCGCGCACAAACTCGGCCCCGATGGGGCCGAAGGCGCAACTCTCCGAAGCCACCACCCACCCCTGCGGGCCAAGTCGGCCCAGGCAGAGCGGATGCAACCCCAACGGGTCGCGCACGGCGTAGAGCGTCTGGCGCGTCAGCACGGTCAGACAGTAGGCCCCCTGCGCGCGGACCATGAACACGCGCAGTTTTTCCTCCCAGGTATGGCCCTCACCACCCGCGAGCATCTGCGTAATCACTTCGGAATCGCTGCTGCTGGTCAAACCGACGCCGCGGTTAAGCAGCTCGCGGCGCAGGGCGGCAGCGTTGGTCAGGTTCCCATTATGGCCCACGGCCAGCGGGCCAAGGGCGCTCTCCACCACAAACGGTTGCGCGTTCTCGATGCGCGAGGAGCCGGTGGTAGAGTAGCGCGTGTGACCTATCGCCATGAAGCCGGTGAGCGGGCGCAGCTTATCCTCGTTGAAGACCTGGGCCACCAGCCCCATCTCCTTGTGGTAGCGGATCGTGCGTCCGTTGGAGACGGCGATCCCTGCGCTCTCCTGCCCGCGATGCTGCAAGGCGTAGAGGCCAAAAAATGTCAGACGCGCGACATCGGCATCGGGATGCACGATGCCGAAAATGCCGCATTCGTGGCCGGGTTTGTCATCGGACTGATCGGTCACAGGCGGTTGACGGCCCGGATGGGCAGCAGCGGTCATAGTTCCATATTCCTCCACGGGCAACCAGGCCCGTTGGCGCCGGTACGATCCAGGAAGCTCTCTCAACGAGGGCGCGCGGCGCAATCCTGGCATTGGCAAGCGACATTGCTTCGAAGATCTAAATAAAGTATAGCACAGACGGAATGAAGGCTGAGGTGAAAATACGGGGAAACCGGGTTTCCCCACCTGCGGTGAGCCTGTCGAACCGCACCCCTGCCTGTGGGGCGCCAGCCGTTCCCAACCGCGGTTGGGAAATGGGGAAACCGGGTTTCCCCACACCCCTCCCTGGCGGGAGGGTTTGGGCGTAGAGACGCAGCGCCGCTGCGTCTCTACACGTTTCATTCCGGGGTTGTGCGGCGCAGCTGCATGACCGTCGGATGTGAACATATGGTACAATGTCCTGCTGTCAGTGGGAGCGAAGCTGCCGCAGGCTCACCACTGCCGCCACACTCGCCCGATGCGCTTACTTATATTTATTCGCGCAACAAAGCCGCATGGGCGCCTGATGTATTTCCAGGCAACTCGCTGGCGTATCAGCGCGACGGTGATCGCTTTTAGATACACTGCGACCAATCTGCAATCGAACGAAGGAGCGCCGTTGTGGAAATTGCGCTGTACATCGCTCTGATCATCATTAGTGTGGTGCTGATCGCCCTGGTGGTCTTGCAGGCGCGCAGCCCGGGTATGGCTAACCGCGACACCAGCTCGATCTACCGCACGCGCCGCGGCCTGGAGAAGACCCTCTACCAGGCCACCCTGGTTCTGAGCACGTCGTTTCTGCTGCTCTCGTTGATCGCCAGCCTGCCGATTTTTGGCTAGCTGCGCTGCGTAACGACGGGGTGAACCCGGGGTTTTTCCCGGGAGGGCTGCACCCTCCCGGGCCCTCTCCGCCGGCAGGGGAGTGGAGACGCCCCGTTTCTCCATTGTCGTATCAGCAGCGTGTGGACCACTGATGGCCCGTCGCATTCGCTGGCAAATTGTCATCGCTGCGTTGAGCATTATGCTGATCGCCGGGTTGCTCGGCGCGGTGGCCTTGCGCAACGCGTCGGTGGCGACGCCTCTGGTCGGCGGTTCCTACGTTGAGGCCGTGGTTGGCGCCCCGGTACGCCCCGTTCCCCTGCTCAACGATCCGCTCGCCGACCCGGTGGGCCGCGATTTGATTGCGTTGATCTTCGATGGCCTGGTACGTATCGGCGCCGATGGGCTGATCGAGCCGGCGCTGGCTCAGTCCTACCAGGTTGATGCGAGCGGTACGATCTATGAATTCAACCTGCGGCGCACGCTCACCTGGCACGATGGCCGGCCCTTCACCGCCGATGATGTGGTCTTTACCCTGCGGGCGTTGCAGGTAATCGATCAGCCCGGCGAACCGGCGCTCGCCGCTGTCTGGCAAGATGTGCTGGTGGACCGGCTGGACGCCTATACCGTGCGCGTCACCCTGACCGCGCCGTTCGCGCCGTTCTTGAGCATGGCCCGCGTGCCGATCCTGCCGGCCCACCTGTTTGCCGGCAACCCGCCGGAGGCCTGGGTCGCCGGAGCACTGGCCGAACGGCTGGTGGGCACCGGCCCCTATCGCCTGGTTGAACTGCGCGAGGATCGCGCCGTGCTCACGGCCAATGAGCGCTACTTCGGCGGCCGTCCCTACGTCGAGCGTCTCGAGTTGCGCTTCATGGCCTCGCCCGAGGCTGCCTTCGCCGCCCTCGCCCGCGGCAATGTGACGGCCTACGGCGCCCGTCTGACCGGAACGGACGCGATTGATGACCTGCCCGCCGGTCTCCGCGGAGCGCTTGTGCCCCTCGATGAGTACACCACCCTGAGTTTTAATTTGCGCCGCGCGCCGCTCGACAATCTGAACCTGCGCCGCGCCCTGGCCCACGGCCTTAACAAAGACGCGCTGATCGAGCGCGCCCTGAATGGCTCGGCAACGCCCCTTGATACGCCCATCCTCCCCGGCTGGTGGGCCTATGACCCTGAGGCGCGCTGGTATGCGCCTGATCCTGCCACCGCCGCGCGCATCCTGAGCGAATCGGGCTTCGACCGTGACGCCGACGGTACGCTCCAGCGCGCCGGACGCGCCCTGGCCCTGGAGCTGCTGGTGGATAATGAGCCGAAGCGCCGCGCCGTCGCCGATGAGATCGCCCGCCAGTGGGGCGATCTCGGGCTGCGCATCAGCGTGGTCGAACTCGATGGGCCGGCGTTGCAGGCCCGCCTGCGCGCCCACGACTTCGACCTGGCCCTGCACACCTGGACGCGCCTCGGCCCTGACCCTGACCCCTTTGCCCTGTGGCACTCCAGCCGCGCCGATACAGGGCTGAACTACGCCGGTCTGGCCGATAGCCAGGTTGACGATCTGCTCACCAGCGCCCGCGTCGAGAGCGAGCTTGCCGCTCGTAGCGCCGACTACGCCGCCTTCCAGCGGCGCTGGATCAGCCTGGCGCCGGGCATTACCCTGTACCAGCCGCTCTACCGCTTTGCCGCCCTCGAGGCCCTCGACGGCACAGGTCTTGACGATCCTGAGAGCACCCTGCACCAGTTGCTCATCGGACGCGAGGATCGCTACCGTAATGTGACGCGCTGGTTCCTCAAGAGCTACCGCGAGATTCAGGGCGAGGTTCGCTGACCCCGTCAGCTTCGCAGGTCGCGCAGGTCGAAGACTGGCCCGTCCTTGCAGCGGAGGCGCGCGCCGTTGCGGGTCTCGACCAGGCAACTCAGGCACGTACCCACGCCACAGGGCATCACGCCTGCCAGGGCCGTCTGAGCGAAGCCCCGTTCCCAGCGCAATGTGCCTGCGCGTACCTGTTCGATCACCGGCGCCAATAGCGGCGCCGTTAGCCCCAGGCAGAGCTGATCGGCCCACCCCAGTGGCGCTCCGCTCAGGGCAGGGCCGCCGGCGAGGTGGGCGCCGGCGAGCAGCGCCGGCAGGGTTGCTTCGCCGCTCGCCTCCGTCAGGTACTCGACATCCGAGGGCAGCAGGAAGGGCGGTGGCAGTACGTCGGCGCCCGCAGCGGCCACCAGCAGCACCACGGCAACGCCCCGCGCCACCGCAGCGCGGGCAAGGAAGAGCAGCGCCGGCACGGTGGGGCCGGCCCCGGCCAGCAGCAGGTTGCGCGTCTGCTCGGCGAGGGTAAACCCGTTTCCAACCGGACCATAGACATCGAGCCGCGCCCCCGACGGCTGGGCGGCAAGCCAGGCCAGGCCGCGCTCTTCGGGCGCCAGAAGCACCTCCACCACGCCCGTGTGCGGGTCGGCATCGGCGGGGAACAGCGTTCGCCGCAGCAGTGGATCGTCGCTTTCGGGCGGCGCGCAGCGCGCGAGCATAGCCTGCCCGGGGCGCATGGCGCGCGCCAGATCCGGAACGTGCCAGCGCGCCAGGGTCAAGGCGCCGAGCTGGCGTCGCTCCACGACAATGGGTTCGTGGTAGGGCATGGTTCAAACCAGCGTGACAGGTTGCGGTGACCGTTGCCGGCTGATAGTCTTTGAAACTTCACATTCCACGAACGCTCAGGCTGGAAGAGCCGACCCTGAACTACGGCGCCGGCGCGCGCCAGAGCTGTGCGCGGAACGAAGCGATCACGCGGGGGGATTGTAGCATAGCTACGGGTTCTCCATCTCCCTGCCTGTGAGGTTCAGGGGCGGACAGAACGTATGATCGCCGACGGGCGTTATGGCATTGGGATGCGCTGGTTGGTCCTCACCCCCTCCCCCTCTCCAGCGAAGCTGGAGAGGGGAGACCAGAGCCGTGCGCGGGGGCGTTCCAATGCGGTATAAGCCACGTTAGCCCGTATGTTCTGTCCGCCCTTAAAGCCTGTGGGGAGGGTCCGGGCCTAGAGGCGCAGCGGCGCTGCGTCTCTACAAAGCGCTCCTGCATATGGTGCTATACTGCGCCTATGGCAGCCGAAATCGTCGCGGAGATCGCCCTCAACGCCAGCGGCAGAACGCCGCCGGTGCTCTCGTACCGCGTGCCGCCGCACCTCCAGAGCCTCGTGCGCCCCGGGCAACTGGTCTGGGCGCCTTTGCGTCGCAGTCAGGTGCAGGGGGTGGTACTGCGTCTGACGGCGCTCGCCGCGCCCGCCGAGCACCTGCGCGAGATCATCGGCCTGGCCGACCCTGAGGCGGTGATCACCGAGACGGGCCTGCTCCTGGCGATGTGGGTTGCCGGCACCTACCGCGCGCCGCTCTACGCCGTGCTGAGCCTGCTGCTGCCCCCCGGCGTGGGTCAGCAACGCGCGACCACCTGGCGCGCCACCCCCACCGGCCTCAACGCCGATCTGCCGGCCCTCCCGGAACGTGAGCGGGCGATCCTGTACTACCTGCGCACCCGCGGCGAACAGGACGAGGCGGCGCTGCGCCGGGCGCTGCGCGGCAGCGACGCCGAGCTGCGCGCCGCCTACACCGCGCTGGCCGAGCGGGGCTTGATCGTCGCAGGCGCGACCACGACGCCCCCCCGGGTCCGCCCCCGCGTCGAGCGCCTGGCGCGCCTGCGTGTCCCGCTGGCGACCTTGCCGGAGACGCTGGAGGCCCTGCGTCGCGCGCCGCGCCAGCGCGCCGTGCTTGAATGGCTGGCCGCGCGTCACGGGGAGGGCCAGGCCGATCCGCCCCCCGCCAGCCCCCTGGCGGAACTCTACGCCGCGACTGGCGCAAGCGCCGCCCTGCTGCGCGCCCTGGAGCGGCGGGGCCTGGTGGCGCTCGAAACCCGCGAGGTGCAGCGCGATCCCCTGACCGTCGCCGTGCCGCCCGACCAGCCCCCCCCGCTGACTCCGGCGCAACGCGCGGCCTACGAGGCCATCGTTCAGGCCCTCGAACGGGCCGCCACCCACACCGAAGCGGCCGGCGCCGGGCAGGCGCAAGCGCCGGTCTTCCTCCTGCACGGAATCACCGGCAGCGGCAAGACCGAGATCTACCTGCGCGCCATTGCCCGCACCCTGCGACTGGGCCGCCAGGCTCTGGTGCTGGTCCCCGAAATCGCCCTGACGGCCCAACTGGTGCGCCGCTTCGCCGCGCGCTTTCCGGGTCAACTGGCCGTGCTGCACAGCGGCCTGAGCCTGGGCGAGCGCTACGATGCCTGGCGCCGCCTGCGCCGCGGCGAGGCGCTGGTGGCAATCGGTTCGCGCTCGGCGGTGTTTGCCCCCCTGGAGCGCGTGGGGCTGGTGATCGTTGATGAGGAGCACGAACTAACTTACAAGCACGAGGGCAGCCCCCGCTACCACGCGCGTGACACGGCGCTGCAACTTGCGGCCCTCAGCGGCGCGGTCACCCTCCTGGGCAGCGCGACCCCGGCAGTGGAGAGCTACCACGCCGCGCGGGAGGGCCGCTACCGCTTGCTGGAACTCCCCGAGCGCGTGGGCAGCGCGCCCGGCGCCGACGGGCTGCCCCGCTCGCGCACCCTGCCGCTGCCACCGGTGCGGATCGTGGATATGCGCGCCGAACTCCAGCAGGGCAACGCCTCGATCTTCAGCCAGCCGCTGCACCAGGCCCTCGCCGCTACCCTCGCGCGGGGCGAGCAGGCCATGCTCTTCCTCAATCGGCGCGGCGCAGCCTCCTTCGTCATGTGTCGCGATTGTGGCTACGTGGCCAGTTGCAGCGCCTGCTCCAGCCCGCTCACACTGCACTACGACGCCGCGGAAAGCGCGAACGCCGCGGCCGGGACAACCGTGCTGCTCTGCCACGCCTGCGGCGCGCGCGCCGCGCTGCCGGTGATCTGCCCGCGCTGCCTGAGCGCGCGCGTGCGCAGCTTCGGCATCGGCACCCAGCGCGTAGCTGAGGAGGTACGGGCGCTCTTTCCCGCCGCCCGCGTGCTCCGCTGGGACCGCGACAGCGCCGGCGGCAAGGGCGCCCACGAGCGCCTGCTCGATGCGCTGCTGCGCCACGAAGCTGATGTCGTCGTCGGCACCCAGATGATCGCCAAGGGCCTCGACCTGCCCATGGTCACCCTGGTTGGCGTCGTGGCCGCCGATACCAGCCTGCACCTGCCCGACTTTCGCAGCGGCGAACGCGCCTTTCAACTGCTGACCCAGGTGGCCGGACGGGCCGGGAGGCGCTCTGAGGGCGCCCAGGTGCTCATTCAAACCTACAACCCTGAGCATTACGCCCTGCTCGCCGCCCAGGAGCACGACTACCGGCGCTTCTTCTCCCAGGAGATCGCCTTTCGCCGCGTCACCGGCTACCCGCCCTTCAGCCGGCTGGTGCGCCTGGTGTACGCCGCCGAGAACCCGCGCGCCGCGCAGCGCGAAGCCGAACGTCTGGCCGGACGAGTGCGCGTCTTGCTCGAGCAGCGCGCGCTGGCAGGCTGGAGCCTGATCGGGCCGGCGCCCGCCTTCATCCAACGGGTGCGCGGGCGCTGGCGCTGGCACCTGATCCTGCGCGTCGCCCCACCAGCCGACGAACAGACGCTCAACGCCGTGCTCGATGCGCTTGAGCCGCTCTATGGCTGGAGCGTTGATGTTGATCCGGTACACGTTCTGTGATCTCTCTCAAAGGTATGTTATAATCCTGAGGTGAAAATATGGGGAAACCGGATTTCCCCATCCCTCTGCCTGGGGAGTGCCAGACGCCCCCACCAGCGGTTGGGACACGGGGAAACCGGGTTTCCCCAATCCCCTTGCCTGGGGGGGTGCTAGCCGCTCCCACCAGCGGTTGGGACACGGGGAAACCGGGTTTCCCCAATCCCCCTGCCTGGGGGGGTGCTAGCCGCTCCCACCAGCGGTTGGGACACGGGGAAACCGGGTTTCCCCGTCCCCCTGCCTGGGGGGTGCCAGACATCCCCAACGGCGGTTGGGAAGTGGGGAAACCGCGTTTCCCCATCTTCCCGCCTGGGGGGTGCCAGACGCTCCCAACAGCGGTTGGGAAGTGGGGAAACCGGGTTTCCCCATCTTCCTGCCTGGGGGTTGCCAGACGCCCCCAACAGCGGTTGGGACATGGGGAAACCGGGTTTCCCCACCTCCCTCCCAGGAAAAAGCTCTTTTCATCACGTCGTTGTGCGGCGCAGCCGCAACGTGGAGTAACGCAGCTTCTCCACCAGAAATGAGAACAATTATGGCCATACGGCGCATTTTTCGCATTGACAACGAAGAGGACAAGAAGATCCTCAAAACACACTGCCGCCCGGTGAAATTGCCCGATCCGGGCCTGAAGCGCCTTGTGGCGGACATGTTCGAGACCATGCACGCCAGCAACGGCGTGGGCCTGGCAGCGCCGCAGATCGGACTGCCTATCCGCCTGTGCGTGATCGAACTGCCGCCCGAGCTTGAAGAACGCGAAGACGGGACCACTGTCGTGGTCGCGCCAGCAGAACAATTCGTGCTGATCAATCCCAGGATCGTCAAGAGCAGCGGCGAAGAGGTGCTGCGCGAGGAGGGTTGCCTGAGCCTGCCCGGCTGGTACGGCCAGGTGCCCCGGCAGACCTGGGTGACGGTGGAGTTTCAGGATCTCAACGGCAAGTCGCTCCGCCTGCGTCGCGCCGACGGACTGCTTGGCTGGGCCATTCAACACGAAGTTGACCATCTCAACGGCATCCTGTTCACGGAACGCATTCGTGACCTGTCTACCCTGCGCGAGGTAAGCCGCGCGCCTGAAGGCAACGAGATAGCTGCATAACCACGCATGAACATCGCAGTCCTTGCTGACATTCACGCCAATCCTGCAGCGTTGCATGCCGTGATCGAAGATGTCGAGTCCTGGTCACCCGATCTCGTGATCGTCGCCGGCGATATGGTCGGGCGCGGTCCGCTCCCTCGGGCTTGCCTCGAACTGGTGTTGCGCATGCGTGACGAGCGTGGCTGGCAGGTGATCCGCGGCAACCACGAGCGTTACGTCCTGGTCTTTGAACAGGAACGCCAGCGCCCCGACTTCCCAACCAGCGGCCCGCAGTATGAAGTGAGCCGCATGGCAGCCTGGACCCATAGCCAGGTTGCCGATATGATCCCCCAGATCACCGAACTGCCCGAACACCTGACCCTGGATCTCGATGGGGAACGCCTGGCAATCTACCACGCCTCGGTGCGCCACGACCGCGACGGTATCTACCGCGGCGCGCCGCTCGACGAAGTGCGCGCGCAGATTGACCCTTCGGCGGCGGTATTCTGCGCCGGCCACACCCATACTCCACTGGTGCGCCAGGTGGACTCAACCCTGGTCGTGAATACCGGTTCGGTGGGTCTGCCCTTCGACGGCGATACCCGCGCCTCGTATGCCCGGCTCACTCGTGAACGCCATAGCTGGCAGGCGCGCATCACTCGTGTGCGCTACGATGTCGGCGCTACCGAACAGGCCTTCGTCCAGAGCGGCATGCTCGAAGCGGTGGGGTCCTACGCCCACCTGATGCTGCGCGAACTCCGCACCGGGCAGTCGATCCTGTTTGATTTCATCCCTGCCTACCACGAGCGCATCCTCTCCGGCGCCATCAGCCTCGAAGAGGCCGTCCGCGATTTCCTTACCCGGGTCGAGCGAGCCGCGTGAGGGTGTGTGGAAGTGTAGAGCTGTAGAGCTGTGGAGTTGTAGAGCTGTCAGGTGAGAGCCAATTATACCAATTACCGTTGATGACAACGCATTGCTTGAAGCGGTTTCAGGCATTGTGCTCCCCAGCGCGGCAATCCAAAATCTAAAATCTAAAATCAAAAATCACCCTCACCCCCTCACCCGCTGCGGAGCCGTCGCCTCCAGGGCCTCGATCAGCCCGGCGAGGAGGGCGTTGACCGGCGTCGGCACGCCCAGGCGCGCGCCTTCCCGGGCTACGGCGCCGTTGATCGCAGCTATCTCCGTCGGCGCGCCCCGCAGCACGTCTTGCAGCGTTGAAGAGCGATTGGCCGCCGTGGCCCGAGCCACGGCCAGCACGTGTTCGACCGGGTCGGCATACGGGAGGCTGACCCCCTGAGCCGTAGCTACGGCGGCGGCCTCGCGCACCGCAGCGGCGAGCAGTTCACGCGCTGGCAGCGTCTCCGCCAGCGCGCCATTGGGCGCCCGCAGCAACGCCGTCAGCGCATTGATCCCCGCGTTGACGACCAGTTTGCCCCACACCAGCCCCGCAACATCATCGTGGACCTCGGCGGGCAGGCCGGCGCTGGTAAAGAGTTCCGCCAGCGCCGCGGCCATGGCCCGATCGGGCGCAGCGCCAAAGAGCGTCGGCCCCATCCCGGCGTGGCGCACCCGCCCCGGCCCCAGCAGCGTGCCCCCCAGCGAGGTAACCCCCTGACCAACGCGCCCCTCGCCCAGCGCGGCGGCCAGGATCTCGCGATTGCCCAGGCCATTCTGAAGCGTATAGGCCACCCCCCCGGCAAGCAGCACCGTCCGGGCAACTTCGGCAGCCCAGGGCGTCTGCCGCGCCTTGACCAGAACCAGAGCCAGCTCAACTGGGCCAGCCAGCGCCGCGTCGGTCACAGCGCGCACCGGGCGCGCGGCCTCGACGCCATCGCGCTCGCAGCGCAGCCCGTGGGCGGTCATCGCCGCCACGTGTTCGGCCCAGGGGTCCACCAGAACAACGTCGGTGACCGCCGACAGATAAAAGCCGATCACTCCGCCCAGAGCGCCAGCGCCGATCAAAGCCACGCGCATACGGATACCTCCGGGATTCTACCGTGAACATAGCCCGCCCGCGGGAGGGTTTGGGCGTAGAGGCGCGGCGGCACCGCGCCTCTACGCCCTCCCAGGAACCAACCCGCCAGCGGGGAGGGTTTGGGAGGGCTGCGCCCTCCCAGGAACAATAATATTTTCATTCCGGCACAGAGCATCCGAGCCAGGGTGGCTTGTACCGCCTTGCGCGCCGGTTCGAAGTCGGGTAGAATCGGCGGCATCATAGCATGGCCCGGTGAAGGCCCCACTACTGCGTCAGCGATGGCCCGCCCTGGTCGGGGCGCCCAGAAGACGGGAAGAGGAGGATTTGTGGCTACTGAGATTGACCTCGTCCACGCTGATCACGAGCACCTGCTCCATCCGTTGTACCACCCCAGCGCCCACAAGACACCGATCGTCTGGGTCGAGGGCCGGGGGGCTATCGTGCGCGACATCACCGGCAAGGAGTACATTGACGGCCTGAGCGGTCTCTGGAACGTTAACGTGGGCCACGGGCGCGAGGAACTCGCCGAGGCCGCCGCAGCGCAGATGCGGCAACTGGCCTTCTACTCGGGCTACGTTGGCTCGACCAACCTGCCGGCGATCCATCTGGCCGAGAAACTGGCCGAACTCTTCTACCCCTCGATCAACACGTTCTTTTTCACCAGCGGCGGCGCCGAGAGTACCGAGACTTCATTCAAGACGGCGCGCTTCTACTGGAAGGCGGTCGGCAAGCCCGACAAGGTCAAGTTTATCTCGCGCATGAAGGGCTACCACGGGGTCACAATGGCGGCCATGGCCGCGACGGGCCTGCCGGCCTACTGGCCGATGTTCGAGCCGCGGATGCCCGGCATTCTGCACATCGAGTCGCCCTACCCCTACCGCTTTGTCAACAAGACGCCCGGGGTGAGCGATGGGGTGGCCGCGGCCAATTTGCTGGAGGAGGCCATTCTGCGCGAGGGTCCCGAGACGGTTGCGGCCTTTATCGCCGAGCCGATCCAGGGCGCGGGCGGAGTTATTCCTCCCCAGGACGATTACTTCCGGCGTATTCGCGAGATTTGCGACACCTACGAGGTGCTGCTGATCGCCGACGAGGTGATCACCGGCTTCGGGCGCACCGGGCGCTGGTTCGGCCTGGAGCACTACGGGATCGAACCGGATATTGTGCAGTTCGCCAAGGGAATCACCTCCGGGTACGTTCCCCTGGGGGGCGTGGGCATTAACGATACGATCCGCAGCGCCATCGAGAGCGTGCCGCCGGAAAAGCGCTGGATGCACGCCTTCACCTATTCGGGGCATCCCACCGCCTGCGCGGTGGCCCTGGCAAACATCGCCATCATCGAGCGCGAGGGCCTGGTCGAGCGGGCCGCCGAAGTCGGAGCGCACCTGAATGCCGCGCTTAAGGAATTGGAAGAAATGCCCATTGTCGGCAATGTGCGCGGCAAGGGGATGATGGCGGCGGTGGAACTCGTCGCCGACAAGGCTACCAAGGAGCCCTTCCCCCCATCGGCCAACGTCGGCGGGCGCGTGCAGCAGGAGATGACCGCCCGCGGGTTGTTCACCCGCGTTATCGGCGACACGATCTGTATCGCCCCGCCCCTGGTCACCCCGGTTGAGACGATTGACCGCCTGGTGCAGATCGTCGGTGAGTCGATCGCCGCTGTGTCGCCGTAGAGCGCGGGACACATCGTGGACCTGCCCGGCGGGCAGGTCCACGAGGACGCTCAGGGGTTTTGCGGAGCGCATCAGGAAGGCTGCGCCCCGAGCATCACATTATCGATCAGGCGCACACTGCCGAGACGCGCGGCCAGCGACACCAGCGCGCCTCGTTCGCCGACGCGCTCAAGCTCGCGCAGCGTGATCGGGTCGGCCACACTGACATACTCGGGGCGCAGCAACGGCTCCGCATCGAGCACCGCGATCACCGCCTGGCGCAGGGCCTCGGCGTTGCGTTCGCCCGCCAGGTAGCGCTGCTCGGCGGCCTGCAACCCCCGGTAGATCGCCGGGGCAGCGCGTCGCTCCTCTGGCGTCAGGTAGGTGTTGCGGCTGCTCATCGCCAGACCATCATGCTCGCGCACCGTCGGGAGCACCACAATCTCCGTGGGGATGTTCAGATCGCGCACCATCTGGCGCACCACTACGGTTTGCTGGGCATCTTTCTGGCCAAAATAGGCCCGCGTTGGCTGCACGATATTCAGCAGCTTGCACACCACCGTCGCCACACCCCGAAAATGACCGGGCCGCGCCGCACCCTCCAGAACTTCATCGGCAGCCGGCTGCACCACGTAGGTGCCGAAGCCCTCGGGGTACATCTCTTCCCGTGAAGGAGCGAAGACCAGCTCGACCGCCTCGGCCTCGAGCAGGGCCAGATCGCGGTCCATATCACGGGGGTAGCGCTCAAAATCCTCGCGCGGGCCAAACTGGGTCGGGTTGACGAAGATACTCACCGCCACGGTTGAACACTCTGCGCGGGCCTGACGGATCAGGCTGAGGTGCCCCTGGTGCAGGTAGCCCATAGTCGGCACAAAGCCCAGCCCATCGCAGGCGGCGCGGGCGCGACGAAAATCGGCAACGGTAGTGATGACTTGCATGGGAGTGGTCCCCAGTGGATACATCCCGGCTAGCGTTCCGAGCCGAGCGTTTCTCAATATGATCATGACCCCGCCTCTCGGGGCGCGAGGCGCCCCCAACCGCGGTTGGGGTACGGGGAAACCGGGTTTCCCCATCCCCTGCCTGTGGGGGCGGCAACGGTCTCTACCCCATAGCCGGTGAAGAACGGCCCCATCCCCTGCCTGCGGGGGCGGCAACGGTCTCCACCCCATAGCCGGTGAAGAACGGCCCCATCCCCTGCCTGTGGGGGCGGCAACGGTCTCTACCCCATAGCCGGTGAAGAACGGCCCCATCCCCCTGCCTGTGGGGGCGGCAACGGTCTCCACCCCATAGCCGGTGAAGAACGGCCCCATCCCCTGCCTGTGGGGGCGCAACGGTCTCTACCCCATAGCCGGTGAAGAACGGCCCTATCCCCCTGCCGGTGGGGCGGCAAGCCTTCCCGACCGGGAGGGCTTGGGAGGGCGCAGCCCTTCCAGGAACAACTATGTTCATGCTGGCGTTGTCTGGCGTTGCACCTGCTCAATGGCAGCGCGCAGCGCAGCTTCGTCCATCGTCGAACTATGCTCAGCGGTCGGGAAGGTTCCGGCGCGCACCTCGGCAACATAACTGGCAAGGGCGGCGCCGATGGTCTCGGCGAGAGCAGCGTAGCGTTTGGTATGCCGGGGCACAAAATCACTGTAGAGACCAAGGAGATCGTGCCACACCTGCACCTGCCCATCACAATCGGCGCCAGCGCCGATGCCGATGGTGGGGATACGCAGCCGGGCGGTAATCTCGCGCGCCAGGGGCGCGGGCAGCAGCTCCAGCACGATCGCGAAGGCCCCGGCGGCTTCCAACGCCAGCGCATCCTCGATCAGACGCGCGGCCTGATCGGCGCTCCTACCCTGCACCCGCGTTCCGATCTGATGCACCGACTGAGGAGTGAAGCCGATGTGGCCCATCACCGGCACGCCCAGCTCCACCAGGCGCGCCACGATCGGCGCCACCGCAACGCCCCCTTCCAGCTTGACCGCCTGCGCCCCGGCCTCCTGGATCACCCGCCGCGTGGCGGCAATAGCCTCATCCACATTCGTGTAGGTCAGAAATGGCAGATCGCCCACCACCAGGGCCCGCTCGCTCCCCCGCACCACGGCCCGGATGTGGTGTACCATTTCATCGAGGGTCACCGGTACGGTCGACGTATGACCAAGCACCACCATTCCCAGCGAGTCGCCGACGAGCAGCAGCGGCACACCGGCGCGATCGGCGATCTGCGCCGATGTATAATCATAGGCCGTTACCATCGGGATGCGCTCGCCGCGGGCTTTCATCTTCTGCACGTCAAGGATCGTGATGCGCACGGGCGCCTCCTTTGTACACGCTGCGCAGCAACTTGCAAACAGGGAAAACCGGGTTTCCCCAACCCCCTGCCCGCCGGTGTGACACGCGACCTCACCACCGGTTGGCGGGTGGCGCAACCCGGTTGCCCCACGCCCCTCCCCGAGTTCAGGGGCGGACAGAACGTATGAGCGCCAGCGGGCGGTATGGCGTTGGGATGCGCTGGTTGGTCCTCACCCCCTCCCCCTCTCCAGCTTCGCTGGAGAGGGGAGACCAGAGCCGCGCGCCGGGGCATTCCAAAGCGGTATACACCACGTTGGCTCGGATGTTCTGTCCGCCCTTAAA
>OGCL01001733.1_pt1 | contig 17438 bp, 14 predicted proteins | sample 1570041 | NCBI WGS metagenome assembly OGCL01 (sample SAMN06266162, study PRJEB24511) | hot springs metagenome | isolation source: Hot spring water | place: South Africa: Limpopo | collected 2015-06-22
GCATCGGGAAGCACTACGATCGTCCTCTGGCACAAAGCGACCGAAGGCATGGGCCGGTCTAATGGACAATCTGGGATCATGCCACCGCCTCGGCCATGACCGGGGCAGCCAGTGCATGCTGGGCCTGGTAGGCGCCCACCTGCTCGGCTATGCGTCTGAGCAGACCGCCCCTGACCTCGTCCACACCACGGATGAGGGCCTGTTCGAAGGCAAACGCGTCGGCGGAGCCGTGGCTCTTGATGATCACGCCGTTGAGACCGAGCAGGCTGGCGCCGTTGTAGCGGCGCGGATCCATCTTGCGCTTGAAGGCGCGTATCACCGGCAGGGCGATCAGACCCGCCATACGGGTGAGGAGATTGCGTTTGAACTCCCTGCGCAGCTCCTCGGCGATGAGCCTGGCCACGCCTTCGGATGATTTCAGCGCCACGTTACCGACGAAGCCGTCGCAGACCACGACATCCACCGAACCAGTGTAGATGTCGTCGCCTTCGACGTTGCCGAGGAAATTGAGACCGCTCGCCTTGAGCAGTTCGGCCGCCCGCTTGACGACTTCATTGCCCTTGATGTCCTCTTCCCCGACGTTGAGCAGGCCCACGCGCGGCCGTTCCTTGTGCTCGATGGCAGAGGCGAGTGCGGCGCCCATGATACCGAATTGCAGCAGGTGATCCGCCGTACAGTCCACATTCGCGCCCAGGTCCAGCATGTAGGTGCGCCCGGTGTGCGATGGCAGGGTGGTGGCGATGGCCGGACGGTCTATGCCCGGCAGCGTCTTCAGGACGAATCTGGACACGGCCATCAGCGCCCCCGTGTTGCCCGCGGACACGCCCGCATCCGCCTCGCCGCGCTGGACCAGATCGGCCATCACCCGCATCGAGGAGTCTTTCTTGTATCGCAGGGCCTGCGCAGGCGGATCGTCCATCTTCACCACCTCGCTGGCGTGATGGATGCGCAGCCGGGTGCCCGTCACGGCCTTGTGCACCTTCAACTCCGCCTCGATGACGTCCTTCAGGCCGACGAGGACGACGTTGGTGTGGTCGGTCGCCGCGATCAGACTCAAGGCGGCCTTGACGGTGACATGTGGACCATGGTCGCCACCCATGGCGTCGATGGCGATGGTCACTTCGCGCATGCGTCCCCTCAGGTCAGACGGAGGCTGTGAAGTCCGTCAGGGCGTCATCGCCGATGAAGCGGCCGTGCGCCCCGCTCTGACCAGGCGTTCAGACCTCTTCGCCCTTGAGGGTGATGACCTTGCGGCCCCGGTAGTAGCCGCTGGGGCTGATGTGGTGGCGCAGGTGCAATTCCCCGGTGGTGGGCTCCACGGCGGTAGGCGGCTTGCCCAGAGCGTCGTGTGAACGGTGCATGCCCCGCTTCGATGGGGACTTCTTGTTCTGTTGTACGGCCATTTCGCTTCTCCAATATCAAATCGCAATCTCAAACTTCCGCTTGCCCGCACTCGCCCGCGGGATGCCTGGGGATCGCCGGCAGACTCAGCAACACCTCGTCCTCGATGAGGTCGCGAACATTCAGATGCGGCTCCGCCACCAGCCCGTCCAGCAGCGGATCCTCGCCCTCCCAACGGGCGAGCTCCTCCTCGCTGCGGGCCACAGGCAATACGGCCTCGACCGCGAGAGGAAACACGCAAGGACCCAGACAGCGCTGACAGACCAAGGTCAGAGCGCCTTGTACACCCAGGCGCAACACCGGGCGACCGGCATCGCGCCCGCCTTCCAGCCACCAACGCAGGGTGCCGTCACGGCTTGCCAGAACGTCATGCAATCGGCCCAGTTCCTGCAGGCTGTATTCACCCGAGATCCGCCCCGCGGTCTCGGCGAAGCGCAGACTGTCGATCTCCTGCCGTGCAGACATAAGCTGATAATGGTATTGTTTCGACAATGATCTGTCAAAAGTCTGTATAAGTCCTCACCCATCGAATGGTAGGATATGGGTCAGATCAGGTCTTGCATCTCGTCGTACGCGCCAGCCGTGATTCACTGTAGAAGCCAGTCCCCATCCCCGGGTTAACGTGATGATCAGGAAAATCCTCGTAGCCAACCGCGGTGAGATCGCCGTGCGCATCGTGCGTGCCTGCAAGGAGCTCGGCATCAAGTCGGTGGCCATCTATACCGATGCCGACCGCAACGCCCTGCACGTGAAGAAGGCGGATGAAGCCTACAACATCGGCTCGGATCCGGTACTGGGGTATCTCAACGCCCACAACATCGTCAACCTGGCCGTCGCGTCAGGCTGCGACGCGCTGCATCCGGGCTACGGCTTCCTGTCCGAGAACCCGGTTCTCGCCGAGGTGTGCAGCCGGCGCGGGGTCAAGTTCATCGGCCCCTCGCCCCAAGTCATCCGGCAGATGGGCGACAAGATCCAGGCCCGACTGGCCATGATCAAGGCCGGCATACCGGTCGTGCCGGGTTCGGACCACAACCTGGAGAACATCGAGGAGGCAAGAGTCCTGGCGGGCAAGATCGGTTATCCGGTCATGCTCAAGGCCACCAACGGCGGCGGTGGTCGTGGCATACGCCGCTGCGACTCCGAGTCGGAACTGCTCAGGAACTATGAGCGGGTCGTCTCCGAGGCCAGCAAGGCCTTCGGCAAGCCCGAGGTCTTCCTGGAAAAGTGCGTGGTCAATCCCAAACACATCGAGGTCCAGGTCCTCGGTGACAGCCAGGGCAACTGCATCCACCTGTTCGAGCGCGACTGCTCGATCCAGCGGCGCAATCAGAAGCTGATCGAGATCGCGCCATCCCCCCAGCTGACCGAGGCCCAGAGGGAGTACATCGGCAAACTCGCGGTGCGTGCGGCCAAGGCGGTGAGATATGTCAATGCCGGCACGGTGGAATTCCTCCTGGATCAGGACAACCAGTTCTATTTCATGGAGATGAACACAAGATTGCAGGTGGAGCACTGCATCACGGAGCAGATCACCGGCATCGACATCGTCCAGGAACAGATCCGCATCGCCGACGGCCTACCCCTGCAGTACAGACAGGAAGACATCCGGCACAGCGGCTATGCGATGGAGTTTCGCATCAATGCCGAGGATCCGAAGAACAACTTCCTGCCCAGTTTCGGCCGCATCACACGCTATTACGCCCCGGGCGGTCCGGGCGTGCGCATCGACGCCGCCATGTACTCCGGATATGTCATCCCGCCCTATTACGACTCCATGGTCGCTAAACTCATCGTCTGGAACCTGAGTTGGGACGGCCTGATACAAAGGGGCAAGCGTGCCTTGGATGACATGGTGATCTATGGCGTGAAGACGACGGTGCCCTATTACCGCGAGATCCTTGACAGCCCCGAGTTTCGCAGTGGCCGCTTCAACACCGGTTTCGTGGATGCACACCCGGAGCTGCTCGATTACGCCGTGCGCCGCCCTCCCGAGCACACGGCGGCAGCGATCTCGGCGGCCCTCGCCGCCCATCTCGGCATTTGATACCCGTTGGAGAATCATGGCCAAAGTACACGTCACCGATCTCGTCCTGCGCGACGGCCACCAGTCGCTCATCGCCACGCGCATGCGCACCGAAGACATGCTGCCGATCTGCAGCAAATTGGACCAGGTGGGCTTCTGGTCCCTGGAGGCCTGGGGCGGCGCCACCTTCGATGCCTGCGTGCGCTTTCTGAAAGAAGACCCCTGGGAGCGCCTGCGCAAACTGCGTCGGGCCCTGCCCAATACCCGCATCAACATGCTGCTGCGCGGCCAGAACCTGCTCGGTTACCGCCACTACGCCGACGACGTGGTGCGCGAATTCGTGCGCAAGGCCGCCGACAACGGCGTCGACGTGTTCCGTGTGTTCGATGCGATGAACGACACGCGCAACCTCCGGGTCGCCCTGGAGGCGGTCAAGAAGTTCGGCAAGCATGCTCAGGGCACCGTCTGCTACACGATCAGCCCCGTCCACGACGTCGCCTATTTCGTCGACATGGCCAAGGAACTCGCCGACATGGGCGTCGATTCCATCGCCATCAAGGACATGGCCGGTCTGCTCACGCCCTATATCGCCTACGATCTGGTCAAGGGCATCAAGGCGGCTACCGGGCTGCCGGTCAACACACACAGCCACGCCACGGCCGGGCTTTCCGCCATGGTCCATCTGAAGGCGGTGGAGGCCGGCGTGGACATCATAGACTGCTGCAACTCCGCCTTCTCCGAAGGTGCGAGTCACGCCGCCACCGAGAGCCTGGTCGCAGCGCTCCAGGGCACCGAGTATGACACCGGGCTATCCCTGCCCCTGCTGCAGGAGATCGCCGCCTATTTCCGCGAGGTGCGCAAGAAGTACTGGCAGTTCGAGAGCGACTTCACCGGCGTGGACACCCGCATCCTGACGGCCCAGGTGCCCGGTGGCATGCTCTCCAACCTGTCCAACCAGTTGAAGGAACAGGGTGCCCTGAATCGCATGGACGAGGTCCTGGCCGAGATCCCGCGGGTGCGCGAGGACCTGGGCTACCCGCCCCTGGTCACACCCACCTCCCAGATCGTCGGCACCCAGGCGGTGCTCAACGTGCTCACGGGGGGGCGCTACAAATCCGTCACCAACGAGGTGAAGAGTTATCTCCTCGGCCGCTACGGCAAGGCACCGGGCAGGGTGAACGAGGAGGTTCGCAAGCTGGCCGTGGGCGATCTGGACATCATCACCTGTCGGCCGGCCGACCTCATACCGGACGAACTGGACAAGCTGCGTGGCGAGGTGGAGGGACTGGCCAAATCCGACGAGGACGTGCTGACCTATGCCATGTTTCCGGACCTTGGTCGCACCTTCATGCAGGAACGGGCTGCCGGAACCCTCACCCCGGAGCCCCTGCTGCCGCCCGAGGCGAGATTCGTGGCAGAACGCGGTGCGCAGTATGCCCCCAACGAGTTCAAGATCACCCTGCACGGCGAGACCTACCACATCCGCGTCTCCGGTACCGGTCGCAGCGATGAAACCGAGCGTCCCTTCTACGTCCATGTCGACGGTGTTGCAGAGGAGGTGCTGGTCAAGGTGCTCAACGAGATCGAGGTCACTCCGGGCGCAGGGACCGTTCGGAAAGCAGCCCCGGCGGGCGAGCGCGGCGGCACGGCGAGGCAGCGGCCCAAGCCGACCCACGCCGGCCACGTCACCACCGCCATGCCGGGCACCATCGTCGAGGTCAAGGTGAAAGTCGGTGATCAGGTCAAGGCCGGTGACGGGGTGTTGGTGATCGAGGCCATGAAGATGGAGAACGAGATCCAGTCACCCGTATCCGGCACCGTGCTGGCCATCCACGTGGCCAAGGGCGATGCCGTGACCCCGGACCAGGTGTTGCTGGAGATCCAGCCGGAATGAGGCGGGAATGGGGAATGAGAACAGCCCCCCTCCAAGCCACTCGACCCCATGAAACTGGTCCTCGCCTCCACCTCCCCCTTCCGGCGCGAGCTGCTGTCAAGGCTGGGCGTGCCTTTCGAGGTGGCGGCACCGGAGGTCGACGAGACCCCGCTGCCGGGTGAGCGTCCGGACGACACGGCACGGCGCCTGTCTTTGCTCAAGGCGCAGGCGGTGGCGCAGCGTTACCCCGATGCCCTCATCATCGGCTCCGACCAGGTCGCCCTCCTGGACGGCGAGCAACTCGGCAAACCCGGCACCCACGACCAGGCCGTGGCGCAGCTGCGCCGCATGCGCGGCAAGACGCTGGAATTCCACACCGCCCTGACCCTGCTCAATGCCCGCACCGGCGCGGTCCAGACCGCCAACGTCCCGGTGCGGCTGGTCATGCGCAACTACAGCGACGCCCAGATCGAGGCCTACCTGCGCAAGGACAAGCCCTACAACTGCTGTGGCAGCGCAAGGAGCGAGGCCCTGGGCATCGCCCTGATCGCGCGCTACGAGACCGAGGATCCCAACGCCCTGGTGGGTCTGCCCCTCATCAAGCTGACCGAGATGCTGGCGAAAGAGGGTCTGGATGTGCTGACCTACGGCGAGGCATGAAGCCGTGCGGCGCGAAGGCAACCGCGCTTCGGGCACCTTGTACCTCATCCCCACCCCCCTCGGCGATGCGCCGCTGGAACGGGTGTTGCCGGAAAAGACCCGGCGTATCGCCGCGGGACTCAGCACCTTCATCGTCGAACGCCCCAAGACCGCCCGCATCTTCCTCAAGGCTTTGCCTACGCTGACCCCACTGCAGGCGCTGGAGATCCTGGAACTCGATGAGCACACCCGCCCGGACGAGCTCGATGCCCTGCTTAGGCCTCTGCTCGAGGGTCGGGACGTCGGTCTGATCTCCGAGGCGGGTTGTCCTGCGGTGGCCGATCCGGGGGCGGACCTGGTGCGTCTGGCCCATGCCCACGGCGTGCGGGTCAGACCCCTCGTCGGGCCGTCCGCCATCCTCCTCGCCCTGATGGGCTCCGGCCTGGTGGGACAGCGATTCGCTTTCCATGGCTATCTGCCCGCCAAGCCACAGGAGCGGGCCACCGCCTTGCGCGAACTGGAAAAACGTGCCGAACAGGACGATGCAGCGCAAGCGTTCATCGAAACCCCCTATCGCAACGGGTGCATGCTCGAGGGCATCCTCGCCGCCTGCCGGGACGACACCTGGATCACCCTCGCCTGTGACCTCACCCTGGAGACCGAACTGGTAGCCAGCAAACGGGTGGCCGAATGGCGCCATGCCCGGCCGGACGTCGATCGCCGCCCTTGTGTGTTCGTGCTCTGGCGCCAACGCGGATGAACAAGCAGCCCTTCATGTTCAATATCCGTTCCAGGCAACCGCCACATCGACGCAAGCGACTGACGCAAGGACGATTTTTGCCGGATTGGCAGGCAGGCAAAAGTGTAAATTTTTCCGACAGGGCCGTTCGTACCGGCCCATGACAGGGTGGAGGCCACAGCACGGACGAAACGGGCAGGACGCAGTCCCGCCGCCATGGCAGATCCGGGAAATCTGCGGTGCGCGGATTTCAGGTTGTAGCACGGCCCGGTAGCGCGGCTGCTTTGGGAGCGGGATGTCGGAGGTTAGAACCCTCTCACCCGCCCCCTCTCCGGCAAGCGTCGTAGACATGGATGCGTCCCCTTTATCCTCTCGGCACTTGGCGATATACGACTGCAACACCAGCTTCGTCATAGTGCCACCGGGACAAGGCCGAGCCACCGCGCACGGCCATGTCGGAATTCTTTACAGCGCGACCGGCAATGGCCGTTCCCGATGTCCTTACGGCGATAATTTTTCCTTAAAAACCATCGCGTTAGACGCATGAATGCGATATTGGCACGATTCTTGCTTTCATTCAGGCGGGACGGTGAGGGCTCAACGGTAGGGTCAGATCGCTCTCCTGCCGGGCCAGTTGTACCCGTCTGCTACGGACCGAGACCCGGCCGGCGTCGTTTGCCATGTTGTCTTGCTACTCGACTTTTATTGAATAGGAGTGCACCCATGATGACCAAACCCACCCGGATCGCCGTGCTGTTGGGCGGCCTCGGTCTGTTCGCCACCCTGCCGGCCGGCGCCACCTTGATTGTTGATGGCCTCAGGGCCCGCGCCGAAACGTTTGCCGGCGGCGTGACACACTCTGATGGCCCCTACCTCACCACGCCTACTGTTAGCGCCAACAGCTCGGCTTTCGATGGCGGCAGCAACGCTTATTCCGTCGCTTGGGGCGATATCGACGGCTTCTACGGCGCCAGGGCCAGTGTTCACGGCAACGGATCCAGCAGCGGGGAGTTTAGGCGTACCTGGGAGATCACCAACAATACCCTTGTCCCCCAGAGCTACAGCTTCAGCTTTTACATCTACCCCGGGAGAATTAACCCTGAATCCGCAAGTTCATTGACCAGCCCTGCCCCCTGCCCGATACATGGGCATTTTTTTGCGCCCCGACCCTCTGGTTGCGCCGAAACGGCGGCGCCAGTCTGGGTTTAGTCCCCGAAATCATGCCGTCCCGCCCACCAAGTACCGTCTTTCCCGCCCGAAACAGGCCAGCAAGACGCGCGTTGCCCTCGGCGCTGGCCGATGCGCGCGTTGCGGCAGCTTCAAGGCGGCTACGCCGTGGACCACTGTCCATACAACCGCTCGGACACCACAAATGCCGGGCAGGTCAAGGTTCGTTGCGGATTTCAGAATCCTCGCCGCCGAGCCAGTTCTGCAAGCCATCCCACGCCGCCTCCAGGTGGTTCTGCGCGGCGGCAGAGAGGGGGGCGCCGAGTTCGAACGATTCGCCGCGGATGGCGAGTACCCAGGCGGGCGGCGGGGCTTCGCCGTAATGTTGGCGGTAGGTGGCCAGCAGTGCCGCGGGAGACATGGCGTGGGTGCTGTAGCTGGGATCAGGCGAGGCGGTAAGCCGGAAAAGTTCGAACGGGGGTGCGGCAGAAACGCTGGCGTCGATGAAGATGACCCGGCGGCGGCCGGCGAGGTCGAGCACATATTCGACCTGCAGCTGGAAGTCGGTCAGACATTCCACGCCGGGGGGCGCGAGCGCCTCTAGGCGTGCGGCGAGGCGCGGCCCCAGGGCGTCGTCGCCGCGGCCGGGGTTGCCGAGAGCGATGACCAGGGTGGGGGCGTTCACGCCAGGCAAGCGCGGGATGAATTGCTGCGCGCTGTTGGCTTTCGCTGCATTCCGCGCGGCTTTATTTCAGCATTTTCCAAGGATCCGGCCCTGGCTGTCGCGTTCGAGGCGGTCGAGGATGCGGCCGTCGGGGCTTTCGAGCTCAAGGCTGAGCGGCATCTTGCCCAGCGCATGTGTGGCGCAGGACAGGCATGGATCGAATGCGCGAATGGCGACCTCGATGTGGTTGAGCAGGCCCTCGGTGAGCTTGTGGCCGTTGAGATACTGGCGCGCCACGGCACGGATGGCGGCGTTCATGGCCTGGTTGTTGTGGGTGGTGGATACGATCAGGTTGGCGCGCACCACCTGGTCGTTTTCGTCCACCCGGTAGTGGTGGATGAGCGTGCCGCGCGGCGCCTCGATGACGCCCACGCCGCGCGGCTGGCGCTCACCCTGGCGGATGAGCTCGCCGGTGGATAGATCGTCGTCGTGCAAAAGCTCCTTGATGGTTTCGGCGGCGAACAGCATTTCGATCATGCGCGCCCAGTGGTATGCGAGCGTCGCCCCGGCGGCGCGTCCGGCGTCGTAGGCGAGAAACTCCTGCCGTTCCTTGTCGGCCAGCGGGGTGGGGATGAAGTCGCATTGCGTCACCCGGGTGAGCGGCCCCACCCGGTACCAGCCATTCTCCGGACCGAGCTTGCGCAGGAACGGGAATTTCATGTAGGACCACGGCTTCACTTCCTCGAAGATGTGGTCCCAGTAGTGGCTGTAATCGACGTGGTCGAACAGGGTTTCGCCTTCCTTGCTGCGGGCGCGCAGGCCGCCGTGATAAAGGTCCATGGCGCCGTCGGCGCGAATGAGGCCGAGGCCGTGCGCATCGAAGCGGCCGAAATTTGCGTAAAGCTCGGGGTTCTGTTCGTACAGCGTGCGGGCCAGATGCACCGCGTCGCGGCACCAGGCGATGATCTGGTAGATGTCGGCGAGTAGGTAGTCGCGCTCGCCCCGGTTGATGTGGCGGTTGACGCCGCCGGGGATGGCGCCGGTGCCATGCACGCGCTTGCCGGCGGTGAGCCGGATCACTTCCTGGCCGAACTTGCGCAAGAGGATGCCCTGGCGTGCGATCTCGGGGTGGGCCTCGATGACGCCGACGAGGTTGCGCTGGTTGACTGCAGAGTCGAACCCGAACAGGAGGTCGGGCGAGGACAGGTGGAAGAAATGCAGGGCGTGCGATTGCAGGATCTGGCCGTAGTGCATGAGGCGGCGGATCTTTTCGGCGCTGGGGGTGAGGGTCGCGCCCAGCACCTGATCCATGGCCTTGGCGGCGGCGAGATGGTGCGACACCGGGCAGATGCCGCACAGGCGCTGCACCATCACCGGCACTTCCCAGTAGGGCCGGCCCTGGATGAATTTCTCGAAGCCGCGGAATTCGACGATGTGCAGGCGTGCCTGCTGGACGCGGTCTTCCTCGTCGATGAGCAGGGTGACCTTGCCGTGGCCCTCGACGCGCGAGAGTGGTTCGATCACCACGCGCTTCAGGGTTTCCGGATGCGCGGCGGTTTCCATGTCCTGGGTGGGGTGTGCGACTTCAGTCATAGTGGATCAGTCCGTGGCCCAGACGCGGTGTGCGTCCGGCGATGAGGTCGGTGAGGAATTTCCAAATGGCGTCGGCGGGCGGTGGGCAGCCGGGAATGAAATAGTCCACCTTCACCACTTCGTGCAGGGGGTGGACTTTGTCGAGCGGCAGCGGCAGCTCCGGATCGTTGGGAATCAGGCCGCCGGTGAGGCCGGGCTCGGTGAGGTAGACCTCCGACAGGCAGGCGCCCAGGTCGAGGTGGTTGCGTTGCGCCGGTAGACCGCCGTTGATGGCGCAGGCGCCGATGGCGATGAGGATCTTGCAGTTGTCGCGGAATGCGCGCAGCACATGCACGTTCTCGGCATTGCACACGCCGCCCTCGATGAGGCCGATGTCGCAGGGGGACACGTTCTTGATGTCGGTGAGTGGGGTGCGGTCGAACTCGATGTGTTCGAGCAGGGTCAGCAGCCGCTCATCGATGTCGAGGAAGGACATGTGGCAGCCGAAACAGCCGGCCAGCGAGGCGGTGGCGACGCGCAGCTTGCGGGGGGCGTTGGCGCTACTCATGCGGCATCTCCGGTTTCGGCATCCTCGCAGCTGGCGCAACCGGCGGCGCGGGCACCTGAATGTGCGGCGGCGTGGGCCAGCGGCCGGGGCGCATCGCGCAGGGCCTGGGCGCGGATGGGGGAGACATCGAAGCGGCGCTGGCCGATGGGCTGGATGAAGCCCACCCGCTTCTTCAGGATCACGCCCACCGGGCAGACCTCCACCGCCTTGTCGGTGAGCGCCACGTCGGTGTCGGCCAGCCGGCCCGATTCGGCGTTGACCACCAGATGCTTGCCCAGCCCCCGGCCGGAGAGCGCGAACACGCACTTGCCATCGACCTCGCAGGATGCGCGTACGCACAGCTCGCACAGGATGCAGCGGTTGAAGTCGAGCAGGAGGTCGGGGTGCGATGCGTCCACCGGCCGGTCCGGGTAGAGGTGGCGGAAGCCGGCGGTCATCACCCCGAGATCGTAACCGAGGGCCTGCAACAGGCAGTTGCCGCTCTTCTCGCAGGAGGGGCAGAAATGGTTGCCTTCGGCGAACAGCATCTGCACCAGGGTGCGGCGCAGATCGTTGATCTCGTCGGTCTCGCTTTCCACCGCCAGATCGGCCTGGGCCGGCAGGGTGCATGCCGCGGCGGTACGACCGGCGGCCTTGACCGTGCACACTTTGCAGCTGCCATGCGGCTTGAACTCGGGGTGGTAGCACAGGTGCGGGATGTAGCGGCCGGCGGCGAGCGCGGCCTGCAGCACGGTCTGACCGGGCTCGAAAGGCACCGCCTCGCCGTCGAGCATGAAGCTGGGACGCGGGTCAGTCATGGCGGGTCTCCAGGTGCGCACCGGCGTCGTCGCGGCCCGTCATGCGCCGGGCTTCGGCGAGCGCGCCGTCGAGATCGAATGCGGGCCGGAAATGCAGGGCCTTGAGACGACGCTCATAGGCGGGCCGGAATCGCTTGAGGGTGTCCAGCACCGGGTTGCATGCGGTGTGGCCGAGGCCGCAGTGCGCCGCCATCTGCAAGGCGCGGTCGAGCTGGCCGAGCTCGACCAGGTCGCCTTGGGTGCCGTTGCCTTTGGCGATCTTGTCCATGAGATGCATCTGCATCGAGGTGCCCACCCGGCAGGGGGTGCAGAAACCGCACGATTCGTGGGCGAAGAACTGCACGAAGTTACGCGCCACCTCGAACATGTCTCGACGGGCATCGAAGATCATGAACGCGCCGGCGGTGGCGAGATCCTCGAATGCGAGGCGGCGGCCGAACTCGGAAGCGTCGATGCACGTCCCAGAGGGTCCGCCCACCTGCACCGCAAGGGTGTTTTCCGCACCGCATTCGGCCAGCACCTCATGCACTGGGATGCCGAAGGGCACCTCGTAGATACCGGGCCGGGCACAGTCGCCCGATACGGAGAGCAGCTTGGTGCCGCTGGAGCGCGGGCTGCCGTCGGCGCGAAAACGCTCCGCGCCCTGCGCGGCGATGCGCGCGGCACAGGCGAAGGTCTCGACGTTGTTGACCACGGTCGGCCGTTGCAGGTAGCCGTGCGTGACCGGGAAGGGGGGGCGGTTGCGCGGGATGCCGCGCTTGCCTTCGAGCGATTCGATCAGCGCCGACTCCTCGCCACATACATAGGCGCCAGCGCCGAGGTGGATGGCAATGTCGAAATCGAAACCCGGCTCGCCGAGGATGTCGCGCCCGAGCAAGCCTTCGGCGCGGCGGCGGGCGAGCGCCGCTTCGAGCGCATCGAGCATGTAGCGGTATTCGCCGCGCAGATAGAGGAAACCCTGGCGGGCGCCCACCAGCCGCGCCGCCACGGTCATGCCTTCGAACACCCGGTCGGCCTGGCGGGTGAGCAGGACGCGATCCTTGAATGTGCCGGGTTCGCCCTCGTCGGCATTGCAGACCACGTAACGCTCCGGTCCGGGCGCGTCGCGGCAGGCCTGCCACTTGCGCGCGGTGGGAAAACCCGCGCCGCCGCGACCGCGCAGGCCGGCATGCTCGATTTCGGTCAAGGTGGCCTCCGCGCCGCGCGCCAGGGTGGCGCGCAAGGCCTCGCCATTGGCGGGCGTATCGGCAAGCAGGGGGCCGGCGCGGCGGACGTTGTCCTGGATTTCGAACAGTTCCACCGGCCAGTCCGCGACCGGCCGGCGTTCAAGGATCAAGCTGGCGATGCTGTCCAGGCGCACCGCATCCAGGCGCGGGATGGCGCGACCGTTGACCAGGAGGGCCGGGCCCTGGTCGCACAGGCCGGTGCAGGAGGTGTAGTCGGCCGAAACTAGGCCGTCTTCCGAGCACTTGCCGCGCTCCAGCCAGAGCCGCTGGCAGAACGCCTCGAACAGGCCCTGGTTGCCGAGCATGCGGTCGGTGATGTTGTCCGAGAACAGCACCCGGTATTCGCCGGCCGGCGTATCGTGCAGGAAGCTGTAGAACCCCACCACGCCCTCGACGCGGGCGCGCGGCAGGCCGAGATGCCCGGCGATGCGGGTCTGCAGCGCGGGCGGGATCCAGCCCGCGACCTCCTGCACCTCGCGTAGGATCTGCAACAGCTCGGTGGGCTGGCGCGCGTGCTGGGTCAGGATGGCGTCCAGCGCAGTGCCGGCTTGCGTGGGCATGGATCGGCTCCCGGGGGTCATGATCGGATTTCTAGTGTAGACCATCGTAATCCAAGATCATCCATTAGCAGGCGATTGAAAAACGTCGCGAGGATGGCCCGATGCAAGGCGTACGGAGCGCAGCGACCGAGACCCGCGCCCGCGCAGGACGCCACACCTTGGCGGTCCCGAGCGAAGCGATGGATGCCGCGCAGCGGCACACATCTCCAATCGATCGGCGAGGGAGCGCAAACGAAGTTTTAGCTTGCGCTGAAACTTCGTTTTAGCTTGTGCGTGATTTCTCGGTGAGGTGTGCAAGCTCGCCTGCGACCGTCACGCGCAATCGGCCTCGATCATGCGCTTCGCGCCTTCCCGCGTCCGAATCGACAATCTGGGAGAATTGCCGCCCTGTTGCGTGTGTTGTCGATGGCTGCCGTGCCGCGAGCCTCAGGCTTCGGGAAACACGGCCGTCCATAGCTTACGCACCGCCGTCGTGGCCGCTTCGACCTCGGGCATGGGCAGGCGGGCGTGCTCGGCGCCCTGCAGCTTGACCCGGTGTTGCTGGTGGCGCAGTTCACGGTAGGCGTCGGCGGCCTCCCGCGCCACCTTGTCCGGCAGCAGGCCGAGTTCGGCGGCACGCAATAGGAGGGCGATGTTGCCGATGTTTTCGACCAGGCCGGGATGGCGGGCGGCGTGGGCAAGCACCAGGTATTGCACCGCGAACTCGACGTCCACCAGGCCGCCGGGGTCGTGCTTGAGGTCGAACAAGCCGCTCGGGTTGGGGTGTCCGTCACGCATTTTCTGGCGCATGGCCAGCACCTCCTCGCGCAGGCGGGCGGGGTCGCGCGGCAGGCCCAGCACGCCGGCGCGGATCGCCTCGAAGCGTACGCCGACGCGGGTGTCGCCGCAGCTGAATCGGGCGCGGCTGAGGGCCTGGTGCTCCCACACCCAGGCCTGGTTTTTCTGGTAGTCCTCGAAGGCCACGAGCGAGCTCACCAGCAGGCCGGCGGCGCCGTCGGGGCGCAGGCGTAAGTCGGTTTCATACAGCACACCGGCCGGGGTGAGGGTGGAGATCCAGGTGTTCAGCCGCTTGGCTAGGCGGGCGTAGCGGTCCTGGGCCTCGGGGTGGTCGTCGTCGTACAGGAACACGATATCGAGGTCGGACGCATAGCCCAGCTCCTTGCCCCCCAGCTTGCCGTAGGCGATCACCGCGAATGCGGGCCGCTCCCGGTGGCGCTCGCGCATCTGCGCCCAGACCCGTTCCAGGCTCTGTTCGAGCAGAAGATCGGCCAGATGCGCAAGCTGGTCGGACAGTCGTTCCACGCTCCACAGTCCGGCCAGATCCTGGGCCAGGAGGCGGAAGGTCTCGCTTTGCTTGTAATGGCGCAACTCGTCCATCTGCCGTTCGACGTCGCCCTCCAGGGCGGCCATGCGGGCGCGCAGTTCGTCGCGCTTGAGGGGCCAGTCGGGCGCGGCCATCAGGGTGCGGGCGTCGAGCAGTTCATCGAGCAGGTGCGGCTGACGGATGAGGTATTGCGCCGCCCAGGGGCTGGCGCTGGCGATCTTCGCCACCTGCATCAGGCTCTGCGGGTATTCGCGCAAGAGTTGCAGATAGGGCGCGCGGCGGGCGATGGCCTCCAGCAGGGCGAGGATGCGCGCCAGGGTGTCGTCCGGATTGGGAAAGTGCACGGCGACTTCCAGAAGCGGCGGCAGCAGGGCATCGAGCGCATTGCGGTTGGTGGCGGGCAGGCTGGCGCGCAGACGGCCGCCGCGAAGCGCGGTGACGCGATCGCGCACGGTCGCGGCGTCGGCATAGCCCAGTTCCGCGAGGCGCGCCACGGCGACCTCCGCCGGAAGCTCGCACAGTCCGGCGAGCGGATGGCCGGACTGGTCTTCCTGGGGCGCGCCGAACACCTGCTCGAACTGGTCCGCGACGCGTCGGCGCAGGGTGTTCAGATGCGCCTCGAAGCCTTCCCAGTCGGCGTAGCCCATGGCCTTGGCCACCCGCCGGCGCTCTTCGACACCGTGCGGCAGGGACTGGGTCTGGGCGTCGTCCAGGTATTGCAGGCGGTGTTCCAGATTGCGCAGGGATGCATAGGCGTCCTCCAGGGTGGCAACGACGTTCTCCGGCATCAGGTCCATGGCCGCGAGCTGGTGCAGGATGGCGCGGGTGGGACGCACCTGCAGGGCCGGCACCCGGCCGCCGCGGATGAGCTGGAACACCTGGGCGATGAACTCGATCTCGCGGATGCCTCCCGGGCCGAGCTTGATGTTGTCGGCCATCTCCCGGCGCGCCACCTCGCGCCGAATCTGGGCGTAGAGCCCGCGCATGGCGGCGAACGCGCCGAAGTCGAGGTATTTGCGGAACACGAACGGCCGGCGCAGGGCCTCCAGTTCGTCGATGCGATCCCCGGTCAGCGCCCGGCCCTTGATCCAGGCGTAGCGCTCCCATTCGCGGGCCTGGGTGTAGAAATACTCTTCCAGCATGGCGAAACTCGTGACCAGCGGTCCGGAGTCGCCATACGGGCGCAGGCGCATGTCGACCCGGAACACGAAGCCGTCGGCGGTGTTCTCGCCCAAGGCACGGATCAGCCGCTTGCCCAGACGCACGAAGAACTCGTGGTTGTCGATCGCACGCGGTCCACGGGTACGGCCGTCCTCCGGATAGACGAAGATGAGGTCAATGTCGGAGGAGACGTTGAGCTCCTGTCCGCCCAGCTTGCCCATGCCGACCACGATCATCTGTTGCGGCCGGCCTTCGCCGTCGAGCGGCTCGCCATGCACCGTGGCCAGATCGGCGTGCAGCCAGTCACAGGCGGCGCGTATGCACACCTCGGCAAGATCGGTGCAGGTCCGCAGCACCTCCGCGAGGTCGGCCAGACCGCTCAGGTCGCGCACGATCAACAGGCCCATCGCCCGCTGGCGCAGGTCGCGCAAGGCCCGCTGCAGGCCGGCCTCGTCCTGCCAGGACAGGCTGGCCAGGCGGTCGAGAAGATCGGCCCGGCTCAGGGGCTGCTCCAGACACGACGCCAGCCAGTCGCCCAGATCGGGCCGGGCGGCGAGGCGGGCGGCAAGATAGCGGCTGTATTCGGCGGCTTGCTGGAGCAGGGCGGCCGGATCGGACAGCGAGGCGTGCACTGGATTTGTCATCGAATTGGCCTACCATTTGTCAAATGCCGGGAATTGACCTAATTTTGCCTCTTTCCGGCCCGCCGCGCTGCCTCGCCGTGCGCCGCTTTCATGCCCATACCACGAGGAGTCTTCGTCCATGTCCACCATCCAGTCCGTTCTCACCGAGAACCGCGTCTTTCCGCCGGCCCCGGAGTTCGTTGCGCAAGCCAACGTGTCTGGCATGGAGGCCTACCGCGCCCTGTGCGCCCAGGCCGAGGCCGATTACGAAGGCTTCTGGGCCGAGCTGGCCCGGGAAAACATCCACTGGCACAAGCCATTCACCCAGGTGCTGAACGAATCCGATGCGCCGTTCTGCAAGTGGTTCGAGGATGGCGAGCTGAACGTTTCCTACAACTGCCTGGAGCGCAACCTGGAGACCCGCGGCGACAAGACCGCGATCATCTTCGAGGCGGACCACGGCGAGGTCAGCCGGGTCACCTACCGCGAGCTTTATCAGCGCGTATGCCGGTTCGCCAACGGACTGAAATCACTGGGCGTCAGCAAGGGCGACCGGGTCATCGTCTACATGCCCATGGGCGTGGAGGCCGTGGTGGCCATGCAGGCTTGCGCCCGCATCGGCGCCATCCACTCGGTGGTGTTCGGCGGCTTCTCCGCCAAGGCCCTGCACGAGCGCATCCAGGATGCGCGGGCGAAGATCGTCATCACCGCCGACGAATCCCTGCGCGGCGGCAAGGCCGTGCCGCTCAAGGCGGCGGTCGACGAGGCGATGGGCATGGGCGACGTCGCCAACGTCGAGAAGGTGGTGGTGTACAAACGCTCCGGCGCCAACATCGCCTGGAACGCCGCGCGCGACGTCTGGTGGCACGAGCTCGTCGCCAACCAGGCCGATACCTGCCCCGCCGAGCCCATGAACGCCGAGGACCCGCTCTTCATCCTCTACACCTCGGGCTCCACCGGCAAGCCCAAGGGCGTGCAGCACGCCACCGGCGGCTATCTGCTGGGGGCCATCCTGTCCATGCTGTGGGTGTTCGACGCCAAGCCCGACACCGACGTCTACTGGTGCACCGCCGACGTGGGCTGGATCACCGGCCACACCTA